>Ga0209489_102807_pt1 | contig 34821 bp, 20 predicted proteins | sample SiratrowhiteBW_FD_187527 | JGI IMG/M metagenome (GOLD analysis project Ga0209489, IMG submission 187527) | Root nodule microbial communities of legume samples collected from California, USA - Siratro white BW (SPAdes) (version 2) | ecosystem: Host-associated > Plants > Roots > Nodule | place... | reverse complement strand
TCAATAATGAAAAATGAAGTTTTATGCATGCATTCTCATTTAATCAAGAATAAAACATATGCATTTCCATCATTCATTCAATAAACAAAAATGGAAATTATGCATTACATACATTCTCATAAATCATAATAGGATTTTGTCTATATGTTCATGCATTCTCACTTCACTCATGCATTTCTTCTTAAATGCCAATATCAAACAAAAAATCAAGAATATAAAAAATGAAAAATATTGCATACATTCGTGCATTCTTGTACTTACCTCGCTACTTGCAAGATTTATTTTGAGACCCGCTTGATGCGCTTATGATCTCAACCTCACTTTTTAAAAAAAAAATCCATTTGAGTCCCTCTTGGCACTGTCAAGTCAAGTCTTGACCTCACCATAGAAAGATAAGAGCAAATAAAATTGTTTTTTAAGATTTTTTTTCTTGAAGAAAAATATGAAATAAAATAACACAAAAAAATCAATCATTTTTTTTTTTACAGAAAAAAGAAGTCAGCATATAATGATTACAAGAAACATATAAACATTGAATATTTTTGTAAATACACTCTCATTTGAAAATTTCTAAATTTTGTACATATATAAAAAAAATTATGTTTTTTTTTTTGGAAAAAAAATCCTTTTGTACATACATTGTTATTGAAAATATTTTATAAATACATCGCCCTATAAATATTTGTGAGAAAAAATAACACCTTTGAATATACATTCTCTTTTGAAAATTTATATATACTTTTTTAAAAAAATAATACATTTGAGCATAGATTATCATTGAAAAAAAATAAAAAAAATACAATGTAGAGCAGACATTCATGCATATCATTAAAAAATTTTAGAAATTACAATTTCGAGCATCTATTCATGCGTTATTATTAAAAAAAATGGAAAATTCAAAAAAAAAATAAAAAATAGATTTTCATGCAGGTATTTTCAAAGGAACAAAATCGGCTTGTAAATATCTATGTATGCATTCACAAAATCTCTTATGCATTTTTCTGGAATTTTGTACATAATATATGCATTCTCAAAAATTTCATTTATATATGCAAATTAAATTTTAGAAAACGTAAACAAAAAGAATGAGTGATAAAAGGGTTTTCGCAAATTAAATTTTTAAGTTTTTGGTGAAGTTCCTAACAAGAAATAGAAATGAAAAGATTCTGAGTAGATTCTCAAGATAGAGAGGCGTGTCACTTAGACAACTCAAGTCTCATTCTTTCCCAGCTAGAGTGTTCTGTAGTCCTCTTCCACATCCTCTCTCAATAGAAAACTTCAAAATAATTTTTCCTTAAATAATGTGTGCTCAAGTAACTCCTAAAGACTAAAGGAAGATTTAATAACATTAAGCACTTTAAACTTTTGATCCTAGTTGTCATGAAGACTGAAGGAAAAGAAAATAACAATGTAAAAGAAATGGCAAGAAGGTAAATAAAGTAATAAAGCGAGTAAAATAGACATTTTCTAGGTGAAAGTGCAAGTGACACTTAGAGCCCATCAACACACTTCAAAAATAAACGCTTTTAACTATTGCAATGTCCAAAGTTAGAAATGCTCTTGAAGCATTTCCCCAAGTCAACAAAACAACAAAAGATTACAAATAAACAAATGAAATACACAAATCTTCCTGATAATTTTTTTTAAGCTAAGTGTTCATTGGATTTCTTATCTTTGTAGATTTCTTTTTCTCTCATGTGTTTGTCACTTTTGTATTAAGCCTTCACTCGTTGAATCTCTAAAGAGGAGTCATCCTTAGCAAGCTCTCTATCTTCTTTCTAAAACAAGTTTAGGCGGAGTTCAAAAGGGAAGGGGATGAATTGAACTTTCAAAAATTTTCACCAAAATGGAAAGTATTGAAGTATAGAATGAAAGCTCTTAATTGAAACAATCAAAAGTGTGATTTTGAAGTGCACAACAAAAAGTGAATAAGTTGTAAGTTAAGAACAACCAATTGAATAATCACACAGAACTGTAATTACCAAAGGTTCAACCAATTGAGATACTGAAGCAATAAATTGAAATCAGTGAGCAATCCAAAATCAGTCAAGAAACAATTAAGTGAAAGCCACAAACATTAATTAACTATCGCACTCAAAGCAGTAAACATCAGATAGCAATTTATTCCAACACAAATGCAGTCACTTGAACAAAGAACGCAATTCAGCATTGCCTAGAAACAATCCAATAAATAGAAGAAATAGTTAATTGAGAATCACTCACACAACAAAACACTCCAGATTCAATAAACTGAAACACAAATAACAAAAGATTAAAGGAAGCAAGTTTCCAGAAATTTAAACAATTACGCAGTAAGCAAAGCTAATTAGAAACACTCAATCTGGATTCAAGAACTGAAAAACAATCAATTGAATAGATAGATAGATCAATTCCAGAAACACAATATAACAACAGTAGAAAGAATAATTGATTCAACCCAAAAAATAGTAACATTAAATTCCTTAACAAAAGCAAGGTTCCAGAATATCAATTAACTGATCAGTTGAAAATAACAAACAAGAATCAAGAACAGATAACAATCAATTAAGTAAGCGAATCAACCAATTGATGAAGGCGCAAAATAGCAACAATAGTTATGAACAATTGATTAAGCGCAATGAACAATTAGTTAAAAAATTGACAACAAACACATAATGCAACTGAATTGAAACACAATCAAGATGAGGGAAAAGAGAGATCAAGAACACCAAGATTTATACTGGTTCACCCTTCCTCAAGGGCTACGTCCAGTCCTTTGCCAACAAGCGAAGAATTCCACTAAAGATCAACAAGATCAATCCAATACAATGTCAATTACACTTGCTCCAAGCAAGACAACACTGCATCCTGTAACACACAACCCACTGCATCCCATAACAACTGTAAATATTGTAGAACCCTACTGCACAAACCCAAATTACAAACCCTATGGGATATGGAAATCAAACTCACGATTACAAATCACAAACCCTATGTAATTTGCAACCAAACCACTCACAATACAATAGCAATGAAATCAGCAGTGCTTCTACACAAAGAACAAATTACAAAACAGATGTAAATCAGTGTAGAAGACTTAGCTCTTGGAGAAAAACCAAGAATGCACGACAATTCCACAAAGGGTAGCTCTAAAATTTAAGTTCTTGATGTTCTTCTTGATGCAAAACTATGTAGAAAGTGTTCTCAAGGTATGGACACGTTGTTTCTCTCTTAGAATATCACAAAATGATCACTCAAAATGTTTTCTTAGTTATGTCACAAAACGCGCACAACCCTTACATAGCATTCTGGTTTAAAATAGTTAAACCAGTCAAAAAATCAATCGATTGTTTCAAACATTCAACCGATTGATTTTTCTGAAAAAAAAAAAAAAAATCTTGTCAATTGATTTATGGAAAACAATTAACCGATTTTTCTCTCAAAATATCTTTTTCAAAATCTATTAAACCTCACTTAGTTCCTTTCAATTAATTATTAAGAAAAGTGAATCTATGAGTTTTTTCAAAGTGGAATATCATGTAACTCATGGTTTTGAACCAAAACCACTCTCACACACACCCAAGCTAAGTTCTAGACCAAAACTCGTATTAAGGTCGATGATGGCTTCAAGCAATCCACTTAGCAAGCTTTGATCAATGTTGACTTCATCAAATCACTTAGCAAGCCTTAGTGCTAACACTTTCAAGATGCTACCTAGAAGTTTTAGAAAACCTTCCACCAAGATCACAAGATAAGATGAATTTCCATCTCAAAATGATAATAAAATGTAAATCAAGAAAAGCTCAATTTAAAAAATGTAAAATCAAGAGATTTTTCAAATGCGACAAAACTAGCACACAATAAGGAAAGCTTGGAATGCTTTTAGAATGGAATATAAAGTCAAAACAACAACTAGAGTAATATGGTATTGGTACTTACCTGATTTATGAAATAAATTTACAAGGTATTTACAAGTCATAACAAATTTGAATAAAAAAAAGCACTAAAAAATTATAAAATTCAAACCCAAGAGCTACACGCAAACAGAGGTTGAGCTCTAATACTAATTATAAAAAAAAAGGAAATAACACAAAAAAGGAGGGTTGAATTGTGTTTTCGAATTTTCATAGTTTTTTGCTGATATCATCTATTCAGATGTTGTTAGACAATAAATGTATAAATATAAGATTTATGAATTCCTTGTGAAAATAGGTTTTAATTTTTATCTTTCTTCTTTGAGTTAGTTAAATAGGATAGAAGAAAAAGTTACTCAGTATTTTTATATTGGTTTCTCATCTCATAGACTACATCTAATTCCTAAGTAGCCAACCAAGTTCCACTAAGCAACCTACTGCTTTAAAGTACAGAGTACTCGTTGATCAAGTCACTCTCAGCTAACACTGGGTATTCTTGACAATAGCCACTCCTGACTCAACACCGAGTTTTCTTAACACTAGTCACTCCTGACTGAACACCTAGTATTCTTGATAAATACCAGTCCTAGCTCAAAATCTAAGTGATCAATTGATATATATGAGAATGAGGAAGAACTTGTTGAAGAAAGAGAAGAAAAGGCATGAATTAATAAAATAAGCATGACAAATGAAAATGTAGATGAAGAAATAAAAGAGAGAGTACTCTTGGAGCTTTTCAAGGAGGAATTAGAAGAATAAATTATTGTAAAATGTAGAAATTAGAAAGAACGTGAGAAAAGTACAGACTTGAGAGAATTGGTCTGAAATTAGAAGTGTCTTTTGGAAGGCTTGAGTTGGCACATGTACCTCACATGGGCTACTTAAGTCATCTTTGACTCTTTAAGTTTCAATATACATTTATAGTATATGCATTGTAATTGTTACACTCTTTACATTTTAGTAACTACTTAGTGTATTCTTCCATGTACGCACATCCTAGTTATCTTAGACTAATAATTACATTAAAGTATTTTAGTAACTACCTAGTGCATTCCTTCATGTACATTCATCCTAGTCATCTTAGAGTAATCATTACATTCATACATTGTTATAACTTCCAGGTACATTCCATCATGTACATTCATCCTAGTCATCTTAGAAGTAATCATTACATTCACGTATATTAGTAACCACTAAGTGCATATACCTAATTTCAAGGGATTAGTTAGACATAAACATAGTTAAATGTAGTTAATCTTAATTAGTGTAGTTAACTCTTGTTTTGTCTTTTGAAAACCCTTGTTTGGCCAAATTTCATGGCTATAAATAGGAGTGCTCTCCATTATAAAAACAAGAAGTTGAATAAATAGAATTTCTTTGAGAAATTGTGAAAGTTGTTGAGTTGTGTCTCTACACTTTTCTTTGCTTCTTATCTTGAGAAGCCTTTTCAAGTGGTGGATCCTCCTTCACTCATCCTTGAAGATTTAGAATCTTGAAGGTGGCGTGTTCAATCATCTTCTTCCTCATTCCATTTTCACATTTCAATTCCTTTAGTTTCTTGTTTTCATACTTGGTAATCCATTAATGTCTCTCTTTGCCGCAACCATGGCTTCCATGTTGTCTTCCTTTGCCCTACTTTGAGTTATTTCTTTAAAGAACTATCACTTTCATCTCCTTTTTGGGTTGGTCTATATCTTATACTCCTTTAAGGAGTCATACACTACAACATTTTTTTCTCTAGGCAATAGGTGAAAAATATGGCCTAAAGTTAAAAACCGTGGCTTTAACTTTAAGCCATAGTCTGGGCACGATTTTGAAACTGTGGTGTATTCAGTCGTGGGTGTAGTTGAAAGCCAACAATTTTTTCAAAAAGTGTGGCCTTGGCCTAATACAATAGGGCACATATTTTGTCAGTGTTTAGACCATATTTTTTTCACCTGTTGCCTTTTCATCAATGTTCAGACCACAATTTTTTTCATATTGTTGCCTTTTCTATCAACATTGAGGCACACTTTTCCAGTTGTTGCGTTTACATTTAAGCCACAATTATTCAACTATTGCAATAAAATTTAGATAATTTTAAGAAACAATTTTACAAATATGGATTAATCGTTCATACCATATTTGTAATATTTCTAAATACATTAAGTCACTATAATTCATTTTGAACATTATTATTATAATATAAAAGTACTTGAATAAAACTATATATGGCAATTACATTATTTTTAATAAATTATAATTGAAGATAACATTAACAGTACTCCTAACATTTAGAAATGCAATTAAATATGTGTAATGTATTTCAAAACAAAATATTAACAATTATACTCTAATGTTCATAACACACTTTGAAAATTACAAAAAATTATAACATGCATAACAAAAGTATTTGAATATTTCTTCATTTTATGCTTTCTTCTCCAAATGAACTTGAATCTGTGACTGATTCTATGACCGAATCTGTGACCGAATTTGTGATTGATTCTGTGACCGATTTTAAAAATTAGCGAGTATTATTTTTATTATAAAAAATATTATTTTTACATCATTTATTTTCATTTTCATTTATATTATTTTTATTTATGATTTTATTATTTTTATTACACACCATTAATCATTTCAATGAGGTTTTGGATAAAGTGTACCAATGGCGAATTGAACCTAGAACCTCTCAATAGCTTGAAAGAACCTATAACCATCATACCAAAACAATTTTTCTATCATATTACGATTATTATACTTATTATTACAATTAAAATTACTATTACTATTAATATTATAATTATAAATATTATTACTATTATTATTATTATTATTATTTTGTTAGTATTACTCTTATTATTATTATAATATTATTATTGTTGTTGTTGTAATTATTATTATTACTATTATTGTTATAATTATTATTATTATTATTACTATTATTATTATTATTGCCATTATTTATTATTATTATTATTATAACTGTTATTGTTATTACTATTATTATTACTATTATTATTATTGTTATTATTTATTATTATTATTATTATTACTGTTATTATTACTATTATTATTGTTATAATTATTATTATTACTCTTATTATTAGTAGTACTATTATTATTATTGTTGTTGTTGTTGTCATTATTATTATTATTATTATTATTGTTACTATTATTATTATTACTATTACAATTATTACTAGTATTATTTTTATTATTATCTATGACCGAATCAGTTACCGAATCTGTGATCGAATCTGTGACCGAAATAGTGACCAAAATCAGTGATCAAATTTGTGACCTCATTAATGACCTCGTCAGTGACCGAATCAGTGACCAAATCAGTGATTGAAATCAATGACTGAATTTTTTGATCACTAATTTCAGTCATTATTCAACAATTTTCTAGTAGTAAAAAAAATCAATAAATTTAGTACATGATTTTCTTCCAATTTATGAAAGTTTGTATATAATATTTCACGATCTTAGATGGTTCCGATGTATACCTCATCATCATCATCATGAGAAAGATGATTTGTGATGATGATTGTAGGGAGAAGACACCGGATGACAGACAATGGTGACAACAACAAAAGGATGGTCGACCGAAGAGTGGGGGAGATGAGATGAAAATGTTGAGAGAGTAAGGTAGGGGATGAGGTAGTGTAGAAGGAGGATTTGCAGGAGTGAGGTAGGGTAGACGGAGTGTTTGGTAGCGGGAAGCGTAATTAGTTTTAATTTCAATACCTTTAATCTTTGGTTTGTACGAGCGAGAAGTTCATTTCTTTTTTAAGAGCAGGAAGCCTACAATTTTATCTTTAATGTTTTGGTTTTACAAGGGTGAGTAATAGGTTACATTAAGAACATGTGTTATACTATAATTTATATAGACCACAATTTGTTTTATTTTAGAGCACACTCTTTTAATGTCGCTTATTCTTTTTAGTAGGCTATGGGATAAAATTGTGGCTTAAAATGCCCACAACTCAAAAAGTGTGGCCTATAGTGAAAATAAACCACACTTGTAAAAGTGTGACCTTTTCTACTTAAGACATATTTATTTATCTGTGACCAACAAAAGTGTTGCCTAAAGTGATAAGTGTTATAATGATATCATTAATAGATCACTAGTTTTTCACACTAGGCTAGCGTCTTCCAACCTATACCAAGTTTAACCACTCTTTACTAGTAGGCGAAAATGATCACAAACAATGTCCTTACAAAGCTTTAGGGCATAGGAAAATTTAAACGGAGTTTTAGCACTTGGAAAGTATGACTAGCTTTCTCATCTTCTTTTATTCTAAGCATGTCTTCTTATAGCACTAGTAGAAAAATAGCCTTCCTCGTCGGTTTTGAGAGGCTTTTTTCGTCGGTTTTCGACCCGACGTTGACCCAGGAGACGTTGAATTAGACATCGGTTTAACAGCCGACGTGGTGATTGGACTCACTACGTCGGTTAAGACAACTAAACCGACGTGGTGATTAATATAGTAATTGTTTTTAGAAGTTGCACCACGTCGGTTTTGTCCCAAAAATGATGTGGTGAAGAGAACTACCACGTCGGTTTTGGGCACCCAACCGACGTGGGTGTTCATCATGGAGATCCCTGGCAATCAGTTCCTCTGCTGGTGGCTGCTGTGAAAAATCCTGCATGTTGCACAGATATAAGATAAATGCACCTATACCCAACCAGAGTCAAACACAAAGGTAAAAAATGAACCCTACCAGTGGAGGGAAAACTTTTTCAGCAGCACGCCGATGAACAGAGAATCCTCCATCATGTGTACTGGTATCACTGGCTGCTGTGAGAAATTCTGCATGTTGCACAGATATAAGATAAATGCATTGTGACATTGTGTAGTTGACAAATTAATTGAGGTGGCAAGCTAGGGTAATTGGGAATGTGTCCATCAATTTCTCTGTTAGTTGTGGCACCAACCTTACATTAATATACAAGTAAGACAAGAAGCCACACCAAGAGCACAGAATGTTAGCTCAATTTAACAAATAATAAAAAGGTTAAAAGAGAGAATTGGAATAGAATGGATACCTTCAAGTCCCTGCTGCCCCAAACCTGATGTTGAAAGTTTCATATCATCAAGCTTTACCTTCTTTTATTTTTATCTTTTACACAAAGAAGAAACTAGTATACCAATCAACCAATCACACATGAAACCCTAGCTCAAAGCCACTACCCTCAATTTGCTTCAAGCCATTGCATAAGCAAGCATTCCCCAACAACACCCTTCTCCTCCAACATGATGCCAATGCACTCACTCCATAGCGCGCGCACATAAAACCCAATAACCTTAAAACAATCAAACCAAGCCCAAATCCAAAGACCACAACATACCAACAAATTCACAACCACTCTAGAACCCCAAAACACAAAAACAGCCCTGCAAACTCCAACAACAACAAAGTTTCCTTTTTTAAAATTTTTATTTTGCTCCTTTTTCAAAGAAGATAAAAACACACCTCTTGTAGGACAGTGGTGACGCCAAAACCAACAACACAAACGATCCCAAATCGGCCAAACGAACCCTACCAAAACCACAAAGCACAAACAAATGCTCAATACAATAACAATATCAGTAAAAGCAAAAGAAAATGGAAGAGAAAGAATGAGCGCACAGCTTCAAAGCAAACGGAGCACGAACAGACTTGAAATCGAAAATAGAACCGTTCAAATCGAAGCTCTCGAAAATACGAACAAGAGGAAGTAAAATAGAGTAGAATGAGGTGCAAATGGAGGTCGAAAAGTGAAGGAGAAGACGCCGGAACAGTGCCAGGGCGAATACACGCGCAGCGAAGAAGAAGAAAAATGAAGAAAAAAGGTGAGTTTGAAATAAAATAGACACACCATGTCGGTTCTAACCTCCCAACCGACGTGGTGCATGCCCTGAAATTAAAAAAAAATTACTATTAACACACCACGTCGGTTACAAAGCCCAGAACCGACGTGGTGTGTGCCCTAATTTCAACTTTTTTCCCTAATTTTCCCTCAATTTGTTATACAGCATGCACCACGTCGGTTATGAGCCTGTAGCCGACGTAGTGGACAACAATCCCACGTCGGTGGTGGACTCTTAACCGACGTGAGATTCACGCGCCTCCTAGAACTTTTAAAAATTTGAATTTTTCTTTTTTTATAAATAGGTCAATGACGGTTGTTTGTGCCAACCGACGTGGGATTGTTCATTTATTTACAAAAATGCCACCGCGTTTCTAACTACATCGTTTGTCTCTTTAACCGTCATAAAAAGAAGACGTTAAAGCCTATTTTTCTACTAGTGATGGTACAAAAAGGTTCTCTTCTGTCGTTGTAGTTCGATAGAACTCTTAAATGACATTATGATTGCAATTACTTTGCAAGCATCCCAACACAACACGATATTGTTAGTGCTTTGAAAGCACATTGAATGCAACTACAGAACATGATGTGTATATTGCATGAGGGTGAAAGATTCATTTGAATCCTTTGTTTTAAGTCACTTAAATTTTGTGGGAGATAGTAGGGATTTTTAGCTTAGAGCAAATCCTAAAACATATCATATTTACATATTTTTTATAAAAGGGTCAGAGCACTCCAAGTGTTCTGATTTTGATCTATAAAATTTTATTTCTTATTGGAAAAAAAAACTAATTAATACACATGAAACACGCCTAAACTAATGAGGAAGACATGTAAATTGTGCTTCTCATATTGAGATGAAAAGTCATTTAGACAGTTTGACTAAATGGTCCAACTCTCAGTAGATGTTAAGAGGCTAGAAAATCTAATGAGATAATCTACCACATATGATAGAAGCTGCATATCAAATAATGAATTGTCCAGCACACTTACATTACCTAGGAATCTTTAGATAAGATTTTATTGAGTAAATCTTCACAAATTTCCACCTTAGTTTAACACAAATCTTCTAAGTGAGAGTCACATCCTACCGCTAAGACCATTATAGGTTTAATCACTAGTCAGCTAGATCAAATCCAAGCAATGAAAGAACTTGCTACTGAGTAAAACCTTCATAATCATATAAGAGAGAATATAATTTGTTGAGACCTTCATCCTCTTTATAGATCCTCATTCAATCTTCTCTCTTATAAAAGGTAGCTTAGCATCAATGTGCTTAGTTCTTTCATGGTAGACTTGGTTCTTAGACAGTTGTATTGCACTGCTATTGTCACAATAGTTGGTAATGATCTAGTCTTGCACTTTCAGCTCTTTGGCTAGATCCTTTAATCATAAGGCTTCCTTCACACATTTTTTATGGCAATGTACTCTACTTTAGTGGTTGACAAAGTCACTACCTTTTGTAGACAGGTTTTCAACTGATAACAACAACATAAGTAATAAACACATAGCATGTGAGAGCCTAGAAAAGTTTAATTCAACAAATTCTTTGGGAGCATCTTTGACAAACTATCTAATTCTACCATAAACTATAACTCTTCCAAGAAATCCCTTCAAGTAAGAAAGAATCAAATTAAGATTTTGCTAGTGAGCTTGCCAACATTTGTTATGAACCTGCTAACAACACTCACAGTTAAGTTATGTCAGGGCGTATGCAAACCATCACACAGATAAAAGAACCAACATAGAATATCGTCAATATAACATTGTTTCTTCACCATCTTAGGAAACTATTGATCACTTAGTTTATAATCGCAAGGGGTGTGGATACATGTTTTAAGTTTATCATACCAAACTTCTTAAGAATTTTTTTGACATAAGTCTCCTAAGACATATAAATGTCTCAAATCAAGTCATCTAATGATCTCAATCCCTAAAATATTTAAACCAGCTCCAAGGGTCCTTCATCTCAAACTCGCTATTCAGTCTAGTTTTAACCTTTTAAACCTTAAGCTTACTATTAGAATGTCATCTACATACAACAACAATGAATGAAATGACCTCCTACTAGAAACTCAAATTAGACGCAAATATCATACTTGCTATATTCAAAGACAATTCTTGCAATGAATTCATCAAAAGGCTTATTCCATTGCCTTAGGGCTTGTTTTAGAACATACAAGGATTATTTAACTTACAAACACAATCCTTCTTGTCTCCTATCTCACATCCTTATGGTTGCTTCAAATAGATGATTTCTTCTAAGTCTCCATATAGAATGTGGTTTTAATGTCCATAAGTTCTAACTCATGGTTAACCTCAACAACCATGGCTAACAACATCCGAATACATTTTCTTTTACTATAAAAGAAAACACATCATTATAATCAACTCCTTTTCTTAGAGTAAACCCTCTAGCTACTAATATTGCCTTAAATATTAGTTGACCAGTTTTTGGATTACCATCTTTATGTTTGAAAATCCATTTACAACTGACAACCTAGAATCGACAAGTTTACGAACAAAAGTCCAATTATTGTTTAGATGAAGTGACTTCGTCTCCTCATTCATGGTGTCGAATCATTTTTAGCCTTCTCCTTACTTGCTAATGTAAAGGATACACTAGAAGATTCATCTTTTATCATAGTAACTATTAAGGACTATGCAATAAGCTTTGCATATCCATACCTCTTTGAAGTTCTTATCGTTCTCCTTGTTTTATCTCTAACAAACATGTAATCATTAGATTGTTTGTCTCATAAGCTTCTTATTTTTCATCTACCAAATTGCCTAACAAGTCATCTTATAGAAAATCAGACACTTCTTTTTTGGTAGACTCCACCTCAATGTTAGCCTTATTAACCATCATGGCTACTCCAAGGCTCACATTCTGAAACTCTGGACTCATGATTTATATAATTTTCATTGAAGATAACATCCTGATTGATGATACACTTTTTGAATCTTAGTTTAAGACACCATATATGATATCCTTTCACACCTTTTGAAAAGCTTAGAACCATGCATTGAACGACACATGCATCAAGTTTTTCTAACCTCATGTGAGCATAGGCAACACAACCAAAGATTCTCAAGTTATCAAGGTTGGGGGAATGTCCTAACCATATATCCTCAAGAGTCTTCATTTCAAGCATTATTAAGGGACATCTATTCATCAGATAAGCAACACTAGAGCAGTTATTGCTTAAAACACCTTTGAAACTCCAACACTCAATAACATGCATCTCACTTTTTCTAGAATGGTCCCATACCACTTTGCTGAGGAGTTTTTGCTATCGTCTTGTGACTTGCAATGTCATTCTCCTTGCAAAATGTATTGCAGAATTCAAGATCGTTATTAGTTATGAACCTCTACATCATCTTACCGAATTGGTTCTCCACCAAACACTTTTAACTCTTGAAATTCCCAAAGGCTTTCATCCTTGGTCTTTTGGTGATTGATCCATAACTTTCTTAAGTAATTGTCAGCTATTTATAGGAAATATCTAGCACCAAAGTGTGGTGGAGTTGAAGATGGTCCTCATCGGGTAACATGAATTTAATTAAGGTTTTCCTCCAAGCTTTTCCTTAGACAGAGTGTTCACAAAATCTTAACTGATCAATTTCTTCGTTGCCTTGATTATTTAACTTAATAAGGTATTTTTCACTCACTTAACCTAACATTGTCATATCTTAGTCTTAAAATAGAATGGTTTGCTCAACAGTAGATGTTGAGATAGATGCTACAACACCTTCTAAGGCATACAAGTCATTCTTCTTTCAACACTACCATAGATCCCCTTAGCACCTTCAACATTCCCCTTTCTCCTTTAAACATGTATCCCTTTTTCTAAAGCTCATTAAGGGATATAAGGTTGCACTTCAAGCTAGTTACAAACCTAACTTCCTCAAGCACTCTTCCAGTTCCATAATGTAGACAAATCTTAATGGTTCCAACTTTAGTTATATTATAGGAGTTCTTTTCACCAAGGAGAACTAAATCTCCTTCAAGTTCTATAAAGTTTTGGAACCATAAACAGTTAGGTATCATATGAAATGAACATCCGAGTCCATTATCCACACACAATCATCAATCATGCTTGACACTATAAGCACCTCTAATGATTCATAACCATTTCCCATCAGAGTTGTTTCACCAAATGTACACGGTCCATCATATCGTTTACCAAACCTAGATTGTTTATCAAGCTTATTAACAACCTTCTGTCTCTCTGGACAAAAGTTTTGGTGTGATCTTACTTCTTGCAATGGTAACACTTAATAGATGACGTATTTTCATCATTTTGTGTCTTTGACTTTGATTTCCTTCTACCTTCTTTACTATCACTGGTAGAAGGCCTACCTACAAGATCATCTCCAACACCAGATACCTTAATATTAAACTTCTCGTTCGAGCTCATAACATCCTAAACTTCCTCAAGAGAGTGAGTATCTCTCCCATACAACAATGTTTCCCTGAAATGATCATGCGTCTTAAGCAAATAACAAAGAAGAAAAAATTAGTGTTTGATCCTCATCATTAATATGCACATCAATATTCTCTAGACCAAGGATCAACTTGTCGAATTCATTCAGATGTTCACTACTTTACTTTTCACTACTCATCTTATATAAGTACAATGCTTGCTTTAGATACAAACTATTCACCAACAACTTCGTCATGTATAAGCTCTCAAGCTTAATTCATAGCCCCTTTATGATCTTATCCTTTAAGACTTGTGTCAACACGTTATCATCGAGGCTAAGAAAAATTGTATTGTGAGTCTTCTCTAATAATTGTTTGTTGTACTTCTCTGCCATGGATGTATATATCAAGATTGGATTTACCTTTCAAAGCTTCGAGGAGGACTTACTAAACCAGAAAAGCACATATCTTCAACTGCCACAATCTGAAATCTTTTAGACTAGTGAATTTCTTAACCTCATATGTTGTGAAAGTCATGATGATTGATTCTACACTCACCGCACCATTTTGTAAATAATTAACTCTAACAAATCCACTATAAATGCTTCTACCACGTAAACAAAAAAGAATAATAGAGAAAGTCGCAAATATAGCAAGTAAAAGGTAAACATAAGAGGAAAAATAAGAAAGAATTACACACAGAAATAATGTGCTTCAATTTAAGTGTTAACAAGCTTCACTCTATGTCCATAGAAGAATTCATTATAATCTAATATTACAACTCACAATTTCTCTTTTAGTAACTCTCACTCAAGTATAACTCAAATGATAATCCAAAATTATTGGTACAAATATCCTTTTTATATAACAATATCGTTATAACTAACACATGTGAAATGTGCCTAGACTAATCATGAAGACACATGAGCAATGTTTTTCATTAAACTATTTTGTGAGACCGCCCAAGTCTCAGTTGATGCTAAGAGACTAAAGAGTCTACAATTATTATCTATTACTATGTAGCACACATGATAAAAACTGTACATCAAACACAGAATAGTCAAACACAATTTGATAGTTTAGGAATCTTTAAACATTATTTTATACAACCAATCTTCACACGAAGTAAAAAAGTCTCTCTAAAATTGTATTAGGTTTCTCTCAAAGTTAGTTTGATATATAACATGGGATTGAACTTCATCTATCTTCCTCATTCATATTTTGGTTTGATAAGAACACATAATAATCACAACTACTCAATATTGATACACATATAAATATCATTCACATTAATTCCTCAAGTGTGAAATTCATAAGGATAATTTTTAAACATTGATTTCTCAGCTATTTAGTAAATTACCCAGCATTAAGAACATATGTTATAACGCAATCAATACATTAAAACTTATTCCTAGTATTCCAATATATTGAGTATTCTCATCTAGGTCAGAAGCTTAGAAATACTTTTTAGTTAAATCTAAAGATCAAAATCAAGGCTCTACTGATCAAATAGAATCTAGCATTAAACACAAGATGAAAATACCACGATTGAGTAGAAACTGAATATTATATATAAATATCACCAAAATACAAATAAGTTCAAAAGATTACATTCAATCCTAAAGATGAAGGTTTAACTACTCATGGTAGCCATTACAAACCAAAGAAACGAAGATTGCAAGAGAAAATGAAGCTTGGGCTTGGCTTGGTGTCACTATTTTATTCACGTCTTCTAACCCTTCCAAAGCTTCTTCAACATCATCCAAGAAGGCCAAATCTCCTTCTTATACTTGTTTTTGTGCCTTGGGTTAGTGACTTCTCACTTGAGCTAGCCAGATTTTGCCCAGACTAAAGGGATCTTTATCCTGAAAAAAGGTGTTTCGCCCAGGCGAGCCATGCCTTGCTCAAGCGAGGCCTTTGATAAAATTTCATTCTTCTATGAACCATTTTCGTGTGGACGAGCTCCTTCTGACTTGGGCGACTTCAGCTTGGGTGAGTTCTTCTCACCTAGGCGAGCCAGCCACTACAACTTCACTCCATTTTGGACCAATCTCGCCTAGGCGAGCTATTCTCGCTTGGGCAAGTCTTCACTTTCAGCCTTTTAATTATTTTTTTCATGCATCTTCAAATCTTTCATTTTTTTCATGCTTGCTAACCTAAAATTTACACAAAAGTTGGGATTAAATGATTTTATTTAACTCAAAACTCAAAACCTATAATTGAATAAAAAAACTCTCAAATTAAGAGTAATTACTATTTCAAACAACAATTAAAACTATAAATATCCAAGTTTTTTTATGTACAAAATACTCAAGCTTAGCACTTATCATATATATATATATATATATATATATATATATATATATATATATATATATATATCATGATGCATGCATGGTATGCCTACTATAGAATAAGTTGTACTTTATGTTAATTGTGAATTTGAACTTGCAGATATGCTGGAAGGCAGAGTATGGTTCTACAAATCGCAAAGTAAAGGATTGCGTGACATGGAACCTCAATAATGGCAGTATTATATAAATTATTGGAAGCATTGGAAAAGAAGGGTTGGCATAAGACAGTAAAGAAAGAATAGAGAAAGCGAGGGATCAAATTAGATTAGGAAAATTAAGAAAAAGAAAGTGTAAAGCTAAGTAGCTAGAAACGAGGGAAATGCTGTTAAAGTGAGGGACAAGAAGACAAGGCCTGGGCTTGAAATGCACGCATGCTTTGCCTACTAACAGCAACTTCCCTACTCACCACACCCTAAACCCTCTCTATCTCAGACACGCCAACCTGTTTTCCAACCCTTTGCTTTCTTTCGACTCACCATCTCTTTTCACCCCAAACAAAACACAAAAACAAAGTTTCCTTCCCTTTTTCTTTATTGCATGCCTTTTTTGCCATTGTTTTCTGTGACCTTTATCAATCTTTGTGTACAGATTATACAATCTCTGTCATCTTGCAACGAACCACTAAAGTGTCTAATCACCTTGGAATGTGGTCCTCATGGTCTTAAATTGTTCTTCTCAACCGCAACGTTAAAACGCTATCAAAATTACTGTTGCATCAGTTATTCATCTCTAATTCTTACGGTGTCAAGATTCGCCACGAAATTATAATTGCAACTGCAACCACAATCAACAAACACCAAGATTCGTTATAATTGCAACTGGAACCGCGAAAATTACTACTAGTTTTCATCCACATTCTTCCAATGGTTCAAGTACATCTTCTAACGTATGCAATGTATTAGGATTTGTTTTAATGATGACAAACCCTATATAGGTTTACTGCAACATTATATATGTAATAAAAACATTGGACAATTTTTTAATAAATTACTCATTTGGTATATAAATCATTTGAAATGTTCTTAATTGGTCCCCCTCTAATTTAAAGAAATAGGTTTCTAGCATTAGTTTTTAGCAGCTTCAAACTGAAAGAAAAAAATTACAATTATAGGGGTTTTAAATTTTTAGAAACTCAATCAACAAAAACTTACATATAGTTAAGGACCCCATTAAAAAAAATATTTAGAACCTTAATCGAAAAGTTTAAAATGTTTTACGAACTGAGTAATTTAACCTAATATTCATGAAGAATTGACATTTTGTAGTTTATTAGGGTTTGGTTGAATAATTTAGGCCTAGCTCGGGTTAAATCATTTAGGCCTAGTTTGAATTGACTATTTTAGGTTGAAAAACTTATTAGTTGAACTAAGTATTTTTTTTTTTTTATTCACTACAAGGGCAAGATTACAAGTCTACACATTGGATAATGGTTCACCAAGAGACTTCCTGAAATTTGAGGAATATAAATTTATTTGAATTCATATTTTTTTTATCGAAAAAATAGAATCAAATAAATATAAAACTCAAAAGAATGTTTCAACCAACCTATGTACACATACTACAGGTGATGTTCCAAGGTGTTTTAACTACATTACTTCTAAGTCATCCCTGCAGGATGAGCATCACCCCATAACTCCATATAATAAACTTATAGTTATTTTATTTTATATAACTACTTGTTGATATGTTCAGTATATTAAGAGAGCTTTCATCATAAGCCTTTTAAGAATGAATGCAAAAGATATTGATGAAATAATTGTTTCTTTTTATTTTGACATATTTTATAAAATATGTAATAGGGGCAAGGAAAAAAGAAAGTATATAGGAAGATCATAAACTATTACCACTGGCTTAATTAAACTGTTACCTTAATATTTGCTAGATATTGTCATTGTGCAGCTTTTTATGATATGTATGCAACACTTCAAGTTTTTCGTAAATATGTATACAAAGAGTATATCTCTTGACTAAATACCTGAAATTTTCAATGCAAGTGTTTTTATAATAAGTCCAAATAAGGAGTTAAAGTTTTCCATGTGCCTGAGATTCCTAGTACATATGATCATTCTCAAAACTCATGAAAACAGCAAAATTGCATGAGGAATAGGAGAGTCATCTTGAAGAACATTTATTGATCATAATTTCATCTGATCAAATTTGAAAGCTGGCCTTTATTTTCCTTTTCAGATAGCCATTTTATTAGTAAGATTTTAATATACACTCCACTTTATGACCACAGAAAAGCAAAAATGAAACCAAAAAACCAGGGCTGAATGTTAAGAGAGCGTCCATTAAGGTCCCACAGAAAAGATAATCAAAGTTGATGTTAGCATCATAGAGGGACAGGTAGTAGGTCACTTTCAATCTACAGTGGGAGCCAGATCATACAGTCGGCTACACACCAGAATTCCTCCTTTTGTGCAGAACACTACAGTACCATGCATAATATTAAGTAGTGAGAAAGAAGATATGCCTCTATAACACTAAATTAGCATTAGCATTATTCTCATTAGTTAGTTCACAATGTTTAAAATATAACCACCGTCAACATGCTTATTACCAAGAACCTATATTGCCAACCAAAAAAGAAAAAAGAAAAAAAAAAAAAACCAAGAACCTATATTAATAATTTGTTCTGTCCTATGAGAATCTAGCTTGCAAATTATCTCCCTCTATAAATGTAACCCTTCGGTTTCTATGTCCCTCACCACTTATCACAAATAAACCAAATAGTTGCACATAAATTTAGAGCAATAATATCCCATATATTTCATCTAATCATGGCTGCAACCCAGGCTAATGATCCCAGAAGCATAGTTTCTATTTCAAGGATTGTGTCTGTGAATCCCAAACTTGTGCAACCTCAGAGGGTTTTGACTCTTTCAAATTTGGACAGGCAGTGTCCATACCTCATGCACTTGGTGTTCTTCTACAATAATCTGCCTCACCAGAGGTTGAAGGACGTGTCCCTCAATTCAGTGTTCTCCAACTTGAAATCTGGGTTGGAAGATACCTTGGCTCTATGGTATCCTGGTGCAGGTAGGCTTTGTCCGAATCAAAGTGATGGCAAGCTCAACCTGTGGTGCAACAACCATGGTGCAGTTCTGGCAGAGGCTGAAACCTCTGCTAAAATCTCACAACTTGGAGACCTCTCTGAGTACAATGAATTCTTTGAGAAGCTGGTTTATAAGCCAGCTTTTGATGGGAACTTCTCAAACATGCCTCTGATTGTTGCTCAGGTAAGAAACATCTATATGTAGAATATAATACTAATTGATTATAAAATACTGGAATTGCATATGTAAATGAAATATTGATGTAAGACACACAACATAAAGTTTACCTGCTTAGGGTTTTGTGTATTGTGTTTCGTCCACGTTAATTACCCAATTGATTTCTGGCCTTTTCTAAATTTATACCACTCCATTAGGTCCCTCAGAATTTCTCTCCTCCTCAGTAATAGTTATAAAGAAATATTTGAATTTTTTTTTCTCATTATGTTAAGTATGGCAGAAGCTAGGGTTTGTCCTTGTTGTTATATGAAAACATGGGACATGTTCCCTTCACACTGGACAATAAGCGGGATCATGAGATCTTCTTGTTCCTTTAATTTATTTGCTTATAACTTTGCTAACTCTTATCTTATCATTTTTAACGCAACACAGTGTCTGCAAAACTGATAAACTAGAAAGAAGAAAAAGAAACCGTCTTTCTTTTGTGCCCTAAGTATCTTAATTATGCAGCCAAATCTCACATCACTACTTGAGGACTATATTTATCTCATTATCTGATATTTATCATGTGCTCAGGCTTCCATAGTCTTGTATATGTGTGTCTATTTATCACATGTCGTCATGTTTCCATTGTCTGATTTATGTGTATGAAAAAATACCTCTTACGAAAAAGTCAATATCTAAGTGGATTTTAGTCCTTCAAGAAATTAATATGTAACCTCATCGAAAAATATCTCGGATTTACAAACATATTACAATATATATTGATACACTTGCATAATTTTATCTTTCGTCTATTATCTATATATCCCATACATCTAACTTGATACATATTTCATTTCTCTTCTTTCTTTTTCAATACTAGTGTATATGATCATTCCTCTAATAGCATGAAATTAAGTTCTGAGAAAAATTGATTAATTAGAAACTTCCACAACACTACAGGTCACTAAATTTGGTTGTGGAGGGTATTCAATTGGTATTGGAACAAGCCACTCGTTGTTTGATGGGCCAGCAACCTATGACTTCTTGTATGCATGGGCTTCAAATTCAGAAATTTTGAAAGGAAGAAACAGATCTGATGAGGTTCCAAAACCAGTGCATGAGAGAGGGATACTTCTGAGTGGTACTCTTCAAGCCCCAAGAGAGATTACAAAATTTGTACCAGACTCAAGTTCAAATGCTAAGGAAGGAAGGGCCATGGCAATAGATCACTTGTATCACCTTATAATGCAAACAGCTAGTTCACAAAAGGGTTTTCCTCTGCAAATTGGAACACCCTCTAATTCAAAGAAGTGTGTTCTCAAAACTTATCATCTTTCAGGTGTAATGACAGAAAACTTGAAAAGGAAACACTTGCCCATGCAAAGAGGTTCATTTCCTTTCTCAACCTTTGAGGTTCTTGCGGCTCACCTTTGGAAGGTAAGTTAATATCTCAAATTTCACTTTCCCTTGTTCAGTGCTGTGGTTTTTTTTTTTTTTTTTTTTTTTTTTTTTTTCAGTTCATTATATGACAAAGATATGACAGCCTGACACTGATCTTTTTGTTTCGCTCCTAACTTATGCCACCAAATATGAGAACAAGTACACTAAGCACGCACTGCTGTTAGAGCAAATTTTTTTCTATAATTTTTTTTCGGACAAAAGTTGTCCAATCATATTCTTAATAAATTTGGTTTAAATTAGTCAAAAGTCAAAGTGGCTTCAATAATAGTTGTAAAGAATGAATTAGTGTGATGATTTTCAAAATAATGCATTAGTTGCCTGTAAACTATATATAACAAAGGTCAAAATTATTGTATGAATGAGAAAAACAAATTTGTTTTATATAAACGTAAATAATTGAGTTTTAAAGTCTTACTATCTGCTTATTAACATTTTATAAAATTATATGGTATAAAGGTTGCAAAATCTATCAAGTATTTCCATTTTAATATTTTTTTTATTGTTGATAAATAATATTTTATAATATTTATATGAATATGTGTTTCAATATTGATTGTTAATAAAGTAGGTCTAATATTGGTTAACATTGTAAGAGCTTTCATGATATGATATTCAAATTACAAGTGTTAGTGCATATACAGTGATAGGTATATATAAGACATAATCATTAAATTTAATAGACAACAAGCTATTTAAAAAATAAATAATTATTTATTTGTCTATAATATATAAAAAAATGTGATAATATTTGTTAAGTATTTAAGTAAGAATCTAAGTCCCACATTGGATAAAAATGAAAAAGTTGAGCAACATATAAGAAAAGACCCATAAACCTAAAGCCTTAAGGTTTTGGGTTTTTGAAGGTGACGTCATTCCCTTATATGTTTGGCTCATGTCTCATTGTTAAAGATCTCCCTGCTATTTTCCTCTCGGATTTTCCTAACAATATCAACAACTCACACACTTAGTTAGCTAAATTTTGTAAAATACACTTAAGTTAAATTTGGTAAAATAATCGTTTATAAATATCATTTTATCGATTAATATTAGATTAGATATTATAATAATATTATAAATATATTTTTAGTGAGTATCTATCTTTTATTTTATTCTGTTTAAAATATGCTTAAAATAATTTCAATAATATTCAATTTATGATATATGATGGAGGATCGGCAATAGGGACAGGTTAATATTATATCTAATATGTGAACTTTTAATTCAATAATTTTATGTATTGGTGTTTATTGTTATTTAACTTTTAAGTGGGTAAGACTACATTTATATATATATATATATATATATAGAGAGAGAGAGAGAGAGAGAGAGGAACTCAAATAAAAAAGAAATATATTGGAGAAATTGAACTTGAAATTGAATAAAATGATGTCTTGTTACATGGTAGGTAGGAGGGTAGGAGGGATTAACGGTGGTTGGGTAACTGTAAAGATTAATACCGAAAAAAATATTCAAAACATTATTTAAACAAAAATTAAAATAACTAAAATCAAAAGCATCTATATCACATGAACCAAAAAGAATTTAAGCCTATATTATTTAATTATCATATTATCCTGAATTTTAAATAATTAAGTCCTTTCTAGACATATAATCCAAATATAAATTTATATATCTTATTATATAATAAATAAAAATATGATGAAACATTAATTAAATTTTAAGATGTATGAAATTTGTAGACTGGAATGAAAAAATTTAATGTTCAAAATAAAACATAGTAATTAATATAACCAATGTAACAAAGAATATTTCGTGATAAAATAATTACATTATTAAGGTAAATATATTATTTATTATAAATATGGAAATTATATATATATATATATATATATATATATATATATTATTTTTATATTTCACTTAAGAATTTATTTTTAAAATTATATTTTTATTCAAAATAATTATAATTTATTCATATTTTACAACCTATTTTCTATATATTAATATTAATATTATATTATTGAACCAATATAAAATATTCTTTGAATATGTCACATACACCAATTTATCTCTAAAGATAAAATAATAAATTATTTTTTCTACTTTTAGAATTATTAATGACAATATACTGTAATATAAAAATAATAATACCTTTTTTCCCGTTCTTCAATTTAAGATTTACATAAAATAAATGACAAAAATATATTTTAAGTGTTTGAAAATATTGTTCTGTATTGTTTTAGTTGATTAAATGTTTGACATTTTGTTAGTGTTCTTTTTTAATCTTATTATTAATTGAAGTTTCTTTAATATAAAATGTTAATTAAAATATTTAATATTTTTATTTGTAGGATAATTTTATATAATTTATTTTCATTTTTAATACATTCAGAACAATAACTTGTATATCATTTTCTAAAATAATACTTATATTTTTATTTATAAAATATTATTTAAATAAAATTATTACACGGAATTTTTATTTTATAATTATATATCTATCGTTTCATACATAAAAATCATTAGTCAAAAAATATATTAATATAATATGAATAAAATTATTTCATGTTGTTTTTAAATTTTGTAAAGATAGTAAAATAATAAAAAATACTTTTAAAAGGGAGAATTTTAAATTTTAGAAAAATCAAATTAAGAGAAAACTTTACAAGACCAAAATTAAAACTCACTCATTTTACGGAAACTAGAAACATATTTATATAATTTTATTAAATAATAAATATATTTCATAATTACTTTACATATCTAAAAAAATTACTTATCTTAATTTAAAATATTAGTTTTTACCTTACTAATATTGTTAATATTTTCCATTTTAAGGTTAAATTAACTACATTTAATGATAGAGACTAAAGACAGGATGATATTCATTAGACTAAAGAACTATTTAAATTATAAAACAATTATTTGGTGGGAATAATTACCTTTATCAAGTTTAACCCTTGGTATTAATTGATTTTTTCCTACACACAAAAATAATTAATCCACATCCAAATTTCAAAATGATATTAAAATTTATCCGAATTTTATTTTAAAAACTAGTTGCTATATTATTATCCACATATAAACTTTAATCATATTATTAGGAGTAAGAGGATGCATTACAACCATTAAATTTTATGAAATTAGGTTAGACTTAAATTTAAATATTAAAAAATACTTTTTGAAGCTAATTATATAATCATATGTTAACGTGCAAACACTAATGGACAAATTTAACAACTATGAAGTGAAAGACACTAATTGAATGTTTTGAGATTTTGAATTAAGGTGGTTGGTAGATATAACTAAGTGATTAATGGATAAAGATAGCCCAACTTACTTTTTGCTGTTACCAACAAGCAAAATTATTGACATTACAATAAATCAAATAGAAAATTCAATTCAAACACCTCACATGAGAAAATATGTGGAATTTATAAAATGACACAAAAAAAATTGAGGTTTTATTTTCCACATTGTTTGAGTATAGGCAAGGACCAAAGCTTTAGGAGTGAAAAGGGAAAAGCAAGTATGCCTCCAATTCGCAGTGGATATAAGGAACAAGATGAGACCCCCATTGCCAAAATCATTCAGTGGAAATGCATATGTTCTTGCCTCCATCATGATGCCAATGGGAGAATTGGAACACGCAAGCCATGAATGCATCATTGAGAAAATAAGAGAGGCCAAGAACAAGGTGAGCCATGAATATGTGAGAAGCTATGTTGAGGCACTAGAAGGACCGCAACAAGGTTCTTCTCTCCCTCCACTTAAGGAGCTAACTTTGGTTTCTGATTGGACAAGAATGCCCTTTCACAACATTGAGTTCTTCCATGGAAAAGCAACCTATGCATGCCCTCTTGCCACTCCCATCCCACAGGTCGCCTACTTCATGCAAAGCCCTAGTGACACCATGGGCGTTGACGTCAGAATTGGCTTGGAAGCTGAACATATAAGTGCTTTTAGTGAGTGCTTTTTAAGCATGGCGTGATGAAAACGTCTTTTATATATATACATATATATCGATATGGATGTATATCTAATCATAATAATTGTGTTGGTGAGGTCTCGTAGGAGAACATTTCATGGTGATACCGAATTTATTCTGACTTTGCTGGATTTCACATTAGTTTAGTTTGGGAAAAGATATATATGCTAATTGGTTTTATTTGAAAAGGTTTTCTATTTTTTTCCTTTTAATAAATAATTCATGTAGGTGTGATAAATTTTACTACCACCTAATCACAATTGATATGTATATTAATAGTCATCTTATTTTTGTATTGAAATTATAAAACCGAGCATGAATTATGATTCAATGATGATATAAAATTTTATGTTAATTGCACGAAATTAAACTCTAAATTCTTTTATTTTAATTTGTTTTTTATGTATATAAAACCGTGAACATAAGATTTTTGTTTTTTATTTTCTATTTATATTTAATTATTTTTTATACAAACTTCTTTTTTTGAAAAAAGAGAGATAGAACGACAATAAAACTAAATTTAAATAATTAAAAGTATAAAAAATTGAAATGGAAAATATTTTTTAAATTAAACTACCATTTTTTATTTTCTTTTTTAATCTACATATTTGTACTATAAGAAAATAGACATTTAGCGTTAATATAATCGTGTTGTACATACACTAAACTCTAACATAATGGAAACTAATCTACTAATGTAGGGTTTCAAAATTTAAGTATAAGTAGAATGGATTAAACTAACTTTTTATTAATTTTTAAATTACTTTTTAATTAAAACATTTTAGTGTTAGTCAAACCAATCTATTTTGGCAAAAAAATTATATATATATATATATATATATATATATATATATATATATATATATATATATATATTATTTACAAGATAAGTCTAATAGAAAAGGAAGTTGAAGCTAAATTAATTTTTTATGACCTTAGCCTCATACACACTTTATAAATTACATCACATTATTATCAACATCTCCTACCCGGAGTCTAAAAGGTTGGTCAAGTTGATCCTTTCACGTTTTTATTTTAAAATTCCCCTAATTTAGTATGATCACACAAATATTAAATAAGATCTATTTTAATATTAATTTAGTTTGTATCGGTATGATTAATGCTAATGATTTTTTTAAACTTATAGTAATTTAAAAAAAAATCTTCATAGCCCACCTTTGTTATATTCAACAAACATAAACATTAAAAAAAAATCGACAAAACAAATTAAGCACATGAATTGGATGGAAAGAGTTTTATGAAGAAAGAAAGGTATAGACTTCCTTCATGGTAGTAAGTACTTTGTTTACATTGATTTATATTGCGGTAAATTTTGTTTAAGCAATAGTGAATAAGAGTTGAAAAAACAGATATTAGATTATCATAGAGATGAGTTTTGTGTGGATATGAAAGACATGGTGTGAGGAGATTTGTAACATTCCTAATTTTCACCTGGTAGTAATTATTAAAGCATACAAGTTCAGTAACAAACAAATATATATATATATATATATATATATATATATATATATATATATATATATATATATATATATATATATATATTCAAAATAAAATAACAACTTTTCCATCACTTAGGAGTCTTATTACTTGCCAAATATTGTACTTACGTGTAAGAATCAATCATAACATATTTAACAAAAAAAGACAAATATCAAAAGAAAATTATAAACTAGAGAGTTTGAAATGTATAATTATACAATTCAAATTTTATATCTCAATCACAGTATACCACAATTCAAATATTCACCAATCATCTCATACATCACACTATCATTTACCAATATCACAATATATAATAACACATGTTATACATACATTGACTCATGTACTAACACACCTGACTTTACTTCCGTAAGACTTATGTATTGAATAGGATTTAGAGGTCTGCACCTGTCATACTACCCCGCAATGTGAGTCGCACAGTCACATCACAAAGGGTCCATCAATCCTCATATGACAAGGTTAATCCATATGAATTGGTACAGTCAATTCTTTCTCACATTGCAGTGTAATATATGAACCTTCTTCGACTCTCATCACCTAGTAATCTTCATTTATATGATTCTAATATACTAGTAGAGTCAAGATACCTACTTCCAGAAAAATCCAAAAATAATGCATATCCTAACAAATCTCAACATAGATATCTTCTTTCATAAAGATATTATGTCTTGATCACACACCACATAGTTAACATCCTATCATATACATCACAACTCATATATTTCCCATTTTCAAAACATACATCATTCCTTTTGAAAACTCATTCAAATCATCTCTACATCTTCATAAGCATTCAACTTTAAACTTACTAACATTCCAATTTGCACTTAAGAAAACAAGCCATTACAACATCTATGAGTAACTTAGAACAATAAAAGTCTAGAAGAAAACATATGGAGCATGGATAATTAACATGAATCAAGCAATTCATAAGAGCGAGAGTTGTGCCCGTCCCAGGGTCGTGTGCTCGGTTTACACGAACCTAATTAAGAACATCCTCTCAAAGATTTGTGCCTAGCGCAGGTCTCACCCGAGGGGCCCTACATTGAAATACGTCCGGTGTATTTAAGGTGGCGTCCCACGCTACTGATATGAAATCAGATTTCTAACCTTATGTACTCAACGACAACCATCCCTCAATCCACATCATAATCATTCAAACTCATCATCTTAAATAGATAAACTACTATATCAATTACTCTTTTCACAAACTATTCAATAACCAACTCATCAATCTATTAAAATCACAATCAATCATGCACTTTACCATATCATCAAAATTACTATCATTAACAATCACACAAATTCAATTCAATCTAACCAAACTTGCAAGAAGATTTTGCAACATCGTAACCACGTTACTCCCACATCTAGATCTTCTACCTAGTACACCACTAGTTTTTTTGGAACTTCCAAGGATTAATAAAAATCTTCTCTTTATCAACATGGTGGATAACATAAAAGTACCCTAATGGTATCTAGTTAGACATCAAGATATCTTACGATGGTATTGAGGGTTAGGAAAGGTTAGACAAGGTTATGATAACTATGAACAAAGAATATAATAACATGGAAGAAGATTTTTCTTGAATGTTTTTTTTTTTTACAATAGCTCACTTAATATAAAATTCTAGGAAACTAAATATAGAAATTATTCCAAATAAATGCATTCGATATTCTCTGATATTCTACTGATATTTTGTGATACTCCCTTGATTATTATCTCTTTGATATTCTTACTGATATTTTCTGATATTCCCTTGATTATCTCTGATATTCTACTTATTTGTTTCTCTAATTATAATATTCTAACACTCCCCCTCAAGGTGAGCAGTGCAATCGCCAATGCTTAGCTTGCTGAGGACACGGGTAAATGCTTTGCTTGTAACAACTTTGGTGAAAATGTCTTCCAACTGGTCTTTTGACCTTACAAACGGAAGCTCAATACTGTTATCCTCAATCTTCTCCTTGATGAAGTGTTTGTCCACTTCAACATGCTTGGTTTTGTCATGTTGTATAGGATTCTCTATTTTCATAGCTTCTTGTCATTCGCCCTTCTTACTAGCTCCATGAACTGTTTTGGGAATGTCTTCAGCTAGAAGGGACGTAAGAAAAACTCTTGCAATGTCTGTCACTCCTGCTCTGGTTATCTTCATAGGACACCTAGAATTCTAAGGAACATGTTCTGGAGAATGTCGGTCAGGTGGTACCCCTCTTTTTCTTCTTGGCAGAAGTGTGAAAGGCTCTGGTTCTGGTACTAACATGTTATTGTTAGTGACTTCATTCATAACAGGAGACAACTCAGTAGAGTGAAGATCACTTACCTCTTGTTGGACATTCTTAGAAGGATCCTTATTGGTTGTGTTGGTCCCTCCTACGTTGATAGAGACATGCTCGTTGACTCCATCTACTTGTTTTTTTGGAACAGTTTCTTGGCAACTAAGGCTACCTAACCAACTTGGTGGTTCAATAGTTTTCTCTCCCTGAACGTTAAGTTGGCTACTAAAGAAATCACTAAAGAAATATAACTTTTTGTGACAAAAAATTAGTGATAGATATAATTTTTATCACTATTGATATATTAGTTGTGACATTATTTTTATTTGTCACAAATACTATTTACAATAGTGACAAATTTTAAAAATTGTCACAAATATTATTTAAAATAGTGACAAAATTTAAAAATGTCACAATATTCATATTTAAAAATTACACATTAATAAGTATAAATTAATAATGATAATGTAACATAAAATATCATATAATAATATTTTTAATTTATATTTATTTTTTTTAATAAAAAATATTAAATTTGTTCTACTTAGAGTTGAACTCATAACCTTTGGATAAAAAAAGTAACTACCTGATTCCATTATACCATTTTACAATTACAATATTTATTTTGATATTTTATTCATCTATTTAGACTTTTATATTTTTTTATTATAGTATTAATAATATTCACTTCAAATTTAAATTTATTATTTAAATTTAACATATAAAATTTAAATTATCTAAACTATCTTGTTTATATATATAAATATAAAAGTAAATAATAGTTATATATATGAAAAAAAATATAGATATGATTCATTTAAATATAGATCATTGAAAGAAATAAACATAACTAATAACAAAGTTTGTGACAATGTCTTAATTTTCTTGACATACCTCATTTGTATCTTCCTTTGGCATATTATTTTCACTATTTACATATTATTTGTGACAATATTTTTATTTGTCACTAATATTATTTACAATAGTGACAAATTTAAAAAAATGTCACAATTATTATTTACAATAGTGACAAAATTAAAAAAAATGTCACAATATTTATACTAAAAATTACACATTATAAATAATTACTAAAAAATATATATAATAAAATTAGTTTTCTTATAATAAGAACATAATTAATATAAAATTTATTAAATATTTAGATGAATATTTATTTATTTGTTATTAATTACAAATTAGTAATTATTAATTACCGTGTTGAAATTGTTTCAACAATATAAATTTATATAGTTAATAGTGAATTTATAAATTATCACATGATAAAATTATTTTTCTTTTAATAAAAATACAATTGATAAAAATTTATTTAATGAGTATAAATTAATAATGATTATATAACATAAAATATAATATAATAATGTTTTTAATTATTATATTACTAACAAATTTTAAAATAATATTAAATTTATTCTACTTTAGAGTTGAACCCATAATCTTTTGTTAAAAAATTAACTATGATTCCACTGTGCCATTTTACAATTATAATATCTTTTTCAATTTTTTAGTGATGTACTTATACCTTTATACTTTTAATTATGATATTAATAAATACTATATTCACTCTAAATAAATTTGTTTTTAGAGTTGAACCCATAACCTTTTGTTAAAAAATTAATTATGATTTCACTATGCCATGTTACAACTATAACATCTGTTTTCATTTTTTATCCATATACTTATACCTTTATACTTTTTATTATGATATTAATAAATAATATATTCACTTTAAATTTAAATTTATTATTTGAATTTAACATATAAAATTTAAATGATGTAAACTATTCTCTTTGTATATAAATATAAAAGTAAATAATAGTTATATATATATGAATAGAAATAAAAAATAAATATGATTCATTTAAATATAGACTATAGAAAAAAAAACATAAGTAACTAATAACAAAGTTTGTTTTGCAAAATGATATAAAACAATAATCAATTCTCATCACTATCATCTTGATCAATAATATTCTTTTCTTCCCACTTCATTCGTTCATCGTCCTCATCAATTGGATTTCCATTAGTTGTAGTTTGGACTAAGTCACTTATGTCCAATGAAAATCCATGTTTATATCCATATTCATTATATGACGCATTAAATATAAATGAAATTAAGTCAATGTCTTCGTTTTCTTGACACACCTCATCTGTATCTTTTTTCTTTTTCAATATCCATCAATTTCTTTTTCAATATCCATCAATATTCCTACTATGTTGTCACAAACATTTTTTTCAATATGCATCACATCTAAATTGTGACTCATTTGTATCTTCTTTTTTTAAAGATCCATCAATGTTCCTACTATGTTGTTACAAACATTCTTTTCAATATGCATCATATCTAAGTTATCATATCTAAGTTGTGATGTAATTTTAGACATCTCCAATAAGGCAACTCAAAAAGAATACTCTTTTTCTTTCAATTTTTAGGTAATTGAATTTTTCCTTGCTTCCTTTTCTTGACAAACTTACCAAAAGTAACATGTATATTTTATTATTAATAAAAATATGAATATATATATATATACTAATAAAATAATATAAAAAAATAACAAGTTAATGTATAAAGAAAGATAATAAAATAATTACAATTAACTAAAAAATATAAAATATTATTTATTTTATATATAATTAGTTAATACACTCTAATTAGATATTAATCTAATTTATATATTTGAGATATGTCATTTCATAAACTTATGTTATAATAATAATTTTAAATATAAAAAATTAGTTAATATAAAATATAACGAAAGGAAAAAGTTGTTTTTATCCTTCTACTTGAATTAGTTTAAATATACCAATTCCAACTTCCAAGTACGTGTCTAAAGATTCTTTCTACAAAGAAACAAAATCTAGGCTCTTCTTATTCCTAAAAAGCCCTAACCTTAGTTACCAAAACTTTATTTCCTAAAACAAATCAGCGAGAAATAAATGTTGTGCGATTAACTAGGATTATTTTTAAGTTTTTGTCACGCTCTATTATTAATATTTAAATATAAAAATAAATTTAAATAAATAAGATAAAAAAAAATAATGTATATATATTTAAACATTTAATTCAATATTTTAATTCTATTTTTAATTAAAATAAAATTTTTAATATTTAAATTTTAAAAAATAAATAAATATATAATAAAAAAGTAATAGTTTCAATAATATTTTAAAAAAACATATAATAAGAGTAACCAGGTCAAATTGTTGATATTGTTGAACTATATCATCTCTAGATAATTGTCTAGGAGCTGGACAATTTTTTTTAATACCATAGAAAGCTTTTGCATCATTTGTCTAAGAATGATCAAGTAGCAAAAACATTCCCATATAATAATTTCTTTTCCAATTTGGTAAACTTAAGGACCAGGTATCCTTGTTACAACAAAATGCATGAATAAGATATATTTATATATAAATGCATAAATATAAAGAACAACCAAATATAAATAGCTTTGAACACTTATATTAGAAATATTAATTTGCCAATAAAAATCAATTTAAATAAAACTAATGAATGTTTTTACCGACAAAAAGCGTGAATCATCTGAGGTAGAAACGAACTTCAATATTTGAAAAATGACCACTGAGTTGTTAAGAAATATCAAATAGAGATCCGATAGAAGATTTTCAAATAGAGAGATTTTTTAGTAAGTATATGAATACCTAACAAGGATTATCTTTATATATATCTTAATAGTAGATAACATATTCGAAATAAAATTAAAGAAAGATGTTACTTTATTATTAAAAGATATATAAAAAATATAAATCTTATTTAACAACCTTCATCGTAATAACATAAATATTCGCCTATAATTTAAGAAATGCATATCTTGATGAATTTCGAATGATATTAATATATTGTAATAATTTCATTGAATAATCTTTATCTATTATATAAAATTATGTATTTGTTTATTTAAAAAATAATATAACTATACTTCAAATTTTAATTTATTAAATTAAATTAATAAATATAACTATATATTAATATATTAATTAATATAATTTTTTCAATTTACTTGGTGTCGTGGATTTTCACAAAACTTTGAGCGCTCTTAATTTCTGAGATTCTTTTGCCGCTTTCAAATTTTTAGCTCCCCAGTCTAACGGTACTTCCAAAAAAACTTTTGGCGCTTTCAAATTTTCAGCTTCCCAATATTTAATACTTCCACAAACTTTTTGGCACTTTCAGTTATTTACACTCTGTGTGCCTCCCAATCCCAGTCCAACGAAATCTTAAAAAAAAAAAAAACCGTTTCGAAATTTGAAATCCAACACTTGATTTTGAAGCGGCAGTGACATCCGAACCTGCCGTCCTATTCTTCCCAAATCTCATACTCAATCTCTTATCAAACCCTAAACGACGCAAGTCCTCTTTCTAATTTTCCATCAACGCAAGTCCTTTTTGTAATTTTAAAATCCTTTATTTTGCTCTGTTTTTGGTACAGATAGGTCATTAAACGTTGCAAGATCCGAAAAAGTTCCTTTCAGCACATGTGCAGGGATCGTGATGGTAAATGCATTGCTGGTGGTATAGGAGATGGTTCGATCAAGGTATCTTTCTATTGCTGTTGTTCAGATATTACCAAGCAATAAAGTCAATAGATACTGATTGTAAGTATAGACTGAAACAGTGGTAGCATTTAGCTTTCTCCTTATGTTTATTGAAACTGTCATTAACTGTAGCAAATTCAAAATATTAAGCTTGGTTGGGGGACTAGGCCAGATCTATACATTCATATTAAGAATATAGCAGATTTGTATATGTCAGGTTAAGTTCATTTTAGTACTAAATAATACTGTTTGTGTAGAGAATATTTTTTCTTAAAGCTTTAATTTCTAACTAAGCTAAACAGATACTGTTGTTGAGCTAAAAACTTTGTTGTTGTCGTGTTGATAATTGTAAACAGTATATATGCATACATTATGGATACTGTAACTTCTTTTTGCTCAATTTTAAACGGTATATATGAATATTCTTTCCTGTTGACAAAACTTTAGGATTTCTTATGGGGTCACCACCTGGCCTGGCTGCACATATTTACCTTCCAAGGTTGGCTTTAAACTTCCACTTCATTATCAGCCACAACATAAAATAATAGTTTTGTTCTGCTGCTTCATCTAATTCAGCAACCATCTTCACTATTATGTTTACAAAGTTAATATGAGTAATGAATAAATAAATAGAAAATGTTCTTTTTGTTAAGATTGCACTGTTTAGGTATGCTGATAATTAAATTCACAATTTGTGTCCCAATATGTTTTTGTTATTTAATTTTGTATTTTGATATGTTATTTAAAAGGGATAGATCAAAGACAGGTGTGATAAAAGGGATAAATTAAAAGGGATAGATCAAAGACAGGTGTTATAAAAGGGATAAATCAAAGACCGGTGCTATACATATTTGTTGATCAATAGAAATTATCTGATTTGTTATAATAAAATCTTATGTTATGACATGTGACAAATAATATCTACAAAATAGATGAAAACAGTGGCGATATAAAGTTGTTGGCTATTGAGATTTGTTTAGATTATTATTATAAAAGATTAAAAAATTTTACACTTCTATATTTTACTTATAAATTTGGTTGCAAGATTGCTTCTTAGCAAAGAGACGTTGCTTTCTTTCTTTAGTCATTTTTTTCTTTACTTAAATGAGGAGCTTAAGAACCTTGTTTATATAAGTTTTCATTGTATCACTTAGTAGAGAAAAAAATTTGAATATGTAATACATCAGGTTTGCTCCTCTCATTTTCCTTCCTATTATTATTATTATTATTGTTATTATTATATATATATATATATATATATATATATATATATATATATATATTTTTTTTTTTTTTTTTTTT
>Ga0209489_102804_pt1 | contig 34841 bp, 17 predicted proteins | sample SiratrowhiteBW_FD_187527 | JGI IMG/M metagenome (GOLD analysis project Ga0209489, IMG submission 187527) | Root nodule microbial communities of legume samples collected from California, USA - Siratro white BW (SPAdes) (version 2) | ecosystem: Host-associated > Plants > Roots > Nodule | place... | reverse complement strand
TATATATATATATATATATTAAAAAAAGAGTGCAACTAAGAAAATGGATAAATTTGAGAAAAAAAAATTCTTTAAAAACCTTTGCTCTTTAAAAATTAATTCTCTTAAAACAATTTGATATAATAATTTTTTTTTATATTGTGAATATAAAGAATATGAAAAAATATAACTTTTATATATTAAAAATATATCTCGTATAAATATTTACAAATATATATAATAAAAAATATCAATCTCAAAGAATATGAAAAAATTTAATTTTTATATATTAAACATATATATCGTACAAATATTTATAAATATATAAAATAAAAATATTAATCTGAACAAAATAAATGATAAGAAAGAAGATTTTAAAACAAGGACTTTTATATTTATTTGTTACTCAAATAACTTTAGTTCCAGGTCTCATTAATCGAACAATTAATTTACAAACAATTCTTCAATGTAGAAATAAAACCTAGTATCGTTTTTAAAGTTAAAGATAACGAAGATAAACCTCTAAGTCACGAGCATCTTTCAATATAAATGTAGATGTAAATAAATTTATTTATTTATTTTGGAGTCGTTTTCATTATAATATGTTGTAATACTAATTATAGCCAAAGGGCTTGTTATATGTAAGAATATATATATATATATATATATATATATATATATATATATATATATATATTGTTTTACTCTTATCTTTCATTCACCTTAGGTAGTGATAAATTCTTTAAAAAAGCAAATTATAACCAAACTAAGAAGATTTAGTCATTTTTTTACTTAAATATTTTTTAATCTCTAATAAATTATTGAATTGGTTTTACCCTTTAATATTTTTTCCATAATATATTTTTTATTTTGTTTCTTATCCAAAAGCTGTTTAGTTACTGTTTCGAGTAGTAAAATAGTGTTTTAGATATAGTTTGAGAGATAAAAAAAAAGTAAAACAGAAGTTTTATTAGGGATTAAAAAAGTCTCTTAACCTTTTTTTTTTATAGTGCGGATAGTTTAACATTATTACTATATCATTGAAGCCTCAAATCGAAAACATTTAAAAAGAAAATATATTGTCAAATTATCTAAGATTAGTATTAAGAAAAATAAGAAATTTGGTTGGTTAAGGAGATGGAGTATAATTTGATTCTGGTATAAAAAGTAAGTTGTACATTGATTAGAAATGATAAAGTTGGATCATATAAAGAGAAAATATTCACAAACTTATACCTTAAAATTTTTCTTTTGTGAATCTGACACACGTCTCATTCTTGTTTGAATCTCCTTGATATTTTGATTCTCGATCTTTCCAACAAGTGGTATCCGTTATATGAACGGTGGTAAAATAAGGATTGTTACTGTTAAAAAATATTTCTGCTATGCTTGAGTGAGTGTGTATCAATGTGAAAGGATTCAGAACTTGAGGAGGAGATTGAAAATGTGAGTCTAAATCTCACCTTAAATAAAAATGTGAAAATTAAACATATAAAAAAGAAAAAAGACCTAATTTTAAATTAAAAATAATATTAATCTCGGATTTCACTTTATTTTCATTTTTATTAAATCTCTCGAATTCCCAACACATAACCCATTCATCATCATCTCCCATTTGGCATCTCTCAATTTCTCAAAACCCAATTCCTAAAAATCTTCAATCTTCAAACCCTTTTATGCATGATGGTGGAGGTGGAAAAAAATAAAAGAGGCAATTTTTTAACAATTACTGTGATTAATTCTACTATATTTTAGTAACTTAGTTCAATGTAATAACTAATTTTAAACATTTGAGACGGCTTTTAGTCCCTACCATAAATAAAGTAAAATATTTTTAAATAAAAAATTAACGATTGGTCTAAAATTGTCAAAATGATCATTTAACGCCACTTATGAGCAGAAATAACATGAAAACATCAACGTCCACAAATGAAAAAGTGTGTTGCCAAAGGTACCCTTCGCACCATAATTGATTCTACAAATTACATGTATTAAAAAATTCTGTGTAAACCTAAAACGATTGTCCAATAACTATAATGGATTATTTAATGAAAATAATCAATTAAATTTTACTTAACGGATTTTGAAGCATAAATGTCAGATTATAAAAAATATATATCATAATTGATTACATGTTGTCATAATTAGTTGAATAAGATTATCTTTAATCAATTATAATTACTGGTAATTTAAAAATTATTTTGCAATACGTACGTCTTCTTAGTTTAATAGTTTTATTTAAAATTTTGTTTTTTAATTTTATTTTATTTTTCAATCAAATAACATTCCAAACAAATTTCTACTCTTATTTTATTTCTCGCCTATTTTTCTTTTTTTTTTTTCCTTTCCTATATATTTCTTTCTCACTTTTCTTTATTTTCATGGAAGGATAAATAGTTAAATTTTGATTCACAAATATAAATCATTCAATTATTCAAATGGTCCACATAAAAATAATATAATATAGATTAACTGATTGGTTGAATTTAAATATCTTCAAAAATTACTGTTAGATATAAATTATTTTTTATGTTAACTTGTTATTATTTTTAACCAAAATTTGGTTATGGGCACTAGTTCTTATTATATTTTTATATAAGTATTTATATACATATACATATATATATATATATATATATATATATATGAATTTATATTTAACTAATCAAATGTTTTTTACGTCAACATTTTATTTTTAAAGTATTTAAACTTGTTCTTTATATTTAGATTTTTTTTATGTAGTATTGGAAATTGATATTGTAGACGTTTGGCAAATATTAATTCGTGAGATTTGTGTGTGTGATAATTTATTAATTGAATTTTTTCTGTATTGATTTAGATTTTTTTTTCAAAATCGATTAATATGTGATTTGACATTTTAGAATCAATCTAAATCGAATGAATTAAAAATTAATTATTTAAATATTATTATATTATCTATTATTACGGAGTATAATTTTATTTATATCTACAAAAAATATATATCACTGGATTAAAAAGAATGTGTTTAATATATGAATAACGTGGAAATATCGTGCAGGAGGCTGGAAATCACAAAGAATGCAATGGATGAGGCTGGAAATAAAGAGAATAAAAAGTTGTCAGTGCTACTCAAACCCACATTCACTTGTGTAAAAGTGAGGCACCTTATCCATTAGGCCACAAGTGCTTTTTGAGAGTAATGTTTTCTTTCAAAAAAAGAAAAGCAATACCACCGCGGTTGTTAATAAACAACCCCGTTGGTATGTCCCATTTTCCACCGTGTTTATATAACCGCGATAACAACTTTGGTACCTTTTATTGCGGCTGGACTTATTGCGGTTCGAGAGCCGCGATTGTAAGTCTTATAAAACCGTGGTGGTATGTATTTTTTTTTACTAGTGAAAAGGCTTAAGAAATGGACACTAAAAGATTTAACTCATGGAAATAAAGCAATTGGAAGAAAATGATTATATAATATTAAATATAATTTTGATAAAAGTATTAAAAGGTCCAACATGTGTGTGATGATTGTTGGAAACAAACAAGTTAAAGAAATAGATTACCATGAGACACTTTCCCCTACTAAAGATGGTTATCATAAGAACCTTTTATAATGTCATGGTTGCACAAAATTGGGAATTGGATAAAAATGGATATGCGTAATGTCTTCCTACACATATGGAGTTAGATGAAGTGATATGAAGTTGCCACCTTGTTTTGCTTCCCTAAGGTCAAGTATGATATATTGACCATAAAATTCATTTAAAGGCTTGCAATATGCACTTAGATGTTTGTTTGCCAAGTTGGTAGCAATACTAATTTTGAATTTCAAGAGTCGTATTCTAATTACCTCCAGATTACTTACAAAGATCTACACATTCAAATCCACATTTACATGCGTTATCTCCATGAGTCGGTGTGTTTTCTTATGAAAAATTTAGGAAAATTGAAACAATTCTTAGAAATAAACGTTACATAAAATCTCAAATGATATATTATGTCAATGTAACTATGTTTTAAACATAATTTATAAAGTTTGACTATTGGGGTTAAGTCTATTGGGACTCTTCTTGAACAAAGTAATAAATCAACATTTTGTATTAGTATTGATCTACACAATCTTAGACGGTACAAACCGCTTAGTAGAAGATCGATTTAATTGACAATTACTTATCCTTGAGTATTTTATTTTGTGCATATACTTACAGATAATTTATGCATTAATGAAAAGATGAATTGAGAAATAATTTTAAATGTTATTTGATATCTCAATGAAAAATCACAACACCATATTTTGTTGTGTATTAATTACAATCTCAAATTATATATTTAATGTAACTCAGTTAATTATCCTTTAACACAATGATATTTAATTAATTATTTCACTTTTTTAATTAAATCATTTATGAATGCTTAGAAGTTCATAAAGCAACAAACAATATATCAACCTTTAATTGATAAAAAAACAATCATCCTTTCTGAAATGAAATAATAGAAAAATCTTCTTATCTATGCTTTGAGTGATGTATTCAAAATCCTGTTAAACAACTTTGAATATAACATTTAATATAATCTAACTTTTTATGAATAAATAATACACATTAAAGTATGTGTGACGTGTCTATGATAAAGATATTCTATCCAAATATCATTTTCTATTTCTATGTAACTAACAACTATATTTATGAAATCTTTAGGATAATTTAACTTCTTTGTCACAATTATGTTCTTATGTTAGAAGACAATCTTAGTTATAGATATAAATTTTAATAAAGAAATATATTGACGTTAATGTATAGAATTATTATAGTTTGTAAATATTTCTTTATTATCAAATATTATATATAATTATTTACAACTTTTTTGTTTTTAAGATTCTTTCTTATAATTGCTCATTATCTATAGTTAATCATCGAATACATGTGTTAAGAATTTAAGTGAAAGTATAAGTTTTACGTTTGAGTATAAATAAGAAAGTTGAACAACATATAAAAAAAGACTCACCAATTTATTATCGTAAGGTTTTCTGTTCAAGGTGACGTCAATCTCGTATGTGTCTTTGCCTCATGTCTCATTGTTCTAAGATCTCCTCAGTGTTTTTCTCCTTGACTCTTCTAGTAAGCAGTATCAAAGTTAATTATTTGTCTTGGTGACTGATTCAGACAAATACAATTTAATACCGTATCAAATATAAGTCTTACATTAAGTTAAAATAAAAAAATTAAAAAACATATAAAAAGAAAAAATAATCCACAAATCAATTATTTTAAGATTTTGAATGTAGATGACTCTAACTGAAATTTTATTGTTGTGAAATCTTATGTTTTTCTGTTTTGACTTTTTCAACACTTTAAGAGTTGAATTATTTTTTTATGTTTTATCTTTTCATGGTAATTGAATTTAGGACTAAGTAAAGCACTCTTTTTCTAGTAAAATTTTCAAAGAAAATAAAAAACAGTTCTTTTGGTGATGTGCCATAATTTCGTTAACAAAAAATCTAAGAAATGAACATGCATTTAGTATAAGAAAAGAACTTTGATTCTCTTTTTTGCCACTGAAAGGTGACTACTGGTCACAAACATTATCCACGTGTTGTGGTGTTTCGTAGTTTTGACGTTTGGTAAACAGCACTTGTGACTTGAGTTGATGATTCAAAGAAAACGTGTTTAACTTTTTCACTTCCTCAATCATTGGATGTGAGATTTTCCATTGAAGAATATCATTTATTTATAAAATAATGTAGCATTATTAGAATTTATAGGCATCTCTATATATAATGAGACTAGGACATATGTTGTGTCACTTCATAATGATAAAGGGATAAGACAATCCATTCTTCCATCACAATATAGTCACAATTTTGTGAAGACAGAACAAAATCATGCTAATGCATGAATCATCCCTCATCTCTTCTAAGTAAATGATTAGGTGAGGGTATCCTAGGTTAAATTCATGTACTCATGATAAGAGAAGCAAAGGCATTGGGTTGGTGCAGTGACTTAAACTATGAATTGCATAGAGTAATATGGGTATGGGGTCCCCTTGCTACATCACAAATATTCTCATACTGGAATGAGAATCTTCACTACAACATCATCTATCCCTTTTCTTTACTTCCTCACTCTTCCACTTCCAAAAAATGGTACCACACATCACAACATCACACTTTGCCTTTGTGTTCCTCTTTGTGATCATTGTCAGACCAATTTAACTTATAAAGAACCCAATTTTGGGTCCATTCAGGACCATCTGCTTCCTTATTTTGTAAGTATAATATAATATAGACTTAATTATTTCAAAAAGAAGGGAAATATGAGTGATTGAATGTTCCAAAATTGGTAAAAGGGTTTATTGATGTAGGGTGGGAAGGAATGGGAATGGAGAGGAAAGGGCAATAATTTGGTTCCCTTGGGCGGCACATGCTTCATCATTTGAGAGGCAAGTCAATGCCATCAAACCACAACTTCTCAATTATATTCACTTTTCTCATTTCTCTACCTTCTTTTCATCCAAATAAATTCTAAATTTTACACTGTTTTTATTTTCTAGGGATTATGTGACCTTCTATTTAAGTTTTCTTTAAGAGTTAATGGTTTATACAATTAATTTAACCAATATATATATATATATATATATATATATATATATATACCAAAATAAAATTATAATAATTAATTCATAAGGTTGCTTTTTGAAAATAAATTAGAAGGTGAATATTTATTCTTTAATTTGTTATTAAGTATATAATAGTTGCACTTTATATGAATCACATCTTCAATAACTAATGTTCTAGAATTATAAACTCTAAATTTCCAACTCTTAGAGTTAAGAGTTAAATTTTTCAAGATTTTTTTATGTTAAGCATGAAGTACTAACATTTGAAACTATGGAAATATGATAGGTTTATCAGTTTGAGACTTTTCAACTTGTGCCAACTATTCTTAATAAGATTAGAGCAATCAACAAGATCGTTCATATAAACTGGACTTAACCTTTATTATATTTATCTATTATACTAAACAATTAGTTTGAAATGCGATTTTATAAACTCAATTCTTTTTAAGAAAGAATCATTGCAGAAGACATGTGACCAAGTTCTTTTAAAATCACACAATATTTCAATTAGCTTATGCTTTTATTTGATCATTAAATGTTCAAAGTCAAGAGAGTGACAATCTTTTTTAAAATAAGACACAATTTAACCTCTTTTATGTCTTTATATTCTTTAGTTATAAGACCCTCGTTGATTCATTTTGAATTTCATCATGTCCATAATTTTTCACCATTTATGTGAGCAAATCCAAATTACAGTAACCGAAAATTTGCGTAATGTAATTGAAAACCCCGATTTCAAGGATAAGTTGGAATATAATAAAGCTTTTTTATAGAGTTGGTCGGAAAATATTTTATTTTACTATCCAATATAAACAATGAGTTGGAATATAATAAATTATTTTATAGTTTAATAAATTGTAATTATATTTTTATTACATCCATTAATTATGGGTTTTAACTTCTTCCAGTCCACTAATTTCTACCTTCCATCTATTTTAGTTCCTGCAATAAATTTGTACCCATCCGAAATAAGTAGATGGTCCAAGAAACGAGTGGAGTATATGAATAAACACATCCTTAATTACGACTTCTTATTGGATCATTTTCAACAATTGCAAGACCTTATATTCTATGGTGCTGTCACAATTTTCTTAACTAATTGCAATTTGAAATTGTCGTAAAAGATCTAACCACGACCACAATCACCCTTTTCTTCACTTCCAGTGAGCCTACAGAGATTTTTTAACAATGAAATTGCAACGTGATTGTGCAGTAGAACGACGTAGATGTTTTTTGTAACAAATAAAATGTTTAGACCTTACAGAAATTATGAATTTGAAAACTTGTACATTCGTTTCATGTATGACAGCTGATACTGACAGCAGAAAAATGTCATCCAGGTGTCTTTCAATTACCAAAGAGTGGTCTCTGTTCTGCCACTTTCCTTTCCTAGGCTGATTGAAGTATCTTCTTATAATCTTGGAAGGTGCCATGGAATGGTGTCACTCTTCCTTCGGATACAACCCATAGTTCCTCCACGCTTCCAGAGATAAGGTGTTCATCGTGACTCACCTGCCAAAACACAAACGTATGATAAGATTGTTTATGAGCACTCAAATCGAATACTAATATTAAAATATGAGGTGTCAGAGAGAGTTTAACATACCATTAGAATGCCTCCTTGGAACAGGACAAGACCTTGGATAAGCGCCTCAACAGCATCCAAATCCTACATGTTATTACGTTCTCAGTCAATTTTTGATTTAGGTTCGCTGAAGCTTACGATACAATATACTATACAAGCTGCACTGTAACTTCTTTGCACTTGTTTATAAAACAAGACGTTAAAGTTTCTTCTTATGGGTAGTGTCCTGTCCATTGAACCGTAATGCTATTTCCAAGAAAAGCTCTTGAAAAATGGAATTACCAGTCTACATCCAATTTGTTTTGCAAAACGCCTCGTCGAGATAAATAGTGTCAGTAGTTTATGTGGCCCCATAAAAAAAAGTCAACAAATAAAAATGCCCAGTAATTTTCCTGTTAAGGGATTTCAATCTTATTACTATAGCTTTTACAAGGCGATGCCATTTTAGGAAATGAAGACAGAAATAACAATGTAGGATCCAGTGCATTTCTCCTCACTCAAGTTGCTAGCATATCATTTTAAAAGAGAAAATAAGCACCACCATGATGGAAAACAAAAACAAGGACTTATTAGACACATGGACTTTCCCCGAAACAAATAAGACAGTAAAGAACAAACAGCCCACCAATAAGCAACAAACAATGACGGAGTGACAGCAGCATACCAGATGATTGGAAGGCTCATCAAGCAATATTATGTGTGGCTTCTTAAAAGTTATCTTTGCAAAGGCAACCCTGCTTTTCTGACCACCTAGTAAAGCATTTGGAGAAGTCACAAGATATAATTCACTACAGAAAGGTACATATATATACATATATATCCATTGCAACTCACAACACCCACGAGTGTTCCAACATATATTATTGCTGTTCTAAAAGATAATTAACGAATCGTTTATGAATAATTATGACTACATGAACTGTGACAAGTACCTGACAAAGTATACATTGGCTGCAGTGCAAGATTTCCAGTTACACCAAAAGAACCTAAGTGAGCTCGAAGCTTCTGTTCTGGAACTCCCTGCAAAAATTTTCAAATACGAAAAATGTAATAATCTAATTGCAAGTACAGATACTAAACAAGTTTTGACAAAAATCACCGAGTTACAGGCCCAGCACCCAACATAGACCTGACGACCCCCCTTCCTCTCTTGCAAAAATACAAATTCACAAAAACTATATTATGAAAAGAGGTGACAATTATCAGTTTTCACATACATAACCGAATTTAATCTGTTATACCGATCATCCTTCCATTCTTCCTTATTGGAGTACAGTTTCCCCAAACAAAAAAATAGATCAAGCTCCAGGTGTTTGGTTTAGGCCACTCTCGTCACTCACATTGAACCCAAAACCAGTAAACAGGCTCTCTCAACCTACTTGGTATGAAGCTATGAAAGCAGAATATGATGCCCTGCTTCACAATGGAACTTGGTTCCTAGTCCCATCCCAACAGGACTTCCTTTGGCTGTAAGCAGGTCTTCCACGTCAAAGAGAATAATAATGGGCACTGCCAACAAGTACAAAGCCCGGCTGGTTGCTTAAAGAGTTTCACCAGCAGCTAGGTTACAACTATAATGAAACCTTTTTACCATCATCAAAACTGTAATATTTTGTCTTATCCTCGCCTTGGCTCTATCACAACATTGACCTCTTGAGGAAGAAGCTTACGTGACTCAACAGGGTTTGTGGTTTGAGAAACCTCTTGTCTGCAAACCAAACAAAGCCACCTGTGGAAAGATTGGTTCCGATCCAGGTTTTATTGTAACAGATGAATTTACTTATGAATGGATTGGATGGATAAGAGATAAATAGATTGATTTGTCACCCAATTAGAATGATGGGAACATCAATTGTCAAGCACTCCATTTAGTCAGAGATTAGAAGGATGGGAACCCCGATAGTCAAGCATTTGATTTAAGATTAACTCCCATAAAACATTCAGAAAAAAGGTAATTATCACTGAATACAAGGAACTCACTGGATAGCAGCGCATCATATACAGTAGAGGATTTGAGGATAAGTCCAGACCATCAACATGGTGCTGATTGAACACTGCTATTCGAACCTGTAGCAGTAAAAATGCATAATTAATGATCCAAAATAATATTGAAATAAGAGAAGACGTCACTACGGATAGATGAGCTGCCACTCTGATATATTTAAAGTTCCTGAGCATCACGTAGTAACTTGTAAAATTCATCACCATTTTCAAATTATATATAAACTGGTTTTAAAATTCACAACCAGACTTCAGTTGCTAACACTATTACGGATAAAAAAATAGCCAATAAGTCATGTAAGAATGGAGGTGAGACAAAAGAAGTAACTTTTATTTATGAAATTGAAGGACAATTTTATCAATGTACTATAGTTACCTTAGCAGAACGGAAGACAGTCCCAGAACTGGGCTGAAGTTCTCCAGCAATTAACTTAAGTATAGTTGATTTGCCAATACCATTTGGTCCAACCACTGCAAACATTGAGGATATAATCTTCAAGACATAACCAACATTGCAGTGCCAGGTCATTATATCAGCAAACTCTCCTCCGACCCCCGCCCCCAGAAGATACAACCCAGGAATGAATGACATGTCCACCACATACAATCATGGCTCATGCTGAGCAATCATAAAAACACATACTATATGATGTCGATATAAATTAAACCAAATTATCTATATCACAGCAAGGATTCTAAAGGCGTGAGAGAAAATTCATTCCAGGAACTACAATAAGCATTATTCTTACTTGCAATGCGGCTGTCCAGATCAATTCCAAAGTTCAAGTTCTTAAAAAGAATGGGGCCCCCAGGATAACCAAATGATGCATCACTGCACACATGATGAAAATTTTCAATTTAGTTCACTGTAAGGCCTAAATGTTGTACGTGACACTTTATATTTAGGAATTCATTGGTGCGCATAAATCAATATAGTCGCTAGAGAGAGTACAAGAAGGGCTACCTGAAACTTATTATTGGTGGACCAGGTCTATCATCTGGAGTGGGGAACTCAAATTTGTAGCTATATCCCACCAGAAAAACATATACAGTCAAAAACTTAAACACAACAAAACAGAGAAATACAATAAAAGAAAGCAGTTCTTACTCAGGATCATTAACAATTTCATCCACATGACCCATTCGCTCCAAAGCCTGAAATATATTTTCCAGAGAAAAAAGGGTTTATAATACCAAAATATAAGATTTAATGATTTAAACTGAAACTTAAAAAAAAAAAAATAGAAACCAGAGCGCTACTAAATAACACACACATGTGCACGAGACTTTTTGGGCAACTGATTTACAGAAAGGTAATCTGACAATAACAAGTACCTTGATTCTAGATTGAACGAGCGATGCCCTCTTTGCATTATAACGGAACTTGTCAATAAAGGTCTGGAAGAAAAGAAAAACATCAAATGTCAAATAGAATCGTGAGTAAAATGCTACAGAGGCACAAGTTGCAAATTGCAAACAGCAATCATTTGAAGGAATCAAATGGGAAATAATGCTAGATAGACTATTATGTACATATGATAGTTTGCCTGTTTTTCAAGTGTTTAATTAAAAATGTCAAAAAAATTGTTATCATTAGATAATTTTTTTCGTAAGAAAAAAAGTCAGTTCATTACTTTTCATGGAAGCTGGAAAGAGTAGCATCCGAAAAAAACTCAATACAAAACAGGTATTCAAAGAGCTTCTTTTCAAAGGTTATCCAAGAACACCCAGAATCACTTATTAGAAGCAATCTGAAGAACTAAGGAGCATGTATCTGTGTAATAAGTATTCAATCAATATAACTAATACTAACCCATCTAACAACACTAATACAGAAAAAGAGAGCATGTGTGTGGACTGTCTAGACACAATTCATCCTAAACCATACTTTCTAGTTTCATATGTCACGACAAGTTTCTGCCTACAAACAACCTTTTGGAACCTGGTGACCTCAACTTTATATCTGATCTTGAAACTGTGGCTATCAAAACCCTATTCCTTGACCTCAGGGATTTTCAATGGGATGTTATTGTTAAAAATTCTTCTATAAATTAATGGAGAACCAAAAAAAAAGGTTGGTTAAAAGATATGCTGATAAGGAGCACCAGTAACAGGTTGGTTACAAGATAAGCCAATAAGGACACGTATACATATGTGGGTTACATAGATGTTAATCAGGTAGCACTACATATATCTTCAAATCTTGTTTGTCATTAAAGAATCAGGTGTATTGATGCTGATTGCCAAATTGATTGGGATTTGGGAGAAAATTCAGCCTAGAGAGATCACAACAGCAGTTGTGAACTCTAGCGAGCAAGTAAGGCTGTTATAGGGCCCCCATGTCAATTATACATGTGATAGGCTTGGTGCATACAAGGTGCTGAAAACTGTTAATATTCGTAAGGCTACTCTTAGTGTTTAATCGTTATTCTAGGAAGTTGCATTTTAAGGTTACCGCTCTCAAAATGTAATCTCTCAATGAATGATTATATACAGTGAAGCTGCTAAGTGCTTCCTGACAAGCATTTTCCTAAGTCTCTTTTCTTCAACATCATATATAAGAACCTACCAGCTTGAAGCAGTGTTAGAACAGCTTCAAAATATATGGTAAAATACTATGTTACAGAGTAGTCAACAGTGCAATGCCCCCCCCCCCTTCCAATGCACCAGAAGTTTGTCCAGCGTTGGAACTCAGTTGTGGCCGTTGCGCAGCCAAAATCATGATAAATTGCACTTTTGCATAGATCGGACACAATTTAGGCTTAGCCTAAAGGACTCAATTCCTGGTTGGGGGACAGGATTGCTAAGGGGTTTGTATGTTTTGATTAAGGGTAAAAGCATAACTTTTATTTTAACCTATAACCCAGAGTTTTCACTCCCCCTCTTTCTCAAAATCAGCTCTTCCCTCCCACATTCGGCCCCTCTATTTCCAGCAGTGTTTCCAGTGACAGTTCCAGCAGTGCTACAACCTAACCTGCAAGTTCCAACATAAACTACATTCTTTGTCTTTCTTTTCTGTTCAGCTGCAATGGCATCATCTGGCAAACTCAACCGGTTCAGCCAACCTCTTCTTGCTGTTCTCATATTTTGGAAACGATTATATTTTGTGTACCATAGGTTCGGTTCTAGAACCTTTAAGCGAGACACTGTCACTGCCCACTTCTTCACCTAGACTAAACCGAGTTCATTACGTAAACCTGGAAATACATCCACCAAAGCTAAGATTAAGTAGTAATTAATGTGGATTATTATCCTTAAGGAGATTGATAATGGCCTTAATGAACAGTGTCCTACACCGGCCCAAAAATATGCCAGCCCATTACATTTCCTATAAATAAAGGAGTACCTCCCAAGGGTAAGACTGTTGTCCCTCTATCATTTGCTTACACAATTACTAACTTGATCATTGAAGCCCTTTCTGCAAGTACCCCCAACCGAGTTCAACAAGCCAGTTTGAGTACACGAAGTCGGTCCCGCAACAAAGGATTTCAAGTTCTCAACTTCGTCCACTAGTCATTTCTTGTAAGGAACATGTTTTATAGAGCTTTTGCTATTTTCGACCACTTGGTCAATTTTAATTTTAGGTGTTTTTTCTTTACTTTCAAGCATATGTAATATATACATAATTCCATATAGATCTACTGAAGAATCAAAATAGCGTTCATACCCAGAGTATCAAAGTCGAGAGTCTACACAGACTCATGGGAGCTTTGAAGACTCAACTCGTGGGAGCTTTGTAGACTCAACTTGTGGACCTTACTCGTAGACTTGTAAGAGTCTATATTATACGAAAAATAGATGTAATACTCTTAGCAAGTGCATTTATACCTAACACAACCTCACAAAACCTACTTGTAAGATGAAGTTTAGCCTTACTTATATACTGTAAGTTGACCTTATCTGTAATCAATATGGGATCTCTAACACACCCTCATGCCAAGGAATGAACATCTCAAGTGTGAGATTAGATATTTGTAGGTGGTGTAAATAGAACTCAATAACAGATGACACAACAGCCCCTATGACGCACAAATACAATATTAGTATCGGATACGACACGTATCCAATACGAGTATCAAATCCTGAAATGGAATAAATCACAAAAATTATATATTATATGTATGTTTAATGTTTGGAATAATATAAAAATAAAAATGATGATAGTTAAATGAGACTAAAAAGAAAAACAAATGACTATAAGAAAAAAATTGTGATTGTTATATATATTAGTGGAATATTATATGAGGCTATTTTAGGGAAAGAGGATAGTGTGAGATCATGGGACGTGTTGTCTTATTCAGCATGGGTATCAAGTCTTCTACTAGATCAAGGTTGCACCCAAATAACCATGCAAATTGATGAAATAGGATTATTAGTTCTACACCAATAAGCAATAATGCTAACTTCTAAGCACTTTTTCTACTTATACTAAGCATTTTTTTTAATTTTTAATTGCTGACACCCACGTATTTTAAGCGTATCCGTGTTAGATATGTCCAACGACGTTGGCGTGATTCACAAAACAATCTCAATAACTTGATAAGGATACACTCTAGATGGCTTTGATACCATCTTAGTAAATGGGTATATGCCTAACTCAAGCTCACAAAATCGGCTTATAAAGTGAGGTTTTGCCCGTACCTCTAGTCAAATTTAAGATATCTAACAAATACCATACTAATTCAACATTTCAACACCATTATCAATGAAAATAGTAGACAATAATTCCATAACACCATAATTCCACTATTGTCTACAATATATTGACTACTATTAATTAAAAAGAAAAGCCACCAAGGCCAGCCAAAGATAGGTGACTCTAGCTGAGATGAGTTGCAGAACAGAAGCTAGAGGAGCAGTTCTTGTTGTTGACGGATAGGGAAGGGGGGAAGAAAAGCGTAAACAAAAGGGAGATTTAGGGTTTTTTAGCAATCTGAAAGGGAAGAAGTCCATTTTAGCCTTTAAACCCTCAAAGCAAAGAAATTTTGAGGGCAAACATGGAAATCGCCCATTTATCTGTAGTGACACTATTGTGCCAAGCGAACCTATGTTTTTGGCTCTAAAAAGGAACTTGGCCACAAGAACCACAATGTGTTCCCCTGACTCGAGATCTGGGGCTGCCAAAGGTCTCCATTCCCACCACTATGATAGGGAATAGGATGAAAACAGGGAAATATGAGAAAAGCCTCTCCTCAAGGGTTTCCCCCTTCACAAAGAGCAAATGTTCAATTTACAAATGACAACTTATCCCCCTCCATCCTACTATCCAACCCTATTTAATATCTAATAAGACAAACAACAAGCTAGTATTAAAAAGTACATTGAGAAAGCATATATAATGCCATCAATGTAGTAACAGCATAGTTTACCACCCAAGTTCCAACTTCTAACATGGATTAGGCTGAATACTGGACAAATAAATATCATAATATAGATTAACCAGTTTATCCCCACTTAGTGGCATAAGGTGTAGCTTTGTTGTATAGATTCAAAAATTAAGGATTCAAATAAACAACCCAGTATAGTATAACAAAGCAATAGCTGAAACAAAATAAACTATCAACACCGAAGAATAACTTAACAGTTGAAAAAATACCTGCATATGAGATCTTGCACGCTCATTTGCCTCCAATGCTTTTTGCTGGTTTTTAATTTGTTCTTCTCGAGTCTTCTCAAAAGTATCATAATTCCCTTTATAAGTAGTCAACTTTTGGTTTTGTAAGTGAATTATATCAGTAACCACCTGGGAGTGCAGTTAACAAGTTAAAAACTATACCAGTAACACATTTAGAGAAAGCACTTAACAAACAAAACATCTGATCAAATCAAGATAAGCTGATATGTTACCGTGTTTAAAAATTCTCTAGCATGTGAAACAACAATAAATGTTTTTGGCCATTTAACCAGGTATGACTCAAGCCATAAGACAGCATGAAGATCAAGATGATTCTGCAATAAAACAAAGTTCATAAATTCTATAAACCAAGCATCCATGAATCACAGAAGAAAATTGGAATCATGAGTCACCGTAGGCTCGTCAAGAAGCAATATATCAGGCTCTATAAACAGTGCACGGGCAAGAGCTATTCGCATCCGCCATCCTCCTGAAAACGTTTTTGTTGCCTTCTTCTGCATCTCAGGAGAGAAACTCAAACCCTGAAATTGTCCTTGATCAGTAAGACAATGATTTTGGAAAGAGTGTTTCTGCTTCATAAATATTTACTACAAATCTTAATGAATGATTTTGAAAAGAGTGTCTCTGCTTCATAAATATCCATAAATTTTAATGGAAGTAAAAGTACCCAATCACAGGGGAGTGCTTAATGTTAAAGTGGAGAAATTCCTCTACTAGCATGTTTGAAACCCTCATCTAAAAAAATGTTACTGCTTTTGTATTTCATACCATTACCTGATCTCCTTATAGAAAATCAATTATGCAATAAATAAGGTAAACTGAAAGACACATTAGCATAAGCAAAAGCTACAAGCCTACAATTAAAAAATTCAACAAGATTCAAGTGGCTAATAAGAGAACAAGACTTTCCAACAAGTGACTAACAAATTATGATACAGATCAACAATGAACTTACCGCTAATATAGATGCTGCTCGTGCCTCTGCAGAATCAGCATCAATGTGTTCAAGCCTCTTATATATTTCCTCAAGCCTTTGTGAAATGCTATCCCTGCCAAGCACTCCATTTGAGTCACCCTTTTCGATTTTGTCCTCAAATTCCCTCTGTCAAACAAACACAACATCCTCAGTTATCCCAGTTTCAAGAGCAAATACAAACTGCAAGCATAGCAGAACACATTCAATTCCCCACCTGTTGGGCAACTAACTGAGCTTCTTCTTCAATAAGCTGAGTCCTCTCAATGTCAGAGTTGAGGACACACTGCAAGGCTGAGATATCATCACCTGTCACCTCTTGCTCCACGTGCAATATTTGACAATTCCTCGGAACACCATCAATGGCATGCATAGCCATGTGTCTAAGAAAAGTGGTTTTCCCTGTCCCGTTCCTTCCTACCAAACCATAATGCCTTCCAAACGAAAGTGTGACACAACCATCCACAATTAGATCCCGCCCACCAACAGAGATATTGAAATTCTCCATGTGAATGTCCTTCACGTTTGGTCCCCCAGCGCTCTCATGCCTCACACACACCACTGGCATACCCGCTCTCGCTGCCTCCATCTCGGCCAAGTGCATTTGATATTGTGCCTGTTCATATCCTTCTATATTCAAATGAACTCAACCACAAACTCTAATAGTAATAATAATAATAACAACAAAGTAATTTTACACTATCATCCAATTACAGCCATTGTCATATATGACATGTATATTGACTTTTACAATAATTATCTAAAAGTCGGACATATAGCCTGTAATTGACACATTCTGAATAGTTGACATTGTAAAATTGCTTAATATTTTTTTTAACCATGTTAATGGTACAGAGTATTCATCAGTTTTACTAATGACTAATCTCTGTCGGGAAGCTTGGCAGACCACATCTAGTGAGGTCTCCTCTCTCAGCATTGTCTTTCCATATACAAAGCCAGATGTCCGGACATTGCTTAAGGGGACCGAGTGCAATAACAGTCGGACCAACATGTTGGTGTAAAATTGCTTAATCTAACAATGCATAGAAATCAACTTAATAATAATAATAATAACAATGAAATCAAGGTTTGATTTCCACCACATCAAGGGTTTTGGAGTCTCCACAACCACAATTGTGGTTGCATTGGCCGCACTTGTCCACAATTTCTCACGACATCAAAGATCACGATGAAACCCCGACTGTAATCTAAACCCTTGATGATGATAACAACAACAATAAGCAGAGGAATCGGGGAAACACCTCTCGCTGGCGTTCCTCCTTGCGCTTCCTTCTCTCGAGCTTTATACGGTCACGTTCCGAAAGCAGAGGACCGTCGACGGGCTCGGGCTTCTTCTTGGGAGCTTGGACGTCGTCCAAGCCTTCGTTCATTCGAAACGGCGCCGCCAGGCTCCGCACAGCGGGCTTCGCCTTCACCAAACCGTGCTTCCCGAACTTGTCGCACAACGTGCTGCACACCTGCATTTAGATTGAAACAGAAGGAAGAGAATGGAAACGGTTAGCTTAGTGTTAACGAAGTTTTGGTTTGCGCAAAGGGAAAGGGACTGGGACTGACGGAGCGGCACTCGGAGAAATCGTCGACGCAGCCGGCGGCAACGAGGAGCTCGCCAAGGGCTTCGAAGGCGCCTTCGCCATCGAGGCCGAAGTCGAAGTCATCGTCGGCGAGGACGTTGACTATGTAATCGACGATTGGTTGGTCCACATCGACGACTCTTTGTCCCAAAACGTCGTGCACCACTGATCTCGCCACCTCCGCCATCTTCCGCCACCACTGCGCTTCTGCTTTCTTCTGCTCTGCGTCGTGCTCCTGCTTTTGCCTATTAGGGGTGAAAGCGGAACGGGAATAAGGTTTTGGAATAATTACCCTCCACGCCCTCCTACTCTCGGAAATTATGTTTGATCTTTTAAAAAAAAAATTATCTTAAAATTTTGTGCAATGTTTCCTTCTTCAATTAACTCTCACAATCACACTTTTTTCTTAATTCTAGTTGGCATAGCTTATTATTTCAAGTACAAATGTCAAAAATTAAGATAAGTGAAGTTAGTAATTTTCATTTTTTTTTAGATATAACTTCTGTCCTTAAAAGAAATTTAAAAAATTACGAGTCTTTATAATTTATCTATACATTCCTTCTTTTGTTACCTTTTATTAGTAATTATATATTAAAGAGTCTGTATATTATCGTCTAATGCAAGTGATGTGGTTTTATAAAACATAATAAGGTAAACAAGTTAGATATGCATCAAATTAAACTTTTAGAAAGAAAAAATGATCCTCGTAATAGTGTTATAACAAGTAAAATCAAATGATGGGTAAGCTTATTTTATTATCTAGAATAATAAGATTTTCCAATAATTAAGATCAACTTTTTTTCACCTATTACAATACATCTCTATGCATCTCATCCACTTGCATAAATATTTGGAAATTTAAATTCATTTTCTCAGCAAACACAACTTAAACCAATCACTTATTTGATAAATTATACTTTATTATAAATAGTTTTTTTAAAAGTCATTATAACAAAACTTTTTAACACCCAAACTCAAAACATCACATAAACAATTAGACATAATAAAGAGTCTATTTGATGACCACCTATTATAAAAAGTTTGAAAAAAAAAAAAAAACATGATATACATATGATTCGTTTAAAAGGAAAAAGAAAAAAACAACATCCCTACACCTACATCCTTCAAGACATGTCTCCAGACAAAGTTGTAGTGTATATAGTTGAGTAGTACATTTATAGCAGGTTATCACATAGACAATAACTAACACAAGGATAAGCTATACCAAAATGGGCCATAAAAAAAATATAAATCCCTAGATTATATGATTAAATACTAAAACACATAATCACACATCATCCTTTGCATTAGACGCATACCCACATATATATAAATCACTCGTAGATCCCCATGACTAGGATATTTGTAAGGAATATCTACTGACATCTTCCATAAAACTCATATTAAGCATTCTCCACCAAAGATTTAACACTTGATCCATTTTAGCACTTTAGATATGTAACCTCAACTACATGGATCATAGTGAGTTTAAAGTATATCCTTACCCAGACTTTAATTTGTGTTCTAATATACTCCCACACGTGATCTGACGATACAATAACCCCCATTTAGCTTCTCAATAGTTGTCATAATTTATAGACTTTGACCATCAATGAAACTAATGAATATCTAAAATAGATCTTTATTTAATACTCATAAATAGCCTTGGTTTACATATCATCCTAGATTTATAATCTCAAAATTATACATCATAATAATCATGTCATTTCATGCATATAATACATTTCATTAAAAGCAATCATTTTCCAAGCACAAAATCAAACATTTCTACATAACACACTTATGTACAACAATTACATTGAGATAAACCAAGCAAATATTACTTAAATGGAGATATCAAACAACAACTTGAGCAAAAATATTGCAACTAGACAAGGGATAATGGATGAAACACTTAATAAAGTGACTCCAATGATACATCAATGGAGTGAGGGCATCAACCAATACTCTAACTAAAACTATTCAAATGAAATCCTAACAGTAACCTTGTCACTTAAACGTGACTATTTCCTTATATTTTCGAAAACATATTTTTATCTCAAACACTATATACTTTTTTTTTCAAGTTAAGAATTGATCTTACATTTAACTCAAGACTCAATAGATGTTTGAATCTAGACAGATATATAGGGACCTTAGTTCTACAAGTAAAATGAAGGCTTTCAAATTAACATGATTACGTAAAACACTAGATGTATGGACATCTAAATTTGCTAAAAGTCTACATACTTATTAGAAGCCCAAATCTATATATAATACAATTGTAGGTAGCACAAGCGGCAACTTTTGCCACGTGTCACAACCACAAATTTTATGAAAAAAAATCAAAACAAATCTTTACCTATAAAGGAAAATAACATATGTGTCACTCAATGAAGCACAAATCGTGGCTTTTCCGTGGCTTTTCCTCCATGTGACACGTGAACCCTCTTCCGCGCCTCCCTCTTCTCTCTCATTCACATTTCAAATTTCAAATTTCAAAAAACTCTAATCTTATCTTTATAAACTTCTTTCATTCTTCTACGTTTCTCATTTTTTCTCACCTTTCAAACCCTATTCGCTTGATTCCAACGGTCTCATCTCCTTCTCATCTCAAGGAAATCAGAATTGATGTGGATTTGGAGGAAGACATTAGGTAAAATCTACATCACGTTTATGCAATCTGAAGATTTCTTGATATTATTTAAGATTTTTTTGGATTTAGAATTTGGGAAAAATATTTTATTGGGTTTTGTTGGGTTTGTGATTTGGGACTTTTATTCTCACGCTCTCAATGTTTGAAGGTTTCCAGTGGAAGATCCTTGACCGGAAGATCCTTGACAACATTTGGCTTTTCTGTTACACACGATGACAGTGGCCACACATTCGTCACCCGACAGTTTTTCAGTGTTTTCTAGTCGAGGATTCCGACCTTCCTGGCACCGGTAAGTCAGTGAAAGTGTCAGAGCCGATGAAGAAAAGTCGGCGAGGACCAAGGTCGTGAAGTTCGCAAAAGAATCGGTCCATGGGAGTCTCATACATGGTTGGTGCTGTGTGAATTTATTAAAAGAATTTCTAACAATTTCTGAAAGGTGTGATATTGATTCCTTTGGTTGTGGTTGTCCTTGGTGGTGCAGGGATTGTGGAAAACAAGTGTATTTGGGTAAGTATCAAGATGGGTAGAATTGCATATGTGGTAGCTTTTGTAGAATTGCATATGTGGTAGCTTTTGTTGTACACTGTGCATATTTTATTATGTTTTTTTTTTTTTAATAATGTTTTGTTGTTGGGAGGCAGACAAGAATTGTGAGGCAGACAATAGTGCATTGTGGGAGAAATTTTAATGGATGACTAATGAGATAGTTTTGTTTGGGTAAAATTGTGCAGGTAGATTTGACACAGCACATGTGGATTTGACACATGCAGTTGCTCGGTGAGCATTGCTCCTTCTCTACCTCTATTGTTTACCCAGAAGATATTGTTTACCCAGAAGATATTGATATTGTGGTCGTGGATTCCAGAAGATTTCATTTAATTTTCTTTTTCTTTTTTAAATTAGACTTTTAATCTGCAATTAAGGAAAATTATAAAATTTGAAAACAGAGAGCACTGGCAGCATCAGGTGATTGGAACTCATGATTAATGTTATTTATAGTTGTTGGCAAAAATACCAATCTCATTCATTATGACAATTTAAAGCCAAAAGAAAGATTAATATAAAAATAAAATCTGGTGAGAATCTCTACTACTTTACCCACTTTTCAAAAATTCTCGTTTTTGTCGAATTCTCATGTTTTTGTATGGTCATTCATTTCCAGGATTTCAGCGTTTCTCCATTCTTTTACTTTGTTCACAAGCTCAATAATGGTACTCAGGCAATGTGGGGCATCGGTGATTACCCTATATAAAGGGTCCAACAATATAGCCAAATTCCACCACTGAACGCTACGACTTTTGTTAGCTGAAACTTCAATGTTTTATTCTCTCTTTTTACTGAACTGAACCGAAAAAAGTATGGTGAAAGTAGGGAACAGAAGAGAAGGTCTTGAGAGTAGAAAGGAAGAACATTTATAATGTTCATTTTTATTAATTAAATGATAACATAAAAGAGAGGGAAAGGTAGTATGACTGAGTAAGAAAAATAATTTGAAAGTTTCACATCTTCCTTAATTGTTGTACCATCATGATTTGTCAATTCCAAGATATTTATTTATGTTTTTCTTTAATTGTTGTACCATCAGCATGATTTGTCAATTCCAAGATTTTCATTTGTGACGTTCAATTTCCTATTTGAGTGGAATAATTATATCTAATTCTCTATATAAACAATCCACGGGTTGATTTTAAAGTGTCACTTACAAAAGTTCAATTGCCAAGTCAACCACTTCAAAAGATATTCCTCTGCTTTATTAATTTTGTTACCAAGTCAACCACTTCAAAAGATATTCCTCTGCTTTATTAATTTTGTTATTTCACTTATTGAGAGTAATATTTTGGTAGGATTTGTATTCAGACATGATATCTTCAGAAACAAAGATTCAAATATATTGTTCTTTATTGTGTACTGAGAAAAGTGAAGTGCAAAGTACTCAAAAGAAACGAATTCAAAATGTCAACCAAAATTGGTCGTGCAGTTTCAACAGTTTGGAGGAAGGGGGCTACATTAATTTTGAGGAAGAGCGAGACAACTTCAACAAAAACATTAAAGTTATTTCACATAATGTAATTTTATTTTTTTTAAACAAGGACAAATTGTCTTTCACAATATAAAAATAAGTAATTACCTCATCCTACATATAAAATAACAAGTAGGATTTTTGTTTTCTTCTAAATATAAGAATCTAACAGCCAATTTTAAATGTGTTTAATTGTTAATTTTTTAGTATCATTAAATTTTGAGAAGCATATATGATTTGTTGGGTGGTTAATATGTTAAGTAATATTAATGGATTAAAAAAATTCATTCATTGAATTAAGTGGTGCTATTATATACAACTACTACATAAAATATGTAATTTTATCTCTAAGTAAAATAAAATTTACCTATTCTTTTTAAATCATTAATTAAAACTAACTAATATTGTTAACTATAATAGTCTATGTAATTTGAGATTTTTTTTCTTCAAATTCTATATTTAAAATTGTTAATAATATATAAATCAAGTGAGGAATGTATGCTTTTGCCGAGACAGTAGTGGACAATAATTGTACGGGTTGTAGTTGAGGCCAAGCAATTTTTTATGATGAACGTTCGTTACTATCTTCTAGCAAAAGTTACCGTCTCCAACATATTTTATCTATATTTACCACTCACAACAGCCATTGGCAAAAGTTACCGTCTCCAACATATTTTATCTATATTAACCACTCACAACATCCATTTCCCGTGCTGGTAGAGAAGATCAGAAGTGAAAAAAATAATTATTACTGTAATGTAGAGAAGAGAGCTAAAGGGTGCTGATAGAGAAGAACAAAGGTAAAAAAAAAATATTAATATAATTATTACTGTGATATACAGAAGAGAGGAAAGAACAACAAAGGTAAAAAAAGATATTAATATAATTATTACTATGATGTAGAGAAGAGAGAAAGTAAGCAATGAATGAGAAAATTTCAAATGAATGATTCTTCATTTTAAATGGGTGACTCTTCATTTGAAAGGAGTGACTCTTCTTTTGAAATATGGTTGAAACTTGGAAGGAAGAGGAAAGGTATAGGGTAGCAGAAGAAACTCTTTATTTTTATAATTTTAATTACATTAATTTTAATTAGGTGAATTGGGTGGTGTTAGTTGAGAACACATATAACAAGGTCATAATTTAATTACATTAAAAAATATGGATACCATGTGATCTTAAAAAATCTCTACTTGCATGCAAATTTTATGCAAACCTGAATATTGAATATTGAGAAGGTTTTGGCAAGAATTAAATGGAAGAAGACCCACATTTACGTGGAAACTAGATATTGGCACAACATTTAACTTGATAAATAGATGTAAGTGTGCCTCACCTGTGCAGGAAAACTTGACACAACAATTGAACAAACCACCTATTATTAGATTTTATAAAATTAAAACTCAGTTTGCCAATTCCAATGATCCTTACAACTTAGTGTGTCCAATGATCTCTGAAAAGTCAGTCTTCATATTTAATAAATATATTATTGAATTTTTCTTATTTTATTTTATTTTATATTATATTTTAATAAAGTTTCAATTTTTAAGATATAATTTATTCAGTAATTGTTATTGAGTACATAAATTTAATTATTTTTCATTAATGAATACTTTACATTATTATTTTATAATTAATGTATAGCGTTTGTTATTATTTTTTATGTTTATTTTATTTCTTCAATTTTAACAAATCAAATTCATATAATATATATTTTCAAACAATTATTATAAAATTAAATAAGTTATTTTACATAATAGATTAAAATTAAATGATGATATAATAATTAAATATATGTTTGAAGGGATTGGATGGGAAGCCGACCTGTTCTGGGACATATTGAAGGCTTGGCCGACGTGATTCAAGGTATATGAGGGATGACCGAGCTTTTGTGGGACTTATCGAAGGCTTGGTGAAGGTATTTGAAGGTATATGAGAGATGAGCGAGCTGTTCTGAGACTTATCAAAAGCTTGGGCGAGGTGCTTGAAGGCATATGAAAGATTGTCTAGAACTTATAAAAGACCTAGCCGAGATGTTTGAAAATATCATTTATATCTTTTTGTATGAATCAATTATGAGTTTTTATAAATTAAGTAAATAATAATAATATAATATAAAAAACATGAATATAATTTTTTTATTTTGATTTAATTAAATCTCGTGCATTGCACGGATAAGATAAGATACTAACTAGTACACATACAAAAGAGAGGTTCTTTAGTTTTATATTAAAGCACTTCAAATATATATGTAGCTAAAATCTTGCAAATTCCTCATATTATTAGAGAATGTAAAATGTACAACTAATATTTTTATTATTAGTTATATTATAATTTTTATTATTATAATGTATAATGTATAATGTATAACTAATGTAAAAAGTATAATGTACAAGATAAATATTTATTTAATATAACTAAAACTTATAAAAATTAAATATTTTAAATATTAATTATATTATAATTAAACATTGTAGTGTGTAGATATTATTTTTATTTTTATTATAAAGTTCACATATTAAACATCAACCTTGACATTCAAGGCATGCTTGCTCTCAAAACTCAACCATCATATCATATGTATTGATATTATTAACATATAACTTATACTTAAATTTATAATAAACAAATTATGTTCGTTGTGCAATTATTTTACTATTGATCATTTAATTTCTTTTAAAAGAAATTAAAACTTAACTTAAAAATAAAATAAAAAATAATATACTAAAAAAGATACAAGGTTTAATTTTTTTTTCTAAATACCTTCTCCTTCAGCAAAGAAACTCCTAAAAATTAGAATTTTTTATAAACAATGTAATACAGTCATTATAATTAGAGAGAATAAAATATTTAAAACAATTATTTTAACCCAAAATAATTATTAATTTCCTCAACAACTATGTCTAAAGTTCAACTATAGAGAAATTATTTAACATCAAGCTACACATTGATATAATGAAAATGATCAAACTAAGTTGATTGAAGAATGTTAAAAAATTGTTATAAACTTTGAAATAATTGTGTTCGATTTTATGAAAAAAAAATGCTATGGAATGAGGATATGTATCTGTATGTATGTCGCGTCTTCATTACTAGTAATCTGAAATATTTATATATTAATTTTTCTTTTATTTTTAATTTCATAATTTAATTTTATGTTTATGATATCATGTTTGTTGTTCTTACTTTAATTAATATTTAAAACGTGTATTTATATCAGTTTTCTGTGTTTTATTAATTACGAGAATGAGAATTTTTTTTATAGTTATTATATATGAGAATGGAGACAAAGAAAATTTTTGCTTTAAAAATTATAAGGAGATCTCAAATTTGTATTCCTATATCATTAGACATACTGTTGACATTCCATCTATATATTAAATATAGACGAGTCTTATATTTTGACACTGTACATTTATTAAAATATAACCATTTTAATATTAAAATAAATTATTATTTTATTATTATATAATATTTTATTAAATAAAACGAATTTTAAATAGATATAATTCATGAAAATTGATATTAAAATATAAATTTTAGGAGTTAGAATTTAAGATTTCAATATAGATTTCTCTTAAATTATAAAAAATTATTCAAACACTCACTTTTTTTAATGAAATATTATATAATAATAAAATAATAAAACTTTATTTTAATATCAAGTAGTGGTATTTTATCGTGTAAAGTATTACTCTTAAAATATAGTGCCAAATTTTGTTCCTATTTATATTAGAACTCACGTCACAAACATGATCTACCCAACTTTGCCACTAAACTAAATTGCATTTCTTTTCTGTTAATTCATTCATACCATTACCAACCAATCTCATATTTTTGTCACTCACTCTACTCTCTTACATTGGATTTTCACGTTTCACTTCTTCAGCTTGGAAAAACAAACATGGTTTCTGCAGATATTGTTCGAACACTGGTTGGCATCATAGGTGTGTGCGACTCACAGAACTTCATTACTTTCTGAACTTCGTTATATATCAGTACAAATATAGAACACTAATACATGTATATGCACATGCATTCAATTTAACTTTCTCATTTTTTCCTACAATCAGGAAACATAATTTCTGGCTGCCTTTTCTTGTCTCCAGTGTAAGCTTCTCTCTCTTAGATTTTTTGTGTTTAGGTAAAGATTTGGTAGATAAAGTCTTAGTTAAGTCCCATATCGAGTAAAAACTGAGAAAGTTGAGTAGAAATGATATGATGATGCAGGCCAACATTTGTGGAAATATGGAAGAAGGGATCAGTGGAGCAGTACTCTGCAGTGCCATACATGACCACACTCATGAACTGCATGGTTTGGACTTTGTACGGCCTACCAATGGTGCACCCTCACAGCTTCCTGGTCCTCAGCATCAACGGTGGAGGATGCGTGATTGAGATCATCTATATCACCCTCTTCTTCCTCTACTCTCAGCGCACCAGGAGGCTCACCCTCCTCCTTTGCCTCTTCTCACAGCTCCTCTTCCTCACGCTTCTCTCCATCCTCACCTTCAGTTCCATTCACGATCTCAACAAACGCGCAGCTGTTGTTGGAACCATCTGCCTCATCTTCAACGTTGCCATGTACGCATCGCCCTTGTCTGTCATGGTCACATCCTTTCTCAACACTTTTCTTTTTCCTTCTTCTTAGCTTCCCTCTTTAGACCTTCTTTCCATTCAAGTGCAATTTTTCCACAAAATTTTCGAAAAGGGCATTTTAACAAGTAAATGTGTATTGGAATTGCAGAAACTGGTGATGAGGACCAAAAGCGTTGAGTACATGCCATTTTCCCTCTCTCTAGCATCCTTTGCCAATGGTGTGTCTTGGACTACATATTCTCTCATCCCTTTTGATCCTTTCATGGCTGTAAGTTTAAGCAAAATCACTAACAATCCTTATCCTTCCTTTCATTCATGCATTTCTTCATCTTCCCTATGCACTTTAACTGGTTGTTGCTGTGGTAAATTTAGATACCAAATGGGATTGGGACAGCATTTTCTGTGGCACAACTGATTCTGTATGCAGCCTATTACAAGTCCACAAAGAGGCAGATTGCAGCAAGGAGTGCAAAAGGGGTAGGGGAGGTCAATCTCTCGGAGGTTGTGGTCGGTAACAGTGACCAAGATCCTAACAATATCAACAAGATTGGTGTTGTTCCCGATGGTCTTTAAGTTCAGCTTCATGCCTATTGCCTAATGATTCATGGTCATGCATGGATTTTGTTATTGTCATTTGATAAGTTCCCTCATAATAGTATTTCAATTTTCAACTTCAGCCTTTACCATCTTTGTTATTTACATATTACATTGCTTGAGTGGAGGCAGTGTTAACTATAAACTCTGATGTAGTTTTGTTCTCTTTCTCTTCTTAATTTACAATTTCACATTACAAATCTACCCCACAATGATGTAGAAACTAACAAGTAAAAAAAATCAAACTTTTTAAAAAGGACAAGCAAGAATGTATACGTGAAAGCGGAATTGCATGCCATGGAATTTTCATAGATTTTGACTTATCAAAATAGAAAAAAAAAAACTATAATTTTTGATAAATAACTTGAATTGAAACGAGTTAAGAATAAAAGTTACTCAAAGTGAAATAAGAAATTTGGTGGTCGAAGGGGATTTGGAATCTACAATTTCTAAGAATATATCTTTTACTAATAGTTCTTTATTTTTTTAGTATCTTTTAGGAATTTCTTTTTATATTTAAATTTTTAGTTCACATACTTAAAAAAATTCTATTTTTTTGCATTTTCTTATATTAATTACTAATCTATCAAACTATTATATCTTACCTATTTTATATTTTTCACGTACAGATTTTTTATTTCGTAATATAAAATTATTCATCATCATATAAATATAAGATGATATGGTGTTACTTGTTTAATTTAATATGCAAGTTAAATAAATTTGGTGTATAATATAACGTTGATCAAGCAGATTCGTTGCTTGAAGAATTGTTTATAATGATATATCTTGATGATAAAGTAATTCAAATGTATTAAAAGTTTATTTCTTTTCATGTATATGAATCATATATTTAAATAAGTTTGAATTAGATTTTGTATAGCTCCAAAAACTTTAAGAGATAATTAGTTATAATTTAATATAATTAATTATCATGTGACTGATTATTTTTAATATTAGTAAATTATTTGTAATTTAAATTTCAAAACACAATGACAGTTGATTCTTACTTAAAAAGCGAATTAGATTGTTATTGTTAGGTTTTTGTATTTTACTTAAAACAAAATAATTAATTAAACTAGGAAATAATCAATTTTTTTATATTTGTTCACAATTAGTTAATTTTATATTGAAATAATCAAATAATTTTTTCAAGTTGTGTTGTCAGATATATGAAAAGCAATATAACCGATTACCATAATAAATAATTAAATAAATTATTTTAGAAATGATTTTATAAAAATTCATTATTTTTCCCGATAAAAAACTATAATTGCTTTTAATTCAAGAAAATCTTCAATAAGATGAAAAACCTTATTGATCATTTTTTTCAATTCTCACAAGTAACTTTATTGTATTTTTCATTTACTCTTTATTAATTGTAATATTTGTTGTATAAAATAATCTCTTTTTAAACAGTAATTTTTACTACATCTAGGTTGGAAGCTATTGTGCAATAGGTTTTTGCATTGTTGGTTTGTATCTTTTATAAGTTTTCAAGAGTTCTACTTCATATTTCGGGTGATTGCATGTTTTAGATGTGGTAGTTCTAATAAGACATCATAAAAATAAAAGGACTAATTAAAATTAAAATAATTAATTATAATAATTTAATATATTTTATAAGTAAATCTATAGAGATGTTTTGATAAAAATTAAACATTAAAAAAAACTCTCTTACTATAACAAATCAAAATCTCTTTAAGATTGAGTCAAAAGCTCTTCCATATTAAAAGATCCTTTCAAAGCTTCACCATAACATATCTTATTGTTAAAAGGTTATTATTCTTGGTTATCTTATAATATGTTTGTTGAAGCATTGTTTAGTAGACTTTTGCATAGGTTTGTAATATGTATTTATAGTTGTTCAAGAGGTTGGTAGGTGTATCATTGAAAAGTGTGAACATATGTTTCACAAGTGTGTTATAGTTATAATATAGACATTTCTAATAATGAAAACAATCATTGTAAGGGTGATGCAAAGTGGAATTTATATTAAAAAGAATAATTCGAAACCTGAAAATCAGAAAATTTCCAACCAACATATATATGAATCCAAAGGAAATTCTAAACGAAATTTAAAGTTCTAATGGTATCAAATTACAATGCTCTCATGACATATTTTAATTTAAATTAAAATAATGATTATGACTCTTACAAAACCAAAATCAATTCTTTGCTAATCATATGAGCGAGCAATCAATCCCAAAATAACAATCACTCAATTCTAAATGTATTGGCTACACATTTTTAAATTTACAAGCCCAAGAAATAAGTTAAAAACCTAACAAACTTGATTGTATATCACAACATGGCATGCCCTAAGATAGACAGCAAGTCACACATAACTATACTTAAAATTGTTATTTTCAAGTCACACATAACTATATTTTGCATACAACTTTCATTCCTTACAAGTTCCTTTCCTCTCTGATTCATAAATCCTCCCATCCATCTAATACAAACAATCTCTCTTCAATTTTTTCATTTTTTACATGTTAATTACCTAATTTCACATGGTGACAAGGGTTGTTCAATCCAAAACCAGCTTAAAAAATGGAAAACGTGAATGACTACCAAAACCATACAAGAATCAAAAAGACAATATTGCATAACCTTACCAGTTTAAAAATACACAACCAATTGCTCAAACGATTTGTAAATGGAGAAAACCACCTCTCAAACCAGAAAATCGCACCTCACACATGACAATGGCAATTGTCAAACAGAAATTGCATCTCAAAAGAACGCAAATGGAAAAATCACACTCAGTCTAATTAAACCCAGCCGAAAGCTTATGATTTGGTTATTAGGAGTTCCTAGTATATATGATGGAAACGTTAGACTTCAATGCAAAGTGGATTAGATGGAATGAAAGTTGTCTTGAATCATCTATGGTATCGGTCCTAGTGAACGGAAGCCCCACAACTGAGTTTGTTCCTAAAAAAGGATTGAGGCAAGGAGACCCATTTGCATCATTTCTTTTTCTTATTGTGGTTGAAGGCTTGTCAGGTGTAGTGAGGGAGGCAGAAAGGTTAGGATTACTCAAGGTTCTTAAAATAGGAAGGAATGGAGTAAGAATAAGTGTGTTACAATTTGCAGATGATACTATGTTCATTTGTAAGGATAATATTCTTAATATTGTGACAATTAAAAGCATCCTGAGATGCTTTGAGTTAGCTTCGAGACTTAAGGTCAATCTATTTAAGAGCTCTATTGGGGGAATTGGGGTTGATATAGATAGTTTACAAAGATACGCAACTTTGCTGAACTGTAAGATTATGTCTATTCCTTTTACCTATTTAGGCGTTCCTATTGGTGGTAATCAATATAAAGTGAGCTTTTGGAATGGGCTGTTAGATAAGGTAAAAAAAAAACTTTCTAGGTGGAAAGGTAGACTTATGTCTATGGCTGGAAGGGTAACTATGATAAAGTCTACACTGTCATCTATGTTCTTATTCTTTTTATGGTTATTTAAAATTCCAAAAGTTGTCAATAAGGAGTTCATTAAAATTCAGCAACGATTTTTATGGGGATGGGAGACTGATAAGAAGTGAATAGCTTGGGTAAAATGGGAAAATATATGCAAAAGTAAGTTAAGAGGGGGCCTGGGGATAAAGGATATTCTTAATTTTAATAAAGTTCTCCTAGGAAAGTGGGAATGGAGGCTTGGAAGAGGGGAAAAGGGATTGTGGAGGGATATTCTTGAGTCAAAATATAGGTCTTAGAGGTGTTTAGATAAAAAAAACTCAACTAGGATAGAATCAAGATGGTGGAGGGACCTAAGATGCATTTGCGGGAAAAGCAATGAAGGCAAATGGTTTAATGACAACCTATGTTGGAAAGTGGGAAGAGGCAACATAATTTTGTTCTGGGAAGATTGTTAGGCAGAGGGTGGATGACTTAGGGAAGCATATCCTAGGCTCTACGCTAATTCTATGCAAAAGGACCTTAGAATAGAAGATGTAGAACAGTGGACAGATCTAGGGTGGGAGTGGAAATTGGGGTGGAGAAGGGATTGGTTCGAATGGGAAAAACCTAATGTTGAGGCTCTCTTTAGACTCTTACAACAGTTTGAACTTGAGGGCCAGGGTGATGATAATTGGGTGTGGAAAGGAATCAAAGAATCAAACTATTCTGTAAAAGATGCCTATTCTAAGATCAGGGGGAACATGAGGGTGAGGAGGACGAAGTTTATCATAACCTTTGGAAGGTCAAAGCTGTTTTGACCTCACAAATTTGTGCTTATAGAGTTTTTCTCAATAGGATGCCTACTAGAGATAGGTTAGGTGAGTTAGGAATAACAGTGGGGAACCCTATGTGTGCTATGTGTAATTTAAGGATGGAAAGTGTGAGTCATTTGTTTTTTACTTGCTCAACCGTGAGTGAAATCTGGAAAATGTGTTAAAGGTGGTTAGGTGTGCAATTGGTATACCATTCCTTGGTTAAAGAACACTTTTTAGGCTTTACTTTAGGTGGGGTGAGTAGGAATGTGAAATGTATATGGAGAATATAGTGGTTGACTGTTATTTGGCAAATTTGGAAGCACAGAAATGAGATACTGTTTAAGAATAGGAGGTGTGATAGTGTAGAGGTCTTTGGCAGGACACAATCTATGTCTTAGGCTATTATTAGAGGCAAGTACAAGAATGTCCACTTTTCATATTCAGATTGGGTTTTAGAATTACTAGTTTGTATGAAAATGTTAAAATGAGTGTAATTGGGAAAGGTTGCAGAGGAAGAGCAACACTTCAATATAGGTTTTAGGATTGAAGGAATGTAATATGAAAATAATCTACTCTTGGGACAGGTTTGTTTTGTGGGTTATTATGAAAGTTCTACTTCACATATCCCTGTTTTTTTGACATGTAAATTGGTTGCCTCTTATTATGACGTTTTGTGGGTGTAGGGGTCAAATATGATGAGGTGGTTAGAGAAGCAACGCACTAATACACAACATGGTATTCCCATTTATGCGCTGGTGGGTATCGCAAAGTTCAGAACTGTGTTTTTTTAGTCGTGTCTATGAGAAGTGATGTATGTGGGTTGTGTTGCAGTGTAGCGCTTTTCTTTCTTTGATTTAGGATTTAACAGTGTCTATTGCGCTTTCTATTTTGTAAGGTCAATTGTGTAACCGTTATATCTTGAAAGCAGAGTTTAGATGTGCCTAATTGTGAAACTTATCTTTGGATGTAAGATTTTAAACTTTTGTATAGAGGTTGGGGTAACTTTATTATCCCTATTTATATATTCTTTATTGTTGATTAAAAAAAACAGCCAAATGACTTACATGTTCAACAACTAGAGTGGTGAATGCCCAAATTTTGGGAATCCTAAATCCAAATCAACGAGTACACAGTTTTGGAGATGAAATTGGGAAAATGAATCAGTAGAAAGGGAAAAAATTGGTTGGTTGTTGGTTTGTAGAGGGAATTCAGTAATTTTTCGTAATTTGGAGGCTTAAAGGCATCAATGGCAACAGAGAGTTGCTGAGCACACAGGAAAAATTAAAAATAAAGAAAAAAGAAAGTGGGAGCACAATAATTTTTAATTGACACATACGTTGATCAAGCCTACATAGAAAACATAAATATTTCAGTTTAGCGCCAATCAAACCCACACAGAAAAAATAATAAAAAAAACTCAATTATCATCAGTCTAGCTAACACAATTTTGTTTTATATAAATAAAAAATAATTCTTTGTTTGTGTCAGTTCAATTGACATTTCTCTTTTTTATTTTTTATTTTTTTTCTTTTATTTAGCATCAATTTTAAAGTGAGCTTGATTAACACAAAATCTTGCATTATATTTAACATTGATATAGAGTGAGTTTGACTGGTGTCATTTAAGTCTTCTTTAAATCGATAAATTTTTTGACAAATATTTTATATAATTATAAATGGCTAGTGGAATGAATATATCATGTCTTTGAAATGAGTGATGCACAAATACATAATGAACAAGCTTCGACTGTAGCAGCCGAAAAGAGACGGAAAATAGTTTAAAAAAAAGGAAAACATTCCTGTTCGTATGACTAATAGATGATGCCCCCATAAGAAAAGTGTTATTATTCTTTGGAATGAGAGAGACACATAATTTGAAGTAAAGGAAGTGTTTGGGATGTGCGATCCCAATCCCAAACCCACTTCCAGAGAAAGAATTTTAATCAGTCCACTTCACATTCCACCAACAACATGAAGAATTAATAGACATTCCACGCTCACTCTTACCTCGCATCAAAATAATGCATTTTCTACACACAAAACAAACTAAAGTAGTTAGCTTCAGGGTCGAGGTAAGGGACAACGGAAGAAAGATGAAAATGAGAGCTGAATCATGAACTCTGTGAAGCTGTCTTTTCATGTTATGTATTTTTTTTTATGTCCATATATTTCTTTCTTGTTTTTTACTTTTTTAAGTATTCACATGGTGATTATGTAAAGTTGTTTCTCTAAAATTAAATTACACTTTTAGTTTCTTTAATTTGAACAAATATTTGCTTTAAAATAGAGTTAAAATTTTCGCTAATACGATGTGCTTACATGATAATAACTTAACTTTTGCATTTCTATATTAAATACTCAACTATATATATATATATATATATA
>Ga0209489_102800_pt1 | contig 34847 bp, 22 predicted proteins | sample SiratrowhiteBW_FD_187527 | JGI IMG/M metagenome (GOLD analysis project Ga0209489, IMG submission 187527) | Root nodule microbial communities of legume samples collected from California, USA - Siratro white BW (SPAdes) (version 2) | ecosystem: Host-associated > Plants > Roots > Nodule | place... | reverse complement strand
AAATAAAATCTGCTGAGTCATAAAGAGGGAGATTCAGTATTATCTCCAGGAAGAAAAGACAAATCTACTTTTGACAAAGAAGAAAGTACTTTGTGTCTCGTCCCCTTTCAACTTTTACTTTATGTCACTTTATGATGGCCATCGACTTTATGTCAGTCATCATCTTTACTTTAAGTCTTTTCCACTTTACTTTATGTCACTTTAGGGTCGTTTGTCAACTTTACTCTAGGACAATTGGCATCTTTATTTTGTGTCAAGTCTATCTCATGTCGGATGAATTATTCATCCTTTGTCTCTAATGAGACCCCTCGAGTCTATATAAGGGGCTCATTACTTGTAAAATACCAAGAACGAAATAAGATCAGACTTTGCTTGTAAACTATGAATCTCTAAACTCTCTTCTCTTCTCTTTCTCTCCAAAGCTCTCATAATGTAGACATAAGGTTCCGGGACTGACTGGAAGAGACATTCCAGGTAGTAATCGTATATAGGCTGGAAATTTGGGCTACGGCTTGTACCCTCGTCACATTGGGTATATTAAGCTTTACGTCTCGCTATAACCTCAGGGATTCACTGTACTTTCGAGTATATCGGAAATAATCTGAGATAGCGTAACGCCCTCAGCCAACGCCACGTACGATGAACTGGTATGGCAACGTAGATATGAAGTATGCTCTACACTTGTCTCTTATGAGGATCCTGTGTATCAGAAACATGTCTGAAGTATTCCGCTTGAAGGTTCTTTCTCTTTATGAATTTCAGTTCTTTCCTTTTATATATGGTTGTTCCTACTGTTATGCATACTGGTTATGGTTAGACTGGGAAAAGAGTAGGCAAGAGGCCGAAGAAGTACCGGTAAACCGTGAAAGTATGCATGATTGTTAGGAGTAGTTATACATGACTGGTGAGGTTGATTATACATTTTCACCAACTAAACGAGAATGTGAAAAGGAAAAAAAAAAAAAAAAGACACAAAAGAGAAGGTTGACTGAGTCAAAGGCAACGCCACAGCCAATGAATATGCCAACATGATGTTATACTTTTTCTACTGTTTTAGATAGCATTGTCATCTCTCAAGTTATTAATACACTGAATATTTAAAATAACACAAGAAATAAAATATTAAAAATTTCTATTATACATTAGCTTTTCCCTTTAAACAGTGATTAAGAATAAAATTAGATCATGAAGCCATTCGTTTTTATCATTTAATTTGATTGTATATAACAAAAATTCTTTCAAAATGTTAACTATGTTTAATGAGTTAATCGCTTAAATAATTAGAGACATAGAATATAAATTTGAAATAATTTTAATCGTTGTTATTACTTTTGAATACCCATTTAATGACTAATTTTGAAACATATTCGATGAGAATATAACATATTTTAAAGAGTTATTAACCTTAATTTCTAAAATAGTTTCTAAATGAGTGTTTGAACAATCGAATATCTTTGTCTCTAAATTCTATTTGATAAATTTCTTAGATAAATTTCTTGTAATATATGGGTGCTAGATTTTGAATGGCGTGTGTAAAAATAGGGTTCCCCTCCTTTTAATTGTTAATACAAATTTTGACTAGTCTAAATATTTCTTTTTCTTATCACTTTTAGTTTCTATTGCCCAGCATTAACAGATAATAATTCTTGGTAGTCATGTTTTGTTAAGAAGTTTCACAAGAAATTTATTTGTAAGTTTTTTTTATAAATTGCAACTTTCTATCTATCATTATCCAAACTATAGTTGATAATGTCAAACTAGTAAATGAAGAATAAGAAATAAAATTTACCAAACAACACATTAGTCATTTTGAATTTGCTAAGATATTAGACAGTCAATATTACTAATACAATCTAAAAATCATATAAAAGAAATTAAAAATTTTGTTAGGAACTAAAAAAATTAACAAGTATAGAAAAATAGTAAACGTTAAAAATTTAGATAAAACCATTTTAATTTTGTGATTGTTATGCAATAATTAAGTAAGTTTGAGAGCATTATACTAGGAAAAATAATTTTGATTGGATTGAAAATGGAGAGAGAAAGAAAAAGGAGTTAAAGGAGAGATGGGAGTTCACGTGAGGCTGATGGAGAAGGGTGGTCACTGTCACAGCCATGCTTGCCACGTGCGTTCATCACAATCATCATTCATTCTATTCTTTCTCACCAAATAATAAATAATCCCAAAAACTTCTTTTTCTTTTTATCTTATCCACAACTTCATATAAAAACATACAATTTCTCTGCATTTAATATTTATTTATCACAAATCAATATTTTATCGTTCTTAAACATTAAGGAAAGACGAAAAATATTACTAAAATAATAATATTTATAAAAAAAATGCATGAGATCATATTTACTTCTTTTATTTCCTTACAACTGTAATTTTAAGTTATGTAATATTTTTAATATTCTTTCATGTAGAAGAAGATTTAACAATTGGAAATAAAAAAAGTATCCATCAAATCTAAAAAAAATGAATTTTAAATTTAAAAATTAGTTTCTAAAATAAAATTTACAATCACTTATACAATATACTTTAAATATTAAAAATTAATTTCTAAAATAAAATTCACAGTCACTTATAAAATATATTCTAAATACATTCATTTCAATGTAAAATATAAATGAAACTTTATTTAAAATAGCACTTTCCATACTTTTTTTTATTCACATCATATCTTTTTGTCATCTTTTTATTTTTTTTTCTCAATAAATAAGAATTTAGCTGTGGTTGTGCTTCTTGCATAACATTCTTGCTCTCTCTCTTTCTTCACCACTTTTTGTTCACTGTTCTCTCCTTCTTATGGTGGCATGAAAGTGTGAGTTTTAAGTGAAGCTATTTTCATATTATATATGTTTTGGTGAGTTTTAAGTTGTTCTATAGTTTTCTTCTTTTTCGTTTTGTTATTTTGACTTTCAATCTTGAGTAGATTCATGCTACATATAATTGGTGTTGTTGATAGAATATAATTTGAGTTTTGCTAAATAAATAATAGACCTTCCTAATTTCATAATCTATAACAAATGTTAATCATTAAATAATTATTTTTCTGAAGAAAAATCCATTTAGCTTTGATGTATGCACTTGTGGGCATTTCTGTTAACTCTGGGTTGGTGCATCTGTTATGACTGTTGTGTTTGAGTTGTCTTGGCTTTTGATGTATATGGGAACTGAGAAATAGAGGCAAAGATGATAGCTTGGATTTTTTATCTGTGACCAGTGACTTCAAAAGAAGCACTGGATCTAAGAAATTATAAGTGCCCCTAAAGTGTTTGTAGAAATGTTCGAGTTGAACCACTTAGTTTGTGAAAGTAGACGAGTCTTCAGTGACTTGGTAACTGCAATATTGTGATTTGTCAAAGGAGACTATTCATTTAATTCTGGAAATTATTTTTGGGAGGTTTTTTTTAGTGTGAAATGTAGAATTTTGAAGTTACCATCTTAGTTTAATGATCAAACATGGTTTTCTCCTTTATATGTTTTGTTTTGTGGTCTTTCCTTTAGTTATTTTTTTAATCACATTACTTGACTGTTTCTTTTCTTGGTTCGCCATTTACTCCTCAACTCATATCAGAGGGAGCCATCCGAAAATGCCACTGCTTAACCATTTGTGACAGCAAAGATTATTCTTCAAGTATAACATACATCTACCTGTCCAACATTTTCTTTTTATGCATGTTTTGTTTGCATAAATAGTTTTTATTTTTATTTTTTTTTTTTGTATGTTGGATCTTCACTTGGATATTTATACAATGAATGTAGGCTTCAGTAGAAGAATGCAAGATTTAATTTGAATGAAAGAAAATGTAAATGATTTCCCATTTCAGGTTAATCCAGGTGTTGACCTTGCTGTTTTCATTACTATGTCATTGGATGATTCTTTATAATCTTGTCTTTTATTGAAGGTTGTGCATACCAGGGAGCAGTGTTTCTGCATTATACTTGTGTCTTAATTTCGTATCAAGAGTAATGAATCTTGATGAAGGTATCTTCACAGCATCAAACAGTGTTGAAACCATTTGCCATTAGATCTAACTTGAACATATCTGACTCTACTCTTCAATAGCACTGTGTGATGCTTGTGTCTTTGCATGTTTATTTATATGTACACTGTGTTTGGTTGGTCTGATGATGCTGGATTCTGTAGCCAGGTTGGTCTCAAGAGTGTTTTTTGTGTTTTGTAACCATTGCAGATTACAGTACAGGGAGCTTGGAAACCTTTTTCTTTTCTTTTTTATTAAAATTGAAATATCCCTAAAGTGTTTCTATTAATTTAATTCTTAACTGTTAAAAAAAAAAAAAAATCTGATTTGTCAAATGAGATGCTATATATTTGTTTATTAGGAAATAAGTACTTAATTTAACGGTTAAAGTTATATTTGTTAGGAATTTAATTATAAGTTCAAGCACTACAAAATAAAAGATGAACAACATAAAATAAGATATATAAATTTATTATTTTAAAATTTTAGATTAAAGATAGTATTAACTCATGTATAATTGTTGCTGAATCTGCGCGTGAATCTCCTCGTAAGACCCATCAATGCATGTTTTAGGAATGCCAAACTAATAGTGCTAGGACCTTTGTTTGCTATTGCATTTAATTATTAAATTACTAACATCCATACTCATATTTTGCAGATTTGCCTCATTGTGTATCTTGTGTTTTCATCTCTTTTTATTACCTTTGTATCATTTCACTTTATCTTTCTCTCTATTATGGCTGATGAATTTCATCAAGCTCCTTCTATACGGAGCTATCTATATGTTCACCGGAGCGAAAATCCTGCTACCTGTCTTGTTTCGTCCTTGGTAATAATTATCATTCATGAAGTTGTTCTATGGAGACTGCCCTGAACGTTAAGAACAAGCTCAAATTCGTGGATTGGAGTTTGAATGAATTGGATAAATTAGATTCCTCTTTCTTGGCTTCACAACAATGCAACATGGTAAAATTGTTAATTGTGCATGGCCTCATTTGGTAAAGTGTGTTCTGGATGGACAAAGCTCAAGATATCTGGAATAACTTAGAAATCCAGATATTTTCAAGTAATCTATTTCTTATCTTCAATAGGAGAAGACCTATAGATATATCATCTTGAGATTTTAGGTTGGAAATTTTAGATTGAAAATGATATTAATGATTTATATAAATTTAATTCATGTCTCATTATTTATGCTGGTGAATCTCTTCAAAATACCATATATGCATGTTTTGAGAATGCCAAATTAGTAATGTTAGGATCTTTGTTTTTGTTATGTACTAATATCAGGACCCACATTTGCAGATTTGCCTCATTTTATGTTTAGAAAAGTACGCAATCTCATTTACCAATTATTCGGCCTAATTGCTTATTAGTTCATTGGGCCTCTAACTTTTACATTTGGTTATTTGACAGATCAATCAAATGTTAATTGTTAATCGTACTTCTCTGAATACCTTAAAACTAAACCTCCCTGTGAGTTGGTAAAATGTATGTATGAAGTAAACTCAGGAAAAGAAAAAGAATGAGAGACAAAGAAGAAAATATTGTGCGAGTTTAGGGAAAAGGGATACCCCTGTTCATTAGGACTTTTCAAAAATATTTCAACTCAATTAAGTTGATAATTAATTAAGTTATATAAAAAAACTTAATTATTTTAAAAAAATATACATTAACAATATATATATATGAATAGTTCCTGAATCAATGGTTTTTTCTTTTGGGAACTATTGTCCTGTTCCCATTTCCTCTATCTGATACATTATACCGTCTTGGGATTGCTACTTTTGGAAATTCAGCATCGATTGTTCATATTACAGGTAAATATTTTGATACATCCAAAATTTGTATACATTTACTTTGACATTTCTAAAATATTTCCTGATTATCCGTTATACAAATAAACTGTAATGTCAAACATGAGATGGTTGAATTTTAGTTTTGGTTACCTTAAACCCAAACATATAAATTAAACCAAATTAATTTAGTGGAGTGTATGATTGAAAATTATATGGCTCAAGGTGCAGGACGAAAAACGTGAGTTACACGAGAAAACAAGCCCTATAATTTGGCTCAGAAGATATTGAAACTTTGACGCCTTCTTCTTACACTTCCATATTTTCTTCCTGCATATTCATTTACTTAACAAAATAATCATAATATCTTGTTAAAAAATTAAATAAACTCTACACCTCCTAATTTTTTATATTTTACATGGTTTAATCTAAAATTAAAAAAAAATACGTTTTAGGTTATATAATTCAAAATATAAAAAAAAGAAAAATTTCCGTATTGTATAATTTAAAATAAAAAAGAATTATATTTTAAATTATATAATTTAAAATACAAAAATTATATTTTAGATTATATAATTTAAAATTAAAAAAATCAAAAAATTCAGAATAAAAAAATGTATAATTTTTATATTCCACATTCTACGATCCATAAAAAATATTTTGAAAATTAAAAAAAAAAATATGCATTCGTCTGAAACTTTGCGACGCCACAAAAATGTTATAATTTTCATTTCTTGCTTTTACACCTCATGCACATCCATATTTTTCTCTTGCACCCCCTTCTTTTGAAAATACCCATTTTGTCATTTGCGATTTGTGACTCCTTCAACCTCCAAAAGCTCCATTGTGATTGGAATCTTGTGAGCTCTTGCTTTAGATATTGTACATGAGAAAGAATATTATTTTGAGGTCAAGGTTTTGTAGAGGTTTAAGTAGGTTAACTTTTTAGGGTAAAACTGTCAATTTATTTTTTCAAATGTAATTGAGCAACAATGGAGGAGAAGATGGAGGTGTTACTGGTTTAGGAGTTATTTACATATTGTTATACGAAAATATTTCCAAGTGAACAATCTCGGTTAGAAAATAACTTTATTTAACTTCGTTATTGATTTTACAATCTTGAAGGTCAATTGTTGTATATTGAATTATAAAATTAGTAGATATAATGGAATAATCACTGGATTTTGTACGTAATTTATACAAAGGCAGTAGATCTCCTGTTCACATATAATCTTGGGCTTTTTCTTCCTACACCCCTATAATTTCTAACTGCAATCCAAATATCTTCATACATATTCTAGAAATCTTCCAAAACAAGTCTTCCGAAAATTTCATAACATAATTTCCATAATAAGTTTTCCAAAAAAATATGCAACACATTTCAGAATAAGTTTTCGGGAACATAATTTTTAAATACTTTCTAAAATCAGCTTTTTAGAACAAGTTCTCAAAAGCATGAAATGCATTCGAGAACAGAATTTTTGAAACAAAACGTTTCAGAACAAGTTTTCTGGAACATATATAATACCTTCTAAAACGAGCTTTTTAGAATACCTCTCTTCTTCCTCTCAATGAATGCAACGGCGATGGAGAATAGTGGTGTAGTGGCACTTCAAGGTTTTAAGAGTTATAAAATAAATTGAAAAATAAGATTTTTTTTAAAATTAATAAAATAGTTTATTAAAATTATAATATTTTTATTTAAATTTTTTTTAAAAGTATGAAAAAGATTATCTATTAAATTATCATAGTTAATTTTATTTAATATATTATTTTAAGAGACAATAAAACTAATTTTTTTAATATTTTTATAGACATTATTATATTAAATAAGATTTTATTAATTTAAATTTTTAAAAACTCATTTTAGTTGAAACAATGTAATTGTTAACAATTTTACATTTGGAAAAAAATTATTTTTTTTATAATTAAGTCAATTGGTTTATCATTTTTCAATTCTGTAATCTATTTTAAGATATTTTAATTCTGAAAATAAATTTAAACAATAAATATCCAACAAACTATATCGTTTCAAAGATTTTTCAAGATTTAGGCTTTTTTTTCAAAAATACACAATCCAATAACTTTAATTTTTAATAATAAATAATCAAAAATATTTTCATATATTTTAAATAGTTCGAAGTGTGGTAATTTATTTATTTCCAATATACAAAAAATAATTAATTTTAAATGAATCTCAAAGTGATTTTGTAATTCCATTTTCTATACTTTCATCAAATTGGTTTTTTCTAGATTAATTCATTTTTTTATGAAACTTAAAGCTCTAAATCTATTTCACAAGCAATTTTTTTGACAGAAATCAATGTATTTTCAAATTCAATTTTCTTTATAAGTTTAAAAAAATGAAAGAAGACATTTTGATTGTTTAATAGCCATAATAATACAAATATATTTCCATTGTAAATTTGTATTGACAAAGTTAACTGCAAATAATATATCATACCTGATAGTTATGCCTCACAAAAATCAAAAATATATCATAAGTTGTTAATACCTTATGTTTTAAGATTTTAAATTAATAATATTTTAATAAAAAAGATAACATGATAATTTGATAAAGAAAAATGTGACAAGTAGTGAAACATTGACAAGAGAGAAACTAATTGAATAATAGTACAATCAAATGTTCTAACTTTTTATTTTTATCTGGTATTGATACACTCAAAAAGAATAAAAGTCAACCCAAACCACTTCCCTCAATCTACCTCTCTAAACTTCTAAATAGAGACATTAAAACTGAAGTAATATAAAAGGAATAAGAGAAGAGTCAGAGAAATGAATGAAGAAGACAAAGATAGTTGTCACTACAATATAATAATAGAAAGAGATAGAAAATTAAAAACATTTTTAAGATTCCTTGACTATTCAATATCTATTTAAAAAAAATAAAAAAAATTATTATTTATTAGGTGAAAATTGGAAAACTATTATTTATTAAATAATATCTATAATATCGATATAAACCTAACATTCAATTATAATATTTTAAATTTTAAATTAAAATATAGTTTTAAGTGTAAATTTAAAATTATATATTTTTTATATTTATGATAATATATTAGTGTTAAGTTCTTTTTAAGTCTTAAGCCTTTACTTTACCTGCTTGGTCTTTAAGTCAATTTTGTGGTGCAGTCAAAATCAATGCGTGACTAAAGGTTTTAGTGACTTAAAACAAATTAAAAAAAGAGACCTTTCTAAAAATAATAAAATAATTTATTAAAATTATGATATTTTATTTAAAATTACTTTTTTGTGATGTAAAATTATCTTTTAAATTATTATAATTAATTTCGTTTAACATATTTTTTTCAATAGACAATAAAGCTAATTTGTTTAATCTTTATTAAGATATTTTTTTATCTAAACAAGATTTTATTCATTTAAGTTTTAAAAAACTGATTCTAAGTGAAACTGAAATTGTTAATATTATTCTACATATTATATGTATATATGTATTTAAAAAATAATTTATTCCTTTTTATATAATTAAAAATATAAATTGATTTATCATTTTTTAATCATATAATCTCCTTTAAGATATTTAATTTTGAAAATAAATTTAAGTTATCATAATCTAACAAGTTGTTTCAAAGATTTTTCAAGATTTAAGTATTTCTCTTTCAAAAGTATACAATCCAATGACTTTAATTTTTTTAATATTAAGTAAAAACCAAAAATATCTTCATCTACTTTAAATTATTCAAATTTACTTTGGAGTGTGGTAATTTTTTTTTATCAATAATATACAAAATATAATCGATTATAAATTATCTCTTAAGTGATTTTATAATTTCATTTTCAATATTTTCATCAAATTGTTTTTTTACTAATTTATTTTTCATAAAACTTAATATCTACATCTATTTCATAAACAATTTCTATGAAAAAAATCAATACATTTTCAAATCTATTTTGTTTACAAAGTTTCAAAAAATGAAAAAAGACATCTTAATTATTTAATTATCATATTAATATACATCTTTTGAAACAATATCAAAGTTTTCAAGTTCATAACTTGTTAATAATTTGATAGCTTTCAAACTTTTAAATTAACAATATTTTATTAAAAAATATAATATAATAATTTGATAAAAAAACATGAAACATTAATGGTACAAACAGTTCTAATTTTTTATTTTTATTTAATATTAATGTAATAAAAAAACAAAAGTCAATAATAATAAAATAAATTTAAAATTTAATAATAAACTAATAACAATTAAACACTGAAAATGAAATAATAATATAAAAGAATTAAGTAAGAAAAAAAAGATAAAAATAGATGTCAAATAGAATAATAAGAAGAGATAAAAATTAAAAAAATATATCTTTTTGAAAAAATAAAAATATTATTAATTTTGTTACTTATTAAAAAATTATTAAATTATTATTAAATAAATAATATTTACGGTATCAAAATAAACTTAATACTTATTATATTTTAAATCTTAAACTAAAAATTATTTTTAAGTGACGGTGAGAACAGCAGCATGGTACAAAAGAGGATATTTTAGCTTTTTGCTGTTAATGAGTGCAGCTAGTAATTATGGAAATACCGGAAACAAAGCCTAATCTTAAAATGCCAAGGTTCATAGAAGAATCGATCATATTGGACAGGTTTTAGCTCCTCGGCGTGGTAGTGGGCGGGTATGATTGAATTGTAGATATGCCTCACATGACTTTTAACACGCCGAAGGCGAGCGTGAATGTTTAATTTCAATTTCATTTTGGACCTGGAATGATTGTAACATTACACCTTAATTTATTTGTAATTTCTTAATTGTAACATTACATCTGAAATGATAGTTTAATGGCAATAATAATAATGTTGCTATTATTAGTTTTAGTAGTGTTATTATTCTCTGTGGTTACGTTGGAGCATCAATGATATTAAAAACTACCTAAATTTCAGAAACTATAGGTTTGGAAACAAAAAGGGTATCCAAAAAAATTAAAAAGAATGAAAATACAACTTTCTTTCAAAACAACCAGAAGTAATTCTTTTTGTTTTGAGCAAACAGTAGATCAGTTCATTCAGAAGCATATCTACAAAATATATCGCGTTCAAGTAGTAGCAGTATCCAGCTCGATCCTCACCTATATTCCTCGTTACATAAAATATCAAGCTTGTTTGTAATGGTAGTCATCAATGGTGGAGTATACTAAACCATCATCTCCAAGAGTCTTCAGCGACAACCTGACAACATAACAGATGAGTTACATCATAAGTAAATGCTTTGCCTAAACAGAAAGATACATATACGATAACTGACATGATCCTATCCATTGGAAGCTTGAGCTCCCGGGATAATTCATCCACATGTATTCCACGTTCATCTGACCTGCAATTTAAAACCAATTTTGAAATCATTCAGAATCACAAATCAAGTGAATTTTGTGCCATGAGAATCCAAATGTTACATTTGTTGAAAATATTATATATTAAATTAATGGAAATCAAGTAAAATAAAATTTTCAATTTATAACTCACATATCTGAATGCTGCTGGAGGTAGTCAATAATCAATTTATCGCAATCCTTAAGTCCATCCACGCTATATTGTGCATATGCCTGAGATGAGAAAAATAGTATCATCAATCTAATCAAACAACTGTAGCAAAAAAGCAACTGTGTCATATCGACTCTCGTACTGGATTTGATGGTGGCGCCTGAGATCCATTTGGGGCATTTTTGACAGGAGTGACAGATGAAGGATTTGTATAAGTGATTCCTTCGTACTACGATCCAAACAAAAAAATATATGTTAAGTAATAAGGTATGTCCACTTGATCAAGGCACATAGCTGGATTCGTGGGATGTCTATGCACTATCCACTGCCGTGAATCATCACACTATGATCTAAAAGAATTCAGGTAAAATATGAAAACTGTGTTCACCTTATTTTTGGTGAGATGATAGTTATATATGCAATCAATAAAGTGATAAGGGATCTCCTCATAATTTGTAACAGGCCTGTGAAAAAACACCACAAATATGAAATAAGCATACGATTAAAAACAGCTAGGCAATTTGCAGAATATAGACCCTTTCTCAGCATGGAAAACTGCATATATCATCACTTTTCCACAACTAGATATAACTAACGCTTTGTAATTCATGTGCAAATTCACACAATTCAGCAAACTCAATCAATATTCTAGGGGAAAATTTTGGAAATCAAATGCTACATCCAGAAAGGTCACTGGGCACCCATCACCGATAATTAAAACTAAGATTGAAATCTAAATAATGCAAAATGCAATAATGAAAATCAAAACCACAAATTCCGTGAGGTTAACAAGTATGGCAATCCTCACATTTATAATTTAATAATAGTGAAAAAACCTCTGAAAATTTTCAAATGTCTATATAAGCTTAACAACGACGAGAAGGATACATAAACACAACCAAGAGACGCTCAGTAATCACCAATTTGCAGGCACCACCTTTCTGGTTTTCCTTGACAAAAGAAAAATTTAACTGAATATATGAGAGCACATGCTTAACTGTTGAATACAGCAGAAGAAACTAGCATCTAATAAGAACCTCCGATACATCCCAAGTGGTTTCTGTGAAACGTCTTAAAACAGCCATACACACCCCAGAGAAAATGCAGTCCATTAAATACCCTAATGCGTATCAGGAACAGCTCTCAAACTCAGCGAGCAAACCCACTATTACCAAGGTATCAAGACATCCAAAGCATCAAAGGTACTTTGAACAAAATCAATAATCAGTGATGTTCTATTATAAAATGGTTTCTAAGCCCTCGAAGAACACCTTTGCAGCTGTTCTACTAGAAATAAAGGGAGGATGCAATTTTAGAGTAGGTGCACCCACTACTGACTCCTTGTCCGTCTCCTCTCTTCCCTGATTTCAATTTTAATTGTGGAAGCCTTTAGTTGGTCAAAGTGTGTATCTAAACAAATCAGTGTCGTGCCTTGATTGAAGCACCTCATCCTGGGAGCAAGTGCCAGAGCCCCCAAAAAGGTGCATAGTGCTTCACTAGATCCATCTACATCTTTACAAAATCTGAATACATTACATTTGTTGAATAATCCAGCATCTTTTCCTAATACATAATAATAGTGTCTCAACATTGGTGAACCTGACAAACCACAAAGACAGCCACCCCCCATTCTTCAATATCAAACACGCTTAACATTAGATATAGTAAATCATGAATACACTCCAAGTTACAATTAGATAGCTAAAGTATTGACTAATGAAATAAACAAGGATTAACTTTTCTCCGTAACTGACTTAAACCTGTGCTTATTGAGGTTTGTATAACACATTCCGTAAATTCACTCCAAGTTACAATTAGATCCCTAAAGTAATGACTGATGACATAAATAAGGATTAACTCTTCTCCTCAACTAACTTGAACCTGTGCTCATTGAAGACACCAAACTATCATACCAAGTTCGTAAATAAACAGCCACCGCACAATTGTTACAATATAACATAAATGGGTGTAGCGCACATGCCTGACAGAGAAAGCAACAAGTTGCCTAACACCTTGGAAACTTTTCAAATGCCCAAAAACACGGACATATATACCATTCCTATCATTGAAAAAAATTCAAGGTTAGAAATACAACAACCACAGACTCATATCTTACATATTCATGAACTTACGTTATTTCCTCCATTTCCTTTGTGTCAAAAGTCTCATTAACCCTGATAAAAGAACAAATAAAATCTCAAACCACTTTCGACAACATTTATTGGGGAAAATTTTCCAAAGTAGAAAGCAAAGCAACACAAACATATATTATTTGATAACTAATTTAATCTGAAATAACATTTATAATGCATCAAATACCATCTTCGGCATTTTATTCGTCCAGTTCCATCGTCCAAAACAAAATTGACATCAGTGTTTCTCTCAACTTTCTCATACACCATCCCGACTAGTGTTACCTGAACCAGAAGAAGACATTGTCAATATAAAATATTTTACATTCTCAAGCAATCAAAAACGATCATAGATCTTACTCTTAAAGTAGTTCTTACAAAATTCGTAAACATACTGTACATGATAATTTATCATTAGAAGACAATAACGCAGTCAATGTATGTATTTTCCAATCTAAAGCAAACATCAAAGCATTGAAAAGTAAGAGTTAATTTTCATCCATGGTCAACGCAAGAAAACTGGAAATTATAGATCTTCCGTTTATAACTGTTAATTATAGTAATTCTGAGTGTAAAACTTTATTACACACGCATCCAATAGAGATTTAAGAAGTGTTATGCAGACAATACATAAGAATTAAACTCAAACAAAAATTATATGATGTAATTTTCCAAAGTTCGAACAAGAGTGGGATGACAGTACTATTCCATGACTTTCTCCTCGCACGTATATAATAATCAAAGAAGCACGGCATAACAATTCTTGATAAAATGAAAGAAAAATCACTCAAAAAAATTGACTGATAAAAGCGCGAGACATACATTGTTCAGATCTACACCGTTGATCGCGAAATTCGACTTTTCGTCACCGGTTTGAGAGGCTTCACTTATCTGCTTCACCGTCACCGGCACCAAACCCTGAGTTTCGCGGCTCTTCAACGACCGAAACACAAACACAGTTAGTAGAGCACAGTGTTTCGCTTTCAAAACGAAAAAAAAAATTACTATTTATAACTTCCCTAATTAGGTTAACACCAACACGTTCGACTTATTTCTCACAAAATAAATTATCCTAAGTGCGTGCTTTCTCCGTTTGGTGGTTTTTCCTTTGGCAGAGAAATGGAAAATTAGAAAGAAGAGATAGATTGCATACTTTTGACCGTGCGGGAGAGGAATCGTTGAGGTTAGACGGCTGAGAGGACATGAATCCGCCGCCGGAGAAGGCGGTGGCAGCATCGAATTGGGAGGCGGAGAACATCTTCGAAACCCTAGAGAGTGAGGGAAGTGAGAAAGTGGAATATGCTAAGAATGAATTAACCACAATTGCGCGTCGTTTTTTACGTTGATTCCCGCCCAGGACGTTTCCTTTTTTCCCGCCTTATAGGGCTTCAACTTCCCGCTTCCGAACCCTCTCTACTTAATTTCTAAGAAATTTATGAAATAAAATTAGTTAAAGAATTATATCATTTTAATCAATTATTTACTTAAATAACTTATTTTTCAAAGTGATATATTTATCCTGCAGAGGCGATTCTAATTTTTATTAGTGGTAACCAATTTCACATGAAGTTTTTCTTTCAAGAAAACAAATATTATTTAGAAAATTTAATTATTTATTTAAATTAATTTGTAACATTGATGACACGTATTTATAGTCTTTTTCTATATTGATAACACTTCTGATATTTTATTTTCGTTTTTTAAATTATTTCACTTTAATTGTAAAAAATTGAGTTTAATATAATTTGTTTTTGGGAGACTTAGTGTTATAATAATTTTTCTTTCATTCCTATTGTAATAGTTTCTTTTCGGTCTTTGTCTCCAACAACTAATGAGTACGGGACATTTTGATGCTAAAGTCAGTTTTCAAATATCAAAGATTAGGGTTTACTGAATTAAATAAAATGTATATGTTTCTCTTGTAACCCGTTGTTATTTATACTAGTAGTTATTATGACATGTAATAATTAGTTATGCTTTTTGGCCTTTTGAGGAGTGTACAACACATGTAATACTGAAAGGAGGTGCAAAGCACACACAATACTATTTTTTTTTCAGAAGGGTGACGCATCTTTTTAGGATAAGTAATGATGAGTGGGTGTCTGGGTTCATCACTAGGTCGAGCACATGTCAACCTACATTGGCCAACAACCACTCAGCTGAGGGCGACCTTGGGCATATAGTACACTTGCCTCTAAGCTCAATCGACCATAAGGGTGAGAGAGTTTTTGTACAATGTGTGGCTGATATGTTGAGAACTTAACAACTATGGTTCGATGTTGGGTTGACCTCGAGTGTTGGATGAAACAGTAATGTTTTAAGATCTAACAATTGATGATGGCTGGGTTATGGGCCTTGGGCCGCATGGAGGGTGTTGGTGACATATGCCCTTGTTGGGATTCGTGAGATTTGATAGTTTGGAGTCGAAAAATCACAACTAATGCATCTCTACTCAAGTGACTATAAATGGATTTGGTGGTTCAGGTCTCACTCTTACTTTTTGTTTTTCTGTGTCTCAAGTCTAATAACTAACAATTAGAAAATAGTGGCTGGGAGCAAAGAGTATATCCCTAACTGAAGTAATTATGTCTTCTTCGTCTTTCCTTTATGAGTTTACTATAAGTGTTTTTGAGGGGTTGGTCGGCCAGTAGAAGAATATGTCATCCTTTGGCACCAACGTGGTGCAGGTCAATGACACTAATGCGGCTGAGAACTCCTCAGTTGAGGTAACATCGACTAAGTATGACTGGGCTAGCAACAATGTTACCGATCATTTTTCTAAATACAGGTGGCTTGAGTCTTTAGAGTATTTTATGGCTAGCGTTGCCATAGTTGTCCCTAGTACCGAATAGGGGGTGGTGTTGATTGAGAAGTGTTTGGTCATTGATAATGTTTGTCATGGCCGAGAAGGAAGTGAGTCGAACTTCTTCTTCATGTATGCATGCTTCTTTACTGACTCTCGTGTTCACCTCTCTTTTGACGAGTATACCATGGGTGTTTTGTGCATTTTGAACGTCACGCCAACCCAATTTCACCCAAATTCTCGGGGTTATCTTCAAGCCTTTCGGCTTTTTTGTGAGATGTTCGGTCTTCGCCCTTCTCTACAAAATTTCCTTCATTACTATAGTTCTAGACCGTCAGTCCCATAGGTTGGCTATCTTTGGTGAGTCAATATGGGTCTGTCTTGTTCTCTCCTTACATTATTTCTTACAAAAAGTGTAAGACTGACTTCTTTCGTGTAACTATCAAGCCGGTTGGCCGAAAATATTTTTTCAACTAGGATACCCCAAAATTTCCTTTTTATTAGACAGGGGAGCCTATCTGATATCTTTACTAGCTTATGTCCTAAATGACTAATGACGATCACAAATTTTTTGATGTTTTCGATAGGCTTTTGGGAAAGTTGCTTACTCAAAAAATGCTTAAGTTTTATCTTTACAATTAACGCTGGGTAGATTTGAGTGGTATGCATGATTAAACTTTTGTGTTGTTCTCGGTCAGTCTTAACTTTGATAAGTTTTTTTTGTGTTTTCCAAGAATCATGGCTCAACAAGGTCCCGATGTTGCTCAAGTGTTGAGAAAATTTGTCAAGAGAAAGCATAAAGGACGAAGGAGCCGACCGTGCTTGGTCACATCCCTGGGACCCCTGTTGGACTGTCCTCTCAGCCCCAGTTATCGACCTTGTTACCCTAGTGTCCGAGAAGAGACACAAAAAGAAAGATAAGTCAAGGAAACATTCTTCTCCTCAACGATCGCCTAAACGTCTCAAGGCCTCGATGTTGGAGGTTGGGACCAACAAAGGTGGGCATCTGGTATCCCATGACCTGTCTTTTCACAGAGGTTTAAACATTTCTCTAACCTTGGTGGAAAGTGATGTCCTTATCGTAACCTCCAAAGGGGATTTGATGCCCGATTGGTTAGAGTTGCAATCAAGGGCCTTGTTTGCTGGTCACTTCTTGAATAACGAGATCTCTCACGAGTCGACCAAGGAACTTGAAATTTTGAAAAGGAAATTGGTTGACTCGTCGTCCTCTCTAAAGACGGCATTGGAGTCCAATGTATCTTTAAATGACCAAGTGAAGAAGCTGACCGAAGAGCTCATGACATCTCAAGCCAACATAGATGACTTGAAGGTTCGCTGTGTAAAAAAAAAGACATAATTCGTCTAATGTTCAAATAAAATCTCAACAAACAAATCAAAATATTGCAATTGGTCGTGCATAAACAACTACATATTTGAAAAATTAAAGGGAAGATAACCCAAGTGTGAAAACACGTTCTATCTATCATATCTCTCAAATCTAATGATATAAAGACGTTATTGCTTCTCAATAAAAAATCATCTTTACAATACAAACATTATTTCTATTAGAAAAGCAAGAACCATAAAATATACAGACCTTAAATCACTTTTTATAATCCAAAATTATATCAATCATGGGTTATAGTATTTATAAATTAATGCTTTTAAACTTTTAATATGATTATAATTTAAATAAATTATCATACACTTAAATCATTAATTACAACATTATGACAATTAAGACACTTAACTCATATTCATTTGAGTAAGTTTAATAAAATTTAAATTAAACTTGATTTGGTAATTACATATTTATTATTATACCAAAAACTCAACTAACTAGAATGGTAGGGTTTTCGAAAAATATATCTATATATTCATTAAACATTGAATGAATACATCGAGAACAAGCAAAGAGAAGATCGGAAATGATAAAACAAAAGAAAAAACATTAATCTTTACAATAATTAATCAAGTGATCTTATATACTCACCCTAAATAACATACTTCCTTTTTCTTATTGAACCACTAGACTTTGTTCATTAATGGTTTAATACTTATACAACATAAATATAAATTCTATGTAAAATTGTATTAATATTTAAATCCTCGAATTAGATACAAATAAACGATAATATTGAATAAAAATATACTATACATAAAAACCATTTAACATCAAAGCATATTAATATTTTCATAAAAAAACACTTAGCATTTAAATAGTAGAAAGAAATACCGTAAGACATTAAACATAAAATTGTATTAATATTTAAATTACTATGATAAAAAGTTAAATTAATTAAATATTGTTCATATAAATCTGCTAGACTATAAACTCTTACTCATTTACTTAGTCATTTTTTATAATTTTAAGAAAATAATTAATATTTTTTAAATAGGTGTTAATGCGATAATATTATTGATAGTTTTTTAATAATTAATTATACATAATATAACAAATAAAGTTTTATCACCTTATCCCACTAGTTTCATAAATGAAAATAAATCAAAACTCAAAAATATGGCGAGATAAGTAGCCAACTCAGCACTAAAAGTGTCCACATAAATTTTCACTTTTCGATCAAAGAAGAAAATGTGGATGTGGCTTATGTTTGGTTCGGCCACGTGGACCAACCAACCCGCAAAGTGCTTTTGTTCTCTTCTTCCCAACACCACATTCTCTCATTGCATGCGTATTTTAATGGAAAACCAAAATTTCAGAGCCCATTTTGGTTCTTCAGTTCAACTCTCTAATCACTTGCAAATGCTCCCAATTTAAGGCTTTCAGCTTCGATTTAGGGTTTCAGCTTCGGTTTCGCTCATCCATGGATTCCGTCTACGCGAGCTCCTCGTGCACGGTTCCTCACCTTCTCCGTCGCGACACTCGGCTGTTGCCGCCGCGAACCTCGGGTTCAATTGCTCCGTCTTCGCTTCGGCGAGTGAAAAAGGCGCAGCGCTTGCGGGTTTCGAGTTCCGCCGCGACGAACGGCGCCGTTTCGAGGGCGCTGCAGGGAGCGAGCAGCACTGCGCTGGAGCAGCTCGACATCGAGCGTGGCGTCTGCATCCCTTTCCGCAAGTACTCGCCCGAGATCGTACGTACGCATTCAACCTCTCTCTCTCTCTCTCTGCGTTTCGATTACTCTGTCTGCGTTTTAAGTGCCTCGTTGTCGTTTTAGTGTGTGTTTGGATATCATTTTTTGAAGTGTTAGGATATCAGTTAAGTTCAACTAAACTCGTGTCATCACAAGTTTATTCACTGGAAAGTGTAGGTGCGTGTTTGGAATAAAGTTGGGAGAGTGCAAACGTATTTTATTTACTCTCAAATTAACAAATTTCTCCTTCATTTGGTGCATTTGAATTTGTAAAAGTATTTTCCAAACTTTAATCCAAACATGGCCTAAAACTTCCCTTCAATATGATCAAATTGGTCTCCAGACACGCCTTTAGTTTTGAAGCATGTATAGCGCGCATCGGTGATTCCGCCTTTTTTCATTTGCAACTGGAGTTGTATCTGTCCTATTCATTAAACTAGTCATTTAGAATTTGGGTTTGACCTGATTCAACTTGAAAACCTTGTCCATGAGTTGAACTAGTTAATGTGGGATTTGCATGCTCGGCACCGGACTTTTTGATCTTGAAGTTTGCAAGACTAGATATGTGCATGTGGTCCTATTATGAGTTGTCACAAAAATATAGCAGTAAAGTTGTCAAAATCAGTCATTATAGGTCTTATTTTCATAATTTCATGGATTTAAACTGTGGTTATGTGATAAAATACTGTCATGATTATTTCAAGGCAATATTTTTTTGTAATTTTGGAATTTAAATGGGTGCGGGTATCTATTACTCATTGTATGTGACGCTTAAATTTCATTTGTCTTTGGACTAGTGATCATTTACAATTAGTTACAGTCCAGGAGTCAGTTGTAATTGGTTAAAAGTAGCCTAGTTTTAGGAATGTTTTATTTAGTGGCATGATTCATAGGGTTGGATTAGAGGTGCTAACCTAGTTGGGATCTCTCTTCTGATAGTGATCCTTCTGCATACCTTTTGCTTTATATGAAAGTTTATAGTTTGGTTTTTGGGTGCTAGACAGAGTTGCTTTATTTTCGTGCTCCGAGGTCTTGCATTTAGATGGTTAAAGGGCACGTTAGCTAGTTAAGCGGAAATGACAACCCCTATTAACGGTGTGGATTCTTACTATCTATTTATTTTATCCATGGGATTGTCAACTTTGCAACTGTTTTCCCTATGAATTACACCCTTTTTCTTACTTTTGAGAACAAGGTTTTAAATAATGCATTATAGCGGTGCAGAGTTGGTCCCTGCACTTTAGTGTAGTGGCACTATGTGTTGATTCCAAGAAATACCTCAGAACAGGGATATCAGGGTTTTGTTGGAGGCTTTTTTTGGGATTTCAATTTCCAAAATTGAAATATTATACAGGTAAATGATAGTGAAATTGATAAAGAAGAATTTTGTTAGATGATTGTGACCTAATTCCGATCTAAGAACCTTGTATTTGACTTTTGTTGGCATTTACTTGTATGTATTGTTTGAGACACCTATGACTTTTTTATTGTTAACCATGAATGTTATTAAGTAACTTTTATCATTTTTGAGAATTTATATGTATATATTGTACAATATGTAAATTATAAAAAATTCAGAATAGTGTGTATTTTGCTATAGCGTTTTTTGGAGCAGCCGCTACTTCCGCTATCTGGGATTTAAAACATTGTTCGAGAATGCAAGTCCAAATGAAAGGGGTATTTGCCTAACTGAGCAGAAGTTAAAGTAATTTATTTTAGACTATACTGTATGGTATAAGATGTTATTATGTTAAACTTCAGATTATCTGCATGACAACTGACAAGTGTTTCATAAATGGACATAAGTTTTGTCATAAATGGGGTTCAGTATCCCGTTTTGTAGAGGGATGGTAGCTATTCGAAGCCAGAAAAAACAAAAGCATGCCAATCTCCTAGATGGTTATTTCTAATTTAAAGCTACTTAAATTTGATGACATTTTCCTTGTGGTTATTAGGTGAGGAATAAGGTGTTAGAATCCAGAGGATCCACTTTATCACTTATGTTGCGGGGAGTGGAGATAGTTTGGAATCTGGGCTTGTACTGGTCTAACTTGGTGTATGATTTCCTGGTTGGAAGGGATGAAGAGGTTGTTCCATATCGTGCTCGACAGCTTAGGAACCTCTTGTGTGATCTGGGGCCTTCCTTTATTAAAGCTGGTCAGGTGTGTGGTTTAGTTTTGTTCTCATCCCAGCAATGGTAAGTTTAGGGAGTTGATATCATTTGTTTGACAGGTCCTTGCAAACAGGCCAGATATCATTCGAGAAGATTATATGAATGAACTCTGCATCCTTCAAGATGATGTTCCTTCATTTCCCAATCAAGTAAAAGTTACCACTGTGCATCAATTGTATTTGTTAATTCTATTTATGCTAAGCATTTAGCATACCGTAGTCACCTGGATATTATAATTCTGATGAATGACCTAAAATTGTCCTAGATTGCCTTCAGAATCATAGAGGAGGATCTGGGTCAACCCCTTGAAGCTGTTTTCAGCAAAATCTCATCAGAGACAATAGCAGCTGCAAGTTTAGGTCAAGTTTACCGAGCAACATTACGTGCCACTGGCGAGGATGTTGCTATCAAGGTTTTGTTTTTCTCACCTTGTATTATAACTCTGTTTTCATTTTACATTGCTTGATCAGCTAATAGTTTTTCAAATTATTTTGCTTAATCTTCTTTTTGCTGCATCTAAGCCTTTGCCTTTTAAGTTATAACAGTTTAATTTCCTGTGGTGACCTGAATTCCTTGCTAAAAGCATTGTTTTGACAACAGTTTTACAAATTTATTTTGTTGAGTTGATTTATTGTTATTGTCCATACTGTTCCCAATCAGTAGACTTCATTTTTTTTTTGTTTTTCCAATTGTATTTGACTCTTTGTCCATATTTAGTGATTACTGATTAGTGATACATGATTTATGACTATTTCCTTCTTTCAAGTTTCCACTTGTTTTGACGTTTTACTAATTACTTTTGTAAAATATGGCTTTAACTGAAATATTTAAATGGTTTTATATGGTTAAAGTGCTCAAATGTGTTGTTAAAATATAAACGAAGGGGAAAACATGAAGTTTTAGATCAATATTAAATCAACTTCTGAAGACATTTGTATGCTTGCAGGTTCAGAGGCCTGGGATAGAGCCCATTATATATCGGGATCTTTTCCTATTCCGCACTTTGGCTTCATTCTTAAATGGCATCAGTATGCAGAAACTGGGATGTAATGCTGAGCTGATTGTTGATGAATTTGGTGAAAAGCTTTTGGAAGAGCTTGATTATACCCTGGTAACTTTAAGTAGTGCCTTGAGTTTGTCATGGTAGTTTAATGGGTGCTTTGAACTTATCAATGCACTCAATATGTGCTTCTTGGCATTTTGAGTGTCTTTCACTTTATGTTTGTTGTAAACAAATTTACTGATTTTTCTATCTATTTCAGGAAGCCCGAAATCTTGAAGACTTTCTTGAGAATTTTAAAAATGACCCTACTGTCAAAATTCCCAGGGTTTACAAACAATTTTCTGGTCCACGTGTGCTGGTAATGGAATGGATTGATGGTATCAGATGCACCAATCCACAGGTTTGTTTATTTGGACTAGGGATGATAATACAATATGTTGTATCTTTCTGAAGCAGTATGGTTTGTTGTCTCGTGGATAATAATTCTCCTGTGCATCAGGCTATCAAAGAAGCTGGAATTGATGTAGATGGATTTTTAACAATTGGAGTGAGTGCTGCCCTACGACAATTGTTGGAATTTGGATTATTTCATGGAGACCCTCACCCTGGAAATATTTTTGCCATGCGTGATGGGCGAATTGCATATGTGGACTTTGGCAATGTTGCTGTTCTCAGTCAGGTAATTCTTCATATGGCAAGCATCTAGGGCTATGCTATGACCATTACTTTTTTCACTGTGACCAATCAATGATTGTTTTGGTGTGCTACAAAATAGTGGCATATAGTGAAATGTTTAGTTGCATTCATCCATCAGGCGAATGTGGATTCAGGTCACACAGAAGTAGGTGGACTAACCAACCAGGCCTTTGTTTATCTTCATCTCTGATAATGTTTGCCATTGCATCATATGCCCAAAGCTATCGTACATGTTAGTTAAACCCACATGCTGCCTGCACACGTCATTTTGTTGTAATGAATACGATCTCCCTTACTTTTCTTTGATGTGAGAGAAAAATATCATTTGTCTTAATGCAAAACTGCTTGAAATCGTGATAAGAACATCATGTGCTATTATCTGATTTTGCAGCAGAGTAAAAGACCTTTAAGGTGAAGTAGCTAATGATATAATTGCCAAATGTTTTAAAAGATTTTCATACTACCTGTGCCTTTTCATTTTATTTTATTCCATTATATTTTGGAGGATTAGAGCCCCTATACATAGTTTTATACTGCATTGTTTAAAGGTCTAACTGGACTGCAGGACAAATAACGGATTTATTATATATTTGAAAGAAATGAATAGTTCTAAAATTTATCCTGATATAACTTTCGCAAAAGTCAATAACTTTCCTTCAAGTAGAACAGAACAGATTGCAGATTTTATTATTGACATTCTTTTTCGTTTTTTTAATAAATGAAAAATGTGTATTAGAGAGAGAGAGAGAAAGATGAAAGTCAAGGGATTATATATTATTCTGTGAAGGCAAAAGAAAATACAAAGAATGCTCTACCAACGAAATATATCATTATATCATCTAATAAATCCTGTTGAATGTACGACAGGGGCACTTCTTTGAAATGATCATAGGGCAAAGTGTCACACAGAATAAAAGAAGTAAAATAGACAATTTATTTTATTTGATAAAGAAAAATAAGCAATAATTGCGGCTCCAACATCTACTGTTGCATTATGTATGAACAGGACTAATTGATTGGTTTCTGTCTTGTGAGTGCTTCAAACTCAAATGAATTAACACCAGAAGCATAAGTTGCAATCAATTAATATCCTTGCCTAGCAACACCGTAGACCTTAACCAAGTACAAATAAACTATAAACTATGTGCACTTACCCATGGTCTTTGACATGTGTAGTGCATAATTTTCATAGATATTCCTTTTATGAGGGCGTTTTTATATTTTTTACAAGTTTCAAGGCTTCTATTTGGGTATTGCATTCTGCACCCCAATACTTTAAAGCTGCATCCCCATAAAATTTGAAATTTCAAATCTACCCTTACGAAAATAAATTATCGGTGGGTTTTTGGTTTTGTAGTTTCAGCTCGATCCAGTGACTTTTTGGATTGTACATTGTGGAACATTAAAAGTAATATTTTTGTATTCCGGATTATACTTTCTGGAATACAAATTTTATATTTTGAAATTACAAACTGGAATATATAATTTGTATTTCGGAATGTATATTTTGGAATACATTTTTCATTTCGTATTTTAGAATATACATCTTGGAATACAAAATAAAAAATGCATTCCAGATTACACATTCTAGAAGGTATTTTTGAATTTTGAAAATAAATTTAAAATGTGCAATTTGTAATATATTTTTTTAAGAGACACTTTTGTTACATGTTTGAAAACATGGGGTGGAGAATGCAACTCCCCTTCTGTTTTGGTTACACGAGAAGGGTTTGTGTGGATATGTTTTATATTTTGCTTTTAGAATATTATAATCTTGAGCATAGAATTTTCTTTGTTTCGTACTTCATGCTTTTTTTTTGTGGCTGACAACACATTGATCTGCTTCCATTTCTTCAGCAAAATAAACAGATTTTAATTGATGCTGTTGTCCACGCTGTGAATGAGGACTATGCTGAAATGGCTAATGATTTCACCAGATTAGGCTTCCTGTCACCTGGGACTGATGTCACTCCTATAATTCCTGCATTGGAAGCAATTTGGCAGAACTCTGCCGGAAAAGGACTGTCAGATTTTAATTTTCGTAGCGTCACTGGTAAGCATCTTCCTTGATTATTTAATATCAATAGCCATTACTATAATGTGACCATTTGACCTAACTTCCAATGCTTGATGAAATAATTTTTCTAATTTGAGATTGAATTTTCTTGTGTTGCTAAATTGGGTAGTTAAAGTAAAACGCCACAATGAATACTGTCCTAACATGAAGAAATCATATATACTCGTAGTTTCAAGCTGTTTGGCTATGTCGTCCCATCTTATTCTTATCTCCTAGCGCCACATTTCCCCTCAGTGGAATTTATGGAGGACTAAATCTGTTCTCTTATACAGGGATCAAAAACCAATTACTTTTTATTTATTCGCATGTTTGGCTTGGCATTTTAGCTTCGTATCGTTTTCGGATGTGGAAAAGGGAAGTTACTCAAAGGAGTTTTAGTTTATAATATATCATGGATCCACATCTAGTTTGTTCCAACGTCAAACCAAACATGCACTCAAAACTTAGTATCTCTATAGTGATTAATTTCGTGTTTCAAATTTCTTGTATTCTAGCCTTCTAGGAACATGTTAATTGCATTTAGACTTCAATTTTTTTCATGCCTTGATCAAATTTTAACGATATTTTAATGAAATATACTGCAGGAAAGTTTAACCAGTTGGTTTACAATTATCCCATTCGAATCCCGGAAAGGTTTTCGCTTGTAATTCGATCCTTATTGACCCAAGAAGGCATCTGTTTTACGCTGAAACCTGACTTCAAATTTCTCGAGGTAAAGACTCCATTTTTCTGACTTGTCCAGATTTCAAGTTTATTTGATAACTGCATGCTACTTATTTTTATAAGGCAATTTTTTTACGTTGCATTGAAGAAAGAAAGATGTATAATATGGTATCAAAAGTAGTAAAGTTCTAAATACTTTTGTTGTTCATTATTGTAAATGAATCGTTTGAGAAACTGTCAAAACTGTCGTCCCTTATCATACATTATTTTTCAGTCTAATATGATCACCATTATTTCAAATAGGTTGCCTATCCTTATGTGGCTAAGCGACTACTGACTGACCCAAATCCAGCTCTACGTGAACGCCTCATACAGGTTAGTAATTATGTTCAAAATGCATAAACTTTTATGCGTATAAATTTTATTCTGAATAATTTACAATCCTCAAATTTAAAGAGGCTTATTTGTGCCGATCTATGTTTGAAATTTTGAAACAATTTCAAGTATCATATGAGGTAAGAAGTTGGGGATGAAAGATGAGAAAGGGGTCCCACAGTGACATACTTCCATGATGTAAAGCCATTTTAATTGCTATATTTGAAATCATAAGCTAAGGATATTGCTTTATAACGGCCATTGGAGAAAATGCTAGTTAGACACGATAGGTTTAATTTTGAAGCAGATAGCTAGATTTGTACATTATGGCATAGTGTCTTTTGGTGTCTTTAATATGGTATCTTACATCATCTGTGTGTTATAGCGGTGAAAGGTGATTTTGTTATATTGGCTTATCTAATAGTGAATCTTTTGGTATTGTATTCCCTGTTAAACCCATACTTTATCTGGGGGCTAGGGCCTAGGTCTCTAGCTGCCCTGATGAATACCTAGATGGACAGAATGAAATAGGCTAGCTAGATAGGTATGAATGCCCGCTGATCTACTGGAAGATATTTTACCTTGATCACTAGTCAAATCAAAGTATCTTGATTCGAAGTTACAGCCGTATCGTAAGTATCTTTAGTCTGTGGTATCCCGATTCAAAGATGTTGTGGTAACCCGATTCAAAGATGTTGACTCCCACTACCTAAACTGTTTTTAAGACGCTTTAGCTACTCAAGCCTCTATGGTGGATATGCTTCCGGACACCGATTTGCAACCCGTACCTTGATAGTGCAAAAAAGAGATACCAACATTATCACTTTTATGGATCTATCGGCATAATGTATTGAAACGGAATCAATAAATCTTTCGTTTTTTTCACCCTTTTCTTTAAATGTTAATACAATTGGGTCAGCTATGCTAGCTTGATTTGCTGTAAAATTCTGTCCATTTTCTCTCTTCCCTCTGCTACCTGGATCAAAGCACAGTAGACCCCTATGTGAAATTTTCAGTCAGTGTCTGAGAGATAGAGAGATACCAACTTTATCTTTTTTTGTGGATCTAACCGCATAATATATTTTAACAGAATCAACAAATCTTTCTTTTTCCATCCTTTTCTTTAAATGTCAATACAATTCAGTCATCTATGCTAGACGCATGATTTGCTGCAAAGTTCTGTCCATTTTCTCTCTTCCCTCTGCTACCTGGGTCAAAGAACACAGGACCTCTATGTGAAATTTTCATTACACTATCTGAGAGATATCTTTAGCAACTATTAAGTAGCAACCTATAATTAATCCAAATTCCATTCAAAGTATTTTTGTGATTCTGTCTTCTTCTAAGACTCTGAATACTAACTTAATCATACTTTTTTGTTTCAGGTTCTATTCAAAGATGGTCTTTTCCAGTGGAAACGGCTTGAAAACCTTATTGTTCTTGCAAAGGAAAATGTGGCGAAAATGAGTAACAATCCAGCATTGAAAGTGAAAGACACGTTCGTATTTATTAAAACATTATCATTGACAAAAAAAAAAAACCTGCATGTTTGTTTTACTTTTAAGTCATTCAGTAATATTCATTAGAGGTACATGCGTACAGGCAAATCCAGAGAGACTGGAAAGTTGAAAGAAAATTGGACCTCACTGACACAATCAAAGATGGAGCTCGTCTTTTCTTTGTTGATGAAGGCATACGTAGACAACTTCTTCTTGCTTTGACTGAGGATTCAAAGCTTCATATTGAAGAGGTTTGTGTTAATAGTATGACCCTTTCCACTCCCTTAAAGGTCCTTAATTTTGTGCTTGAAAATTCTGACTCGTATTCTCTGCAGCTTGTCGATGTGTATAGGCTGGTTGAAGATCAAATAGACGTCCCTTCTGTGGCTGTAGAAGTAGCTAGAGGTAAAGATCCAGTGAAACTTGAAATTGACTTAATTCAACTAGACTTAATTATGTCTCAAAATATCACGATTTTATCATTTGCTCCCTCATTTTTAAGTTCTTATTTAGATCCCGTAGTTTTTTGTTACCTTATAGTCACTATGGTTTATCAGTTAAGTGTCTGCATGGCTCTGAAAAATGAGGAAAGAAATGCAAAATGTCTGATATTTAAAGAGACGAATTCCACAAGTCGTGATATTTAAAGGGATTTGAGAATAAACTAACAAGTTTAATTTCTTTGCACCATTGTTAAAATTTCACTCTCAGCCAATCACAAATTATGGTATTGTAAAAGTTGACAAATTTAAACGTGATAATTTTTTATCAAATGACAGTGTAAAAACTCTTGTGCTTAACCTTTTCTCCAGACAAAAAAATTAATATTCAATGTATGGACAAACTAACCAAAGACTAACAAAAACTTGTATCAAAAAAATTCTTGGAAGACTGGATTATATCTTTTAGCACAATCAATCTACCAATACTGTATGACTGCATGATGCATGCTTAATGTGATATCTTTTTGGCGCAGACTTACCAACAGTTGTCAGGGATCTCCTACTTTCATGGAGTGAGTCAATCTTGTCTGATAGATAGCTAAATCTTTGGGCTGCCTGCACATAGCTAATACAATACTACTGTTTTAGTCAGATGAGTATACTTTACACATCTTCTATATTTTCTCTCAATTCTTTCTTTTTTATAGTGCCCAAGGTTTACTATGTATAAAATTTTGAATGAATGTGTAGAAAATCAGTACTACATTTGTCTAGGAAACATTATTTTGTTCAGTAAATATAAAGTTGTAATTTTACGGGGAAAAGTCCAAAAAAATGAATCGTTTAGCCTCCTGCAACATTATTTATTGTATAAATCGAGCTTATGTTTGTTTTTAATACTGTTGGGGAAAGAAACGTAACATCAACTAGTAAAAATCATTATAATTGTGAATATGACTTGAAGAAAAAGTTTAATGTTCATTCACTGTAAAACCATTTTATATGGTCATTCAATTGGCGTGACTTTCAAGTAAGAGTGTTCACATTTGTACCCATGAACCCAAATTCACCAACTCAAATGCTTTCGCTTAAATGTTTTAAGCGATCTGTTCAAATCCAACTTAACTTAATCAAATTTATTATCTGTTTTTGTTAGGAAATCTAACTACATTAAACTCATTATCCATTGAGTTGGTATTGATTTTTGGTACTGAATCAGCTCAGTGAGTTTTGTAACAGTTGGATGATTTTAATTTTATTCTTTGTTTTTTAAAATTGATTGAGTCACCATAGAAGTATTTAATCATTTATCTTTTTACTAGTATTTTGCCATATATGATGCAAATGCTAGATATTAGTTTTTTTTATAATTAAATTCTATGGTAAGTATTTCATATAAAATTATACTATAACTGAAATTTGTAATAAATAAATACCTTTAAAATGTCAATTATATTTTTAAGTTATGATAAGCAATTTAAATTGGAATACAATATTAATTTAATTATTCCTAATGTTTTATCATTAAAATTTAATTTAGGAATAAAAATGAAAATGATAAATTGAATTTTAAATAGATAAATGGTGAGGAAAATTAAGTAAGTGAAAAGATAAAAGAAGAGCTATTTCAAAAAATTGAGAAACAAAATTTGGACTAGTGTAATTTATTTTACAATTAAAATTTCAAATATATTTCAAAAGTAATAAAAAGTAAAATTAATTCTCCAAAATATATGATTAGGGTAAGATGTATCCTGCACTTTCACAGGGAAAGTGAAAATACCGTTTTAACTTCTTCGTGTTTGAAATTAAAAAAAAAATTAGCAAACTCTAGTCCAAAGCAGCATAGTGACTGAAATTCGTATGGGTTGAAAAATTAAATCTTAGTGGACAAGATGGAGGGATTATAGAGTGTCTTATCCTCCTCCTTCGGCAACACTCTCATGAGGATACGCATTGTCTATCTTTAATTTTCCATGTATTATAAATTTTGCAGTGGTTATATATAGATAAGTAAAAAATCCAGAATTAATGAACCTCAATTGCAAAAGGAAGCTTGAGATAGCCACAACAATCACTGATTTCGGCACAAGTGGGTCCGATCGGTCATCAGTTTTTTGGAGTTGATGTAAACATGATACATCACAATCCATTTTCTTATGTGGGAAACTCCGTAGCATCCATTGTTTGTAGAATGGACAAAAACTAACACTGAACACTGAATATTTTCTTACAAGGAAGACCAAGCTGTACTAGGATGGGAACACTGAAAATTTAGTATTCTAGATTTCGAAATTTAAAATAAAATAAAAATTATGTTCCAGATTACACAATATATTGGAAAAACATGAATGTATTGGAAGAATTAGCCTATACTATATAAGCAAATAAGTGTAGGTTTGTCTTAGTACAGCCTCACTCTGTATTTGCCTTTTATTTCTTTCTTTGTTTTAAAATCCTAATTAGGCTATCTTGGAGCCCGAAAGTCTATCTTATTTAAAGTAATTTCTTCCTCCATCGTATGCATTCTTCATTTACAATTGAAAATACATTTTTAAATTTTGAAATATATTTTGAATTGTATAATTCAATAATATACTCTCGATTTTTGGATTATTCAATTTAGAATATCTTTTAGATTACTTAATTTGAAATGTAATTTTAAATGGTGCAATCTAAAATATATTTTCAGATGGTATAATATGGAATACATTTATATAAATAATGTACTTTAAAAATACATTTTAGATTATATAATTTATAACAAATTTTTAAATATAATTCAAAATGCATGTTTGGAATACGCAATGTTCTCCAATTTTTCTTTTTAATATTTGGATTGCACAATTTTGGAATGGATTTTTAGACTATATCATTTAAAATTTGTTTAACTCAGATAATTTGGACTTTTCCTATACCTATGAAAATACAAGAGTATGGGGTGCGGAAAGAAACTGTCTTCAATTACTTTTGATATTAGATTGGCCAATTGTGGGCCTAAGGTTGAATTTGTTTCCATTCTTGAGTGATTTGCACGTATAAGACTAACAGACCACCATTACACCACAGGTTTATCAACCCACAATACAAAATGTTTTTTAAATATATTACGGGTTATACAACCCGCAATGTAAAAGATACAGAAAATATAATTGCAGATTGTACAATCAACAATATATTTATTTTTTAATTGTATTGCGGTTTGTGCAATCCGCAAAGTGAAAAAAAAAATATAAATCGTAATTACCTTTAATAAAGGCTATTTTTGTCTTTTTCTCAAGACTAAAATAGGAATATATTAAAATTATAGAGGTGTAGAAAGTCACCGTGGAGGTGCAAGAAGAATCAGTCTTCATTCTTCCATCAAATTTGAGAGCTTCTTCTTTATATCCATACTTTTTTTTTTCAAAAGACCCTCATTAAAAATTAACGAATTCTTCCTCCACCCCACGCTCTCTCTTCCTGCACCTTTATACAAAAATTTAATTCTAAAAGTAACCTCATCGAAATGTCAAAAATACCCTTGTTTATTAAAAAACACAATATTCTTTTTCTCCACCCATCCATCCATGTCGAACGTGAACAGTGAAGCAACCTGCCCTTTTTCTAAAATACATCTTCTATAGAGCCATTTTTGAAGTTTTTGAGGGTGATTGAACAGTAGGGAAGGTTGTCCGACAATTGTGCAGTGTTGATCGACGATAAAGAATGACAGGAAGGTAAGATTTTTGATTTTGGTAGATTTTTTAAGTTTCTGGTAGGCACCCTGATGAAGCCATCCTGCTTAAAATGTTTTGAATTTTGAGAACCAGATAGTTAGACGTCCGGTTCATAAAATGTTAACCGGATACACTGGAGGGGGGTGTCATCCAGTTTGTAATTTGTAAACCGGACGCCACCCCATCCGGTTGTCAAAATTCAAATCAATGTGAATCGGATGGGCAGTGGGTGGGCCTCATCCGGTTTGCAAATGTGTAAACCGGGATGAGGAGGTGATCCGGTTCTCATTTTGTTTTGGAAATGACAACCGGATGACACCCCATCCTGTTTACATTTTTTTCAAAATATTAACTGGATGGGGTGTCATCCGTTTGTCATTTCCAAAATAAAATAAGAACTGGATGAAATCCATCTGGTTGTCAAACACCCAAATCGGAAAAGTCACCGTTCGCCGTCGACAACCCCCCAAACACCAAATTAACTACTCTAATCAACAATACCACTTACAAATTGCTAATAAACATTAATAATTGCTTACTTATGACTTATTTGAAGGTTGAATTGAAGATTTGGGAAAGACGAACAAAATAGATGTGACTTCCTTTTTCTCTTACAAATCTGTCTATGATCGGGTGAAGGATATTTTTATCTTTGCATTTTTTACTTAAGGGCATATTAGTATTTTTACGTTGAGTATGGAGGTGGGGAAAGAACTCATCTTAAAAATTATATACAATCTCATTTACCTTTCCTTAACCCTACATCTCACTTCTCATTTTTTACTCTATGTCATCACCACTGTGAAAAGCTGCTTACTGCCATGTCCACCATCGTTTTCCACCATTGAAGATAATGTAATGGAAGGGATATTGGAAGAAGAAGAGCAAAGGGGATGGGGCACGATGTCATGGGTGTAAGAATTTTTGCGTTTGATTTTTCTTTCAGAATGTTCAATCTGTAAGTTATTACCGAATCCAGAAATAGTTTTCGAATTGAGCCATTTTGAAGGATTTTGTGTTTGATTTCTCTTCCAAAACATTCAATCTGAAAGCTATTTTCAAATCCAATAACAATTTTCAGATTGAACATTTCGAAAGAGGTGAGTTCTTAGAAATCCTCTTTCGAAATGAATCAATCCGCATGCTATGCTATTTTCATATAAAAAATAACTTCCAAATTAAACATTCTAAAAATCATTGGGGTGTTCACTTCCGGAATAGGCTTTCAGAATGACTTGTTCTGAAATACAAATTTTGCTTCCAGAATAACCTGTTTGGAAATCAATTTCCAAGTTAATTTTTATAAGGACAAATAAGTCTTTTTAGAATGGGCAATTTGGGAAAATTGAAAAGGTGCAAGAAAATCTATGGAGGTCCAGGAAGAAGCTCTCCTCAAAGTTTTTGTACTTTCGGTTTTTGTACTTTCGGTTTTTGTACTATTTCATGGATTATGTAATTTTTTCTCCCAGCACTTTCATGGATTATGAGAAATGTCAAAACTACTTTTCATACGGTTTTGATAGGAAGTTTTGTTGAAAAAACTTCACATTAAGTAATTTATATGTCTGTTGGATTGCAAAATCTGGAATTAATTTTTATTCTACTATTTAGATTATGTAGTTTAAAATATATTTCTAATTAAAAATGCATTTTAAATAGTGTAATTGAAAAAATTAGGATTAAGTTATATATTTTTTATTTTAAAACTATTAAAATTTATTTTAAATAGTAATGATTATCAATAGCAAATAAAACATTTGAACTTAAATGTTTGTTCTCTTTTAAAGGATAGTATAGATATTTCTGAATTTATTGGACTAGCTTATTAATCTTCCTTAGGTGCAAAATTGAATTTTAAGGTTTGTTATTTCTAATTTTCTTTTTCTAATGTTCTAAAGATATGTACCTTTTTAGGGTCAAGTGGGAAAATATGAAGAAGATTCACGTTGACAGAAAGGGAACAAGTGATAGCCAAGTTGTAGTAGCAAAGAATAAAACTAACAAATTCACATGGTAGCAAAGTTTGACGAACACAAAAAGTCAACAAAAACAATTCATTTATAACCTTTCTAATATATGGACTATGATGCATACCATGCTTGAAATTTAAGCAAGATGATGAGTTGCATGCCTCTAGCCATATCAACACTTCACTACCATGTCTTCATATGTATAGAAGAACCAAAATTGTGAAATTAAAAATGAGGAAATCCAACTACAAAATTAACCATAATGGGAAACCGAAAATGTTATCATGCTCATTTTAAATTGTAAATTTGGAATATAGTTTATATATTCAATGATATTTTCTAATTATAAAATTTAAGTATGCAAACATAAGCATTAATTTGGTTTGTTGGATAACTTTTGTAGATTCCGCATATGTTTTTTTGTATTTTCAAATAAATGATAAAAAAATATATTCGTATCGTGTAAAAAAAATTACATTTAATCTTATATATTATTCCTTTAGTTACACCCGATCAAACACATAATAAAAAGTCAATACAAATTACGATAATAAAATTCTAATTTTAATTAAAATAGTCACAAGTGTACACCTACCAAGTAAAATTTCCAACTTTGTTTTATTTTATAGAAGGAGGGCATGACAACCAAAGAGAAAGACATAGAAAAAAAAAAAGAAGAGGAGAAAAACTAACTAAAAACTGAGCTAGGTTTGGATATGTCTATCAAGAGATGCCAATAAGTAATAGTGTAAGTAAAATTTACTTTTGTCTTTCTAAGTTTTTAAAAGTTTACTTTTATATTTTTTTTATTTTGTCTTTTTTTGTTCTTTTAATTTTAAATGTTTTTTTTTCAAGTGTTTTTTTTTTTTTTTTTAAAATATGGTTT
>Ga0209489_102799_pt1 | contig 34853 bp, 15 predicted proteins | sample SiratrowhiteBW_FD_187527 | JGI IMG/M metagenome (GOLD analysis project Ga0209489, IMG submission 187527) | Root nodule microbial communities of legume samples collected from California, USA - Siratro white BW (SPAdes) (version 2) | ecosystem: Host-associated > Plants > Roots > Nodule | place... | reverse complement strand
AAATATATATATATATATATATATATATATATATATATATATATATATATATATATATATATATATATATATATATAAGTAAAAACTATTTATGCATTATAACTATATTTTCCGAATTAAAACTAATTGTATTAAACGATGGAGTGTAAATTTTTTTGCGATTTTTCATGAATTAAAACTTTTGTTTGACTATAAACTTTAGATTCTCTAATATCAATTTCATTCAAATTATAGATTATATAATATATAATAAATAATAATACATGTATTTTTATTTAAATAAATGTATAGAATTAAAATGAATATAAATACTAAATTTGACTCATTAAAGATTATATAATAAAAAAAATTAGAGATAATATTATTAAATAAATATCATAAAGCATTATATTTTTGTTGTTTAAATAGATAATTTATCTAATTGTGACCTTCATTGTCATAGTAAAAACATTTTTTTGACTTGTTTCAAATTGGCTGATTCATTTCATTTTGAAAACGAGTAATGGTTGGTCTTCCTGACTTATTGCGACACATGTGGGGTTCAGATATAAAATTTGGTCTTGTATTAGTAGACCAGTAATTCCCATTTCAAACGGTATGAAATTAGACTTCATAAGCCTTTTTAATATTGTGGAGGTTATATACGAGGTCAACAAATGTCATTGGATGTAAATGACAAGAAGAACAAATGGCTATAACGTGAGGACAAAGAATTCGAAGAGCTTGAAAATGCCCACAATCTAACTATATATGACTTGGTCATCGACCATGCTGAGGGTTGACTATCTCTAAACATCAAATTTTGAATTTTCTTGATTAAACCTTTGCACAAAATACACAGTCGGATGTTGTTAACTTTTTATTAGTAAGCTTGTGATATCTTTTGGATAATAATGACCTACATGTGACATTGTGTATGCCTTTAGTCTTTGTTCCACAAATCATTTTTTGGTTCTTTCAAAGGTTTGTTAACTTTTTATTAGTAAGCTTGTGATATCTTTTGGATAATAATGACCTACATGTGACATTGTGTATGCCTTTAGTCTTTGTTCCACAAATCATTTTTTTCTTCTTTCAAAGGTTGACTTAACAGAAGCTCAAATCAACAAGGAATGAGCTCCCTTCCAAAATGGAATTCATACATTCGACTAGATTTGTGGTCATATAATTGTACCTCTTACTTCATTGTATGCATGAGTCCACTTTTCTATGATATTTGATCTATTTAGAAAATTGTTTGTTAGAATTCTAATCGCATAGCCAATAGCTTTGGTGGTAGAGTAGATTGCTTCATGTAATAAGTTGTGATAATGAAATAAATAAAATTATTTAAACACTTACAAATTGTGTAATTTTGTATGAGGAAAGGTAATCAATCAGCATGCATGTCTATATCATTATATCATGCGTTAGATCATGAAATCGAATATTAAAGGTTACATGATACTTTTACAATATCGAACTTAGGAATGGATAACATCCATTGCTCCAGAACTTCAGCCATTAATAAGAAATTGAAGAAGGCGTTGGTCTCCCACTCTTGAAAAGTTCATTTATTTATTTTCTCATTATGACATATGAATATAAAGTTTTACGTTATATTATCTTTGTTTTACATTTTATGTTCTTCATATTGCTTACTCATGTTTATGGTAGGTGGTATCGGATGATGCAAAGAACAAACACAACAACAACTACAATTAGTCAAATATGTAACATGTTCGATGTAATTAAACTTATAGAGTTTGAAAAAAAAAAATTACATGTCATTCTAATTGATATTTTCTTGTCACTGATGTTAACATTTATTTAAATTTTCTTTGGACTCCATATATAAAGTTAGTTCGTTGATCACTGATAATCTTTCTCCAGTTATCCAGACAATAGTATTTCATGTTTATTTTGCAACAACTGAATTTCATCAAGTTGATAGGGTTATATAGTATTTTGGGTTTCGCCAAAGTATTCCAACTAACTTATTAAACCTTGATCAACTTCACAAAGAGGACATGAGAGAAATAATTTATCAATATTGGTCATAATATCATGCCAAATGGATAGTTATGTAGAATGACCATCAAAATCATCTAAGAAAAACAGTTAAATGAAAATGACTATTTACGTGACAATACAAGATACATGCAATGGTACATCCAATATATTATTTGTTACATATCACCTATACAACCAATGTCTATAAATTAACAACTAATTTTGCAATAATACGATATATCACAGAGACTGAACAACCTCATTCACAACCGTATCAACATTATCTTGCATTTTCTTTTAGTCTTTAACCCTCTTAATAGCAATATTTTCGTTCGTCAAGTCTTAATCCAACTCAATTATTCATGCATATGGAAACAGGTCATCTTAATCGTCATTTCCATCTCAACCAAATTGTTTTCGTAATTCATCAAATATCTTTGTCACTTCCATGATAATCCCATCTGCCTATAATCCAATGTCGTTCATGCATTATTATTGACCCACAATACCTTTATAGAAATCCAATTGAGTACGACGAAGTTAAAGACACTAATATAGTCCACCTGCCCAACCTCCTAGAATTTCTAACCAATAAAACTCACAAAAGACGTCTAAGAAGACAAAGAATAAGACCGTCCTACGTTCTACAAATGATTCATTCACTATTATGTAATAATAATTTTAATATCCAAATTAATTTTTGTTTTCTAATTAATCTAAAAATCATACTTATTTTACTTACAAAATTCTTTAACAACAATTTGTAAAAAAGTAATAGATAAATTTTTAAAGCTTTTTCTAAATAATCCAAATGATTACAGATTTAATCACATTATTCTACTTCATATTTCTATTTTATTGCAACTACTATAATTAACTCTTTTTATTTATTAATTCATTCAAAACAATTTAAATAAATACAAAACATTAACAATTAAATTCTTACATAAACCAATCCAATTATGAAACAAATATTTACGTTTTCTTTGATATTTTTAAACAACTCAATCTATCTTTTTAAATAATTATTTACATAAATCAAACATTTTATTACAAAAATTATCAATAATTGAATATAATTATTACACATTTTATTGCAAATTATTTTTCTATGTTTTTATGAAATTAATCTATTTTTTTTACATTACTACACAATATTTTCTTAGTTCTTATACATTACGATAAACAATTTTTAAATTTCTCAAACAATTTCTCAAACAATTTATTAAATTATTCATATTTTTGCACAATTTTTGACTTTTAAACCAAAAATTATTATTTTATGTAAATTAAATAAATATAAAAAATTAAACTGAAGTTGTCGTAAAATATGATGATTTTAATAAAAATACTACATAAAAATCCTCACACCCATACATAACTTTTATGTATTATTTTTATAATGAATTAGTCAACAAACTTCACCTTAAAAAGAAAAAAAGAGTTAACTTGACATTGAAGTAGTGTAATATTAACAAATTCTAAACAGTAAAATTATATTCCTTAAATACGACTTAACAATTTCTGTAATTCTTTTCCTATCTACCTATTCTCATAAATTTATAGCGTTAAATTTCCACAAATCCCATTACTAGATTTGGATAGGACAAAAGGTTCACGGACAAAAATTTGAGGTAGCCGCAGATTGCGCCTTTCTTGTCTTTAAAACGAAAAAAGGAATTGACACGAGAGAGTAGTTCATGAAAAATGTCTTATCGAGATATGTTCACGGTATCTGTTAACCACTTGTCAAAGAGCTCGGATTTTGTTTGTCTCATCTAAATAAACTTGAGTGTATTGTGGGATCTAAAGCTGACTTCATTTTAGCCTTTTGGCTAATATTTGTCGCCTGTGCAACTTCTATTTTATTTTCTGATAATTATACTCAAACACCTCCATAATATAAATATTGCATTTTTTGGATTCAAATATAACATTATTCTTACATGTAATTTTTCTATAAACAAAATACAACTCATGGTATGTCAAAAATCACATTTTTGAAAGTTAAAATTTGTGGTAATTTGGAAATATCTTATCTTCCACATTCCAGTGAGATGCTTTTAATAAAGATGAAATTGTGATTGGCTTGTGGAACAGTTCAAATGCAATCAATGAAAGAATAATTTATATATATCACCATTGCTTTTTTAACTCGTCCAGGTGTTAACATGAGAATATAAGGAACTTTTGTTTTTTAATTTGGATTATAAACATCTCATCAACACTTCTAGTAATGAGAAAATATTTATGAACCATTTAGGACTACAACAATAATATTTGTAACTACTCGTTTCGTTTTAATCAAACAATTTTTTTCACTTATTTTTTATTTTATTTTATTTTTCTTTTCCCTTCTACCAAATGAAGCTGTAAGATCCTATTATTGGCAGTTTCACATGAAACAAATTTAATTAATAATTTAAAATTCCTGTTTATCGACCAATATATATATATATATATATATTTAAGAAATATCTTATACATAGTATATACGTGTTAGTATTTGTGTTTTGACATTAGTAGACGTGTCTCTCTTGTTACATCATATTCGTTAATTCTAAAGTACAGTTAACAGAAGTTCCCTATCAAGACAAATTTAATAGTGAGGTGTACCAAACTAATTTAATTTTCATCTACCGTATTTATTTCGCCCATTAAACGTTAAATATCACAAAGAATATAAAATTCTTGTCATTTCATTCCTGAACAGTTTTGATGGCCCCGAAGGGTGAAACATACATAGACATGCACGGTCATTTATTGGGATTTTTTCTTCGTAATTTCTGTAGTAGGTTTAATATATATATTAAGCAATGTAAAATAAATAAATTTTTGTCAGTTCTAAAATAAGAGATATCATAAATAACAATTTTGATGTCGTTATTTTCGTAATTAATATAGTAACACTCATTTAAACTTATTGTCAAGAAAATCCTAATCATCATAAACCTACAGTATATGATCACTCACTTCCTGAGTCTCGTTGTCAGCATTTACAGCAGCATGTTCAAAGTGTGGCTCAGTCTGTTCCACACAAACGTGAAGAACAACGCTCCAATAGTTGGCACGCAGTTTCTACTCATACAGAATAGGTGGTGGTGCATGGTGCTCCATTGCATTGACACTTGATGCAGGGTGGTTCAGATTGAACGTATATCGCGCCACAACAAGGACACCACCGTTAGTCCTGGTAATTCTGACCTCGATAGGTTCGGTTGCAATAGGTCAACTTTATTCTTATGCAAATAGGATAGTATATTCGACCTTCCATTTCTAAGATCAAGAGACCAATTCATTAAATATATATTCCGACTTAACTCATTGACTTTTTTCTATGAGAATACACAACTATTTCGAATGGATCTTACCCGAGGTTACAGATGGAAACATAAAATCAAAATAGATATTTAGATACATAACGGTGTTATTTATATATTAGCAAAGACAAAACGAAAAATAAAAGGGCTGAAAAGAAATGGACCTAAAACAGATAAAGGTCCACAAAAAACAAACAAAAACAATAACTTAATAATCAACATGCATAAAGCATACTCTGATTTGTATGATTTGAATAAATATTTGGTTGTGAGGGAGAGAGATACCCTAATGCACTTGCCACAAGAATTTCTGCCACAGAACGCAGTCCCTCACGTTGTTCACACTCTGCCCACTTGCTAACATTACTGCCATAACACACCACGCACCCTATAATATTAACCATCTCTGCATTCTCAACTCTGCAAAACTCACACTACCTTCTGATTTTGTTCTATTTTCTGTGCCTGCAAGAGTAGTGTCTGCTGTACCTATATGCATACATACATATATATTAGCACCATCTACGGTAACAATACTCAATGGAAAGGGAAAATAGTCATGCTATTAACCTTACTATTTTGTTTTTTCATAATGTTTGTTCTTGGATGTTAACGTAGGATATTAAGATTGTATAGCATTCTCCTCAAGTTGATAATCTTTTTATGGATTTGCAAAAATAAAAATATTTTTATTAAGTAAATAAGGATATTCTTCTTTATGATGATATGGTGATATTTAATCTCCTACTTAACTCTTTATATAACAATATAACTAATTCATCAATAATAATAAAAATAGTTCCATTAATTGTTTTAATTTTAATTAACAATAATAAAATTTTATTGAATTCTTGTGTGTGGTTACTTTTTTTTAGTGAGTTTGATTTTGATACATCCTCATGATGTTTTTTATGCTTGAACTCATCAGAAATAAATAAAAATTACCCTTAAATATATCTTTAAATTATATTATTGGAAATGACAACATTTTTATCCTATGATAATTTATAATTGAGAGATAAGATAAAAGAAATTCGATAAATTTTAACTAATATGTCTATGTGTTATGTTTTATTAAATTTTAATATTTATTTTCATCATATTCAAAAATATGTAAGTAAATATATTATATTTTAATTTTATTTTGGAGTTTAACTTTTATATTATTATAAAAATTACAGTGTCAATTATAATAAATAATTATAATTAGAAAAAGGGTTTTAATAACATTAGAAACAAACTTATAACAATAATGTTATTGTTATTGATTTATTTAAAAAATTAATAATAGAATAATGATTATAATTATTATCGTTTGGTTGAAATACAATAATGATTGTAGAAGAGACTGCAGTTGTTTCTCCCATCATTTATTTTTTATTTTTGAAATAGTTTTAGATGATGGTTGATGTAATAATCATGATAAAAGTTAATTTTAAACTAGTTATTAAATTATGTAAATGTAGTAATCTATAAATTTGTAGCTTTGCATACATCAAGCACATTATAAAATTATTTGAAAAAAAAACATAAAGGAAAAATTAATTAAATTATAAACAAATTAAAGATGTCGATTTCAAATTTTAGTTTTTTAACCTACTAAACTCAAGTTTGTTTTGTTAGACTCGTTTGCATAAATGCGTCAAACTGAAACAAATATTTCTTTTTACAAACTAAAACCTAGATATTCAAATGTTCAGTCCATTTATGTTTCAATCATGTGTTGTATAAAGTAAATCAGAAAAAGGGGAAAAGAAAAAAAATGCAGTCTAATAATGCCCACGAAGGTTAAAAGAGTTAAACAATTTTTTTGTATCTAAAACATTGTTTTGTATAAAAAAAATATAAAAATTAACCATATTCATAATTGTAAATATATATATTTTTTAGTTTGCGTCCTCGTTATTTTTAAGAATTTTTCACACTATATACATTATTCCTTAAAATATTTATATGTATTTTCTCGCATTGTTTCCTTAATAAAATGTTATTAAAGAACAATTTCATTCCTGCAGTAAATATATTTTTTTTCTCAAATGATTGACATGGTACATTTTTCGTCAATGGAACATTATGCATATTCCATTAATCATATACATAATAAAGTGTATTATAAGATATTGTACTTGATATTTCCATCAACTTCATCTTAACAATTACTTTATATGGAAATAGGTTGAAAGAGGAGTGTAAGAACACTTTCTAAGATTTTTTATATTATTAATTAAAATTTATTAAATATTACATTTAACTTAATTAGGAGAGTGAAAAATGAAACCAGCCAAAACTTCTAATATTCAATAAATTTTAAACCTGTACTAGTTCTGGACAAAAAAAAGATAGTGAATGCTTGAAATATTTTTTTTAAACTTTTTTTAAGAAACTAATAAGTAATCTTTTTATTTAAAATAAATCTAAATCAAATATCATTGAATATGTATTCTTGTTCTAATATATATGTGATAAAGGAGAAACTGAATTGGACCAAAAACATAAGCTTTGGCACTCCAAAATTAGGTTTGGAGTAAGAGTAAGGAGGAAATAAAAATTATAATAAATTTTATTTTATTTATTTATTTATTCTAAAGAGAAATATATTTATATAAATAAAAAGTATAATTTGTAACTTAATTTTGTTTTGGGCTAAAAATCTGATATGAAAATCCCAAGTTGAAGTGGGCTAACTTGCTGTTGGCAGGTTTACCTTGTATGCTGCAGTTGCTCCTCCTTCCTCATGGTGTTGTTCTCTTCTCACACACATTCTAAACCCTAAACATGTCTCTGCAACTTCGGAGGCTTTTACTCCGTTCTGGTTCCTTTTCTTTGAAATCTCTGTCTCCGATTCATCCCCCTCCTCCTCTCTTTTCCCAACATTCCTCTACCCATTTCCATACCAGAACTCTCTTCTCTCCATCGCTCTTCATAAACAGACATTTCTCGTCGGAAACCCAAACAGATCCAATTGCACATTCTCTCTCCTCGGAGCTTCTCAAAGAACCAGACTCCGACCCTCTCTCAGTGTCGCAGCGCCTCAACCTCAGTTTCTCCCACATCACTCCAACCCCCAATTTGATTCTCCAAACCCTAAACCTCTCCCATCAAGCTGGCCGCACTGTATTAGGCTTCCACCAATGGCTCTCTTCCAATCCCCAATTCACACACACTGATCACACACTCTCTTATTTCGTCGACTACTTCGGCCGCCGCAAGGACTTCAAAGCAACGCATGACATCCTCTCCGCCGCTGCAGCTGCCACGGCCGGACCTAAGACCCTAGACTCGGCAATCGACCGCCTTGTCCGCGCGGGCCGGCCCAGCCAGGCGGTTCAGTTCTTCGAGCGAATGGAGAGAGATTACGGGGTGAAGCGCGATCGCTGTTCGCTGAAGGTAGTAGTGGAGAAGCTGTGTTCTAAGGGCTTCGCGAGTTACGCGGAGAAGATGGTGAAGGATTTGGCGAGGGAGTTTTTCCCCGACGAAGGTATGTGTGATTTGTTGATCAGAGGCTGGTGCGTTGATGGGAAGCTCGAGGAAGCTCAGAGGCTCGCCGGTGAGATGTATCGTGGAGGATTTGAGCTTGGTGTAGGTGCTTATAATGCCATGCTTGATTGCGCGTGTAAGCTTTGTCGCGAGAAGGATCCGTTTCGGCTTCATTCGGAGGCGGAGAAGGTGCTGGTGGAGATGGAGTACCGTGGGGTTCCCAGGAATGTGGAGACTTTCAATGTGTTGATAACGAATTTGTGTAAGATTAGGAAGACTGAGGATGCGTTGAGGTTGTTTCGTAGTATGGGAGAGTGGGGGTGTTATCCTAATGAGTCTACTTTTCTTGTTCTGAGTAGGAGTTTGTATCAAGCTGCTAGGTTGGAGGAGGGGGATGAAATGATTGATAGGATGAGATCTGCTGGGTATGGTGAGTTTCTTGACAAGAAGGCTTATTATCAGTTCCTCAGGATTTTGTGTGGCATTGAGAGGATTGATCATGCTTTGAGTGTGTTTGCTATGATGAAGGCTGATGGGTGTGTACCCGGAGTTAAAACTTATGACTTATTGATGGAGAAATTGGGTGCCCATAATCGTGTTGATAGGGCTAATGCTTTGTTCAATGAAGCAAAGAGTAGAGGACTGCCTGTGATTCTTAAAGATTATGCGGTTGACCCAAGGTACCTGAAGAAGAAGAGGGTTGTCAAGAGTGTGAAGAAGAGGGAAACCTTGCCTGAGAAAATGGCTAGGAAGAGAAGCCGTCTGAAACAGATTCGATTGAGCTTTGTGAAGAAGCCCAAACGTATGATGGGTCGTTAGTGATCACATTTTTTGTACTTCAAAGATTTTGGAATAGATTCCCCTATTTAATCGTTGTTTTCTTTGTCTCCTGGTTAGTGTTGCCTATTCTGAGGGAAATTCTTGAATAGAAATAGTTCCTTTGTAGGAGATATGCGACGTATTCAGAAATAATTTTTTGTACCGGTTTTACGTTGGTTCAGCTGCGGGGGGTGCATGCAGAATCAGTGTAACGGGTTTATAATCAGATATTGATATGGACATATGAATGTAATAATAATGTGACTACTGAACTTTAGAAGGTCCTAAATTCAGAGAAGGGCAACACGTCAATTGAATGATAAAATGTTGTCAATTTAATTTTGTTTTAGTTAGTTGTCTCTTTTCATTCTTTGTCCCATTCATAAGCCAATACCCAATGCTTCTGTTGAAGGTTTATTGCCGAATTTTCAGCTTTGGAAACTAGAAAGGCTAGCATAAAGTTTGAACACCAATCAGATTGTAACAGTTCATTTTGTAGTTTATAGAGCAATAAAAGAAGCTGGGTTATACCTAGAATTATTCGACACCTAATGTTCAAAGAAGAATCTCGCTGTAGAATTGGCTGCTGGAGCTCAGGCCACTGGCTGGCATCATTGTTGTTGTCATCCAAATCTCTTTTGAAGACTGTCCTTGTTACTAGGAAGAACTATCGGATCTGTGCTTCTACAATATTTTTCAGTTCTGGCTGTGAAGGGGCTGGTAGAATTCCTCCTATATCCCAGTTAAACTGAAGGGCCATCAGGTTTTTGAATTTCTAGGCAGTTTCTGCTTTGGATATAAACTCTCTTTCCTGCTTGGAATTTTCACTGTACTTGGTAGTTTATTTAACAGTTTGACTTTTGTTTACTCTGGTGTAGTTATGATTTGTAGTATTTTTGTTATTCTAGTCACTTTTTCTAATGACTAGTTCTTTTTCTTCTTTTAAAGTTAAAGAAGACTTGCTCCTAGGAGCGCATTCCTTTGAGTTGTGTCGCAAATGCCAGGGTACCGCTTCTTTGTTCGCAGCCAATAAATTATTTGTGTGTAGGATCTTGACATCTATCTTTGCCTTGTGTTTTTATTTTAAGTTTAATATCTGTGAAAGCATGTTTCAATAAAAGTCACACTTCAAACTCGTTTCATGGTTGATGACTAGACAGTGAACTTCGAACTCCGGTTGGCTTTCGTCGTTGACAAGTGATGGCAACAATGGATGATGGTACTCTTACGGAGGATTTCCAGTGCAGTGAACATTAGTGTGACGCGTGGTGTGAACTTACTCAGGCAGCGTAAAGAGGCGGATATCAGAAACCTGGAGGTTGTCTTGGCCCTCAAAGACGAGGTTCTACTGTTGGTGGTTTTGGTGGGCCATGCAGTTGTAGTGGAGAAAAGCGTCGAGGACTTTGACTGTTGCCGCACCAGGACATTATGATAAAAAGCTTGATGTCGACAGTGAACTCCATTTTTGGAAATGGATAAAAGCTAAATGCACAAATCCGAGTTGTCTAGGAGTAGGAGTGCATGAGAAGGTAAAGTCGGATATGAAGCGGTCGGAATGCAGGAAGAACTTTCAAATTAACTTTAACTTGTAGATGTTTTAACTGATACCGAACTTTTTTTAGGAAAGAAAACATGTCAAAATGCTACCCAATAAAATAGTCAAACGTCAATTCGTTCCCCTCTAATTGTGTGCACAGAAATACATTTTGGTGTATTGGGTGATGTGCAAGAATGTTTCACAATACCCGGCTAACATTATTGCCAATACCCATGGTTTATGGCAGCATGCTCCACAACAATATCGTGGTTTAGGGATCACTTACTACACATTATATAGGATGTGTCCAATGAGAGAGAGAGATAGGGGTGAGAGGTTCAAATCCTAGCCTTATAATTTAACTTAATGGCAAAAATTAAATTTATCGAAAATAATCTTGATTCTTTGTAGAAGATTGTTAGGAAATCCACGTTGGGTATGATAAATATTTGATGTGGTAAGTAAGTCTAGAGATTTTCTCACTAGTATTTTTAGGTTGAGCATTTTTGTGCTTAAAGTGCTTAAGTCCTATTAACTGGTTCCTTAATTGAAAGTTGCACGACGGAGAGGACTACCTATAGGCTGGATTTAGGTGTAAATCAAATAGTGATTCATGAGTTAGGTGGTCTCAACGAGAAAAGAGCTACTATTTGGGTCGGTGTTAAAAGTTCCAGGGGTGACAATATTAAAAGTACCATACTGTTAGAAGTCCTAACAAAGATGCACTGGGCAAGTAATGCATAATTCTCCTTTTTTGTGCAATTTTCAAGGTAAACTACATGTTGAAATTATAACGTTAAATGCCATGCCGAACAGCCATATTATGCTGCCTGTTATAGCTTTGTCGACATATGGATGATCTAGAAGTTTGATTTAGAGGTGTTGCTGAGAAAGATATCTTGCTGAATCCTCCTGAACTTCACTGAAAGTGATTCTGAAAGTGTCATTGTAGGTTCTGATTTAATGGTGTCATGTCAGCGGGAGTGCCTGGCAGTTGAAGATGTAAGCTTCATAAACAACTATATTATATTGGTCGACACAATGAGCATCTAAATAATCTAATTGCTATTGCTGCAGACAGTTCTACACGAAAAGGCAACTGAATTATTTCTGTTTCAGTTGTTCACTGATCCGTTCCTATATAATCTGAATTGTAATTTTCTAGGAATATGTCTGGATATGAACTCAGACTTAAGCTGTCTGATTCTTTAGTTAGGATAGGACCCAACTTGAACTAGATTTTCGAATGGCTGGATTCGTATGATCGTAGTAATAGGACGTGTACATCAATAAAAAGATTTGAAGTACATATTCTTTGTGCAGTATTATCAGTAAAAAATATGTCTGCTTGTGCTTAATTCCACTCATTTTTTAAAATAGCTCAGCTGTATCTTATGTATCTTCTAATATAATTTCTGATTACAGGTGGATTGCCAATTATCACGAACATGAATCCCACCAAAGAGAGATCTTACTGTTTTTCCACGAGAGAGATCTTACGGTTTTTCCACACGATAGTAGTGTTCCAGTGATACTCGTTGACCAAACTTCGTTAGCAATAGGAAATTCTTTTTCTTTAATGGTTGATCAATCAGCCACTTCTACCATGAATTCTTCCAAAGCAATCTATAAAAATTGTTTGGTTTCTGACATTATGCAAAGTTATTAACATAATAGGGAAAAGGCAGAAAGGGTTATTCAGCTTTCTTAACCGCCGTCCATCTATTTTTCTAGGTCCCTTCATATGTCCAAATTTTGTTTGGTCTTATTAAGACAAATTATTCCTACCCCTCCATACCATCTTCCTGCACCTTCATAAAGTTTAATTCCCAAAGTACCCCTATGACTAAAAAGATCTTGCTTATTCTGATTAAGAAACAGTACAACGTATTCTTTATCTCCACACGTCGAGCAGAGTAAAGCACTATTCCATTTCATTCAAATACGTCTTTCATAGTGGCATTTTTGAAGGTTTAGAGGGTGATTGAACTATAGGAAAGACTTTTTCGACCTTTGGGCAGTGTTGATCGGCGGCAAGGAACAACGATGAGGTAAGATTTTTGATTTTAGTGGATTTTGTAGCTTCTGGTAGGTTACCCGCATGAAGCCATCCAGTTTGTAAATTTTTGAAATATGTGAAATGGATAGACAGAGATCCAATTTATAAAATGTGAACCGAATGCAAGGAAGTAGGGGTGGAATCCAGTTTGTAATTTGTAAACCGGACGCTACCCTGTCCGATTAATAAAGTACTTGAATTTTACAAACCGGATGGGCAGTGGTTGTACCTCATCTGGTTTGTAAAATGTGAACCGGACGCCGCCCCGTTCGGTTCTCAAGAGGAAAGGGTGTATGCAAATCGGATGGGCAGTGGGTGGACCTCATCCGGTTTGCAAATTTGTACACCAGATGAGGCTTATCCGATTTCATAAAGTCCTAAATCGCCAAAGTCGTCGTTCACTGTCCATTACCACCCAAATCAACAAATTAACTACTCAAATTTATAATATATCTCACAAATTTCTCATAAACATAAAAAATTACTTACCTACAACTTTGTTGAAGCTTTAATTGAAGATTTTACCAAAAAAATAATCTCCTAGAGAAAAATGGCACACCTCTAACCGCTCCCACAACTATCACACATCGGAGAAGGTAATGTAGAGGGCAGAATATTCCAATAAACGGTGATGGATCTGAACAGACGGTGATGGCGACAGTGGTGGATGTGGAAGATGCTCATGGACAATTATGAAGGTGAAATGAGGACGAAGTTATGAAAGTAAAGAAGGTGGAGGGCAATACTGACTTTTCAATTTTAAAGTAAGGTTATATGAGTAATTTCCTATTCATCGTGAAGATACATGAAGAAGGTATGGAGGCTGAGGATGAATTCGTCTCTTATTATTTTATTTTTTTTTGAGATCAGGTGTTTTACAAAGGAAGGAAGGGCCAACAGTGGCCCGCCCAACATTAGACCCAGTAGGCTAAAAGCACTTAAAGGTAAACATATCATCTGTGAAAACTTCCCTGATCATTGATTGATCAAGCCACAGAATGAATCCGATCTACATTTAGAAAGATATAACTAAACATGATTTAAACATTGTATAAATAAAATCAATAGAATATAATTTCATAGATCAAATTTTAAAATATTATTATAATGAAATAACTAATATCTAAAATAAAACTCTAAATAACAAGACAAATTCATAACTAAAGGTGGAGCATGACAATTGTTCTTAAAACATAATTGAACGGTCTAAAAAAAAAAGAAGTTAAAAGTGTAAAATTTATTTAATTTCTTTTTCATCAAAGATGTAATAGTTATTTTGCTAAGTCTATAAATACGCAAGGAGAAAATAAGGAAGAACAAAAAGAATATCTCAAATAACAATCAACATAGTGGAATGTCGATCTTTGCATGATCGGTTGGCAATCAAAAGGAAAGGATCTATCTTAAACCATAACACAACAAAAACTATATAAACAAATTAAAAACAAATATTATATATATATATATTTAACCAGATCAAGTTTTGTGTTAACAGCCTCATGGTGAATTAAAAATGAAAATAATAAAGAAAAGGAGGGAAGATGTGAAATAAAGTAGTGGATCCCACAATAAAAGGGTCCAACAGGAATCACGTGGCCAGGGTCCACCTAATCTTTTTGTTCACAGATCATAGGCCACCCAACATCCTTAGCAAACCAGATCCTTGTAATTCTGAAGGAATCTAGCACAGTTTTGAAATGGACGCGTAAACACATTATTGAGGATCGGAGGGGACAAAACAAAACACTGTAAACATTCACATTATCATTAGGCAAGTTGCCAATAAACAAAGTCACATTTTTTTAACAAAAATGGGATCATATAAACATCTACATTATTCTTCTCCCTATCCAATTTCCAACTATTTTCTCAACAATATAATATACATAAGAAAATTTAAAAAGATGACAAAGACACATAATAATGATGATAATAATAATAATAATAAAACTCTTATTATTCCTATTTTAGACTCAATCTTGCTGGAGTCAATTTGGTTCCTTGTGCGTTGTGACTGACGCCGATGAACAACCAAGTCGATTGTTGTTGCTGATTCCTGAAACAACTTCAGCTCCTGTTCTTGCACTTCTCCACGGCTCTTGGCGCTGTGAATTTGGAATAAACAATGTATGTAAGATAACATTTTTAATGTTCCTTTTAATTGGATTAGTATTTGAATTATGTGCATGATGACTAACCAAGACCAATTGCCTCAGAACCTTTCATTATACGGAGGCGCTTGCACGATTGAACGAACATTCTGTGAAAATTGTCACAAATAGTAAGATAGGAGTAATTAAATTAATGTAAAAGAAAGGAAAGTGAAAGAGAGAATGAATGACACTGACTCCCAGGGAACATCACCGACGAGCATCCAGTCTCCGTCTTTGTCTTCATATGTGGGCACATAATCAGAGCCATTCAAAAGATCTATCAACTTGGTCTCATTCATAAAGTCCTTGGTCCCTTGGGACCCACACTTCTGGATTGTAAAGGAACTGAACATCTTAGCCAGCGCATCTGACAGCTCTTGGTAGCTCTTGTACAACCTTATGTCCACCTTCCTTAGATACGGTGCACCATCCATGCTCACCTTCACAAATGCTGCTCCACCACCACTCTTCTCACCCTCTTCATTGTTGCTCCTTTGAACATTCACTATGTTCTTCCTGAAAGATCTAACTGGTGGCCAACCCACCACTTGTGCCCTGCAAATCAAGTTCAACCCATTCTTTAATATTCTCAAAATTACTTTTTTTATTTGTGGGATTGAATTAGTAAAGGAAAAATATGTTAGGTGACAAGACAGGGCGTGGACTATTAGCCCTTTTATGTTTTGGCTGGAATTCACCATTTCAAAGAGTTGAATCAACGGAAAAAAGTAAGATTCCCTCTGTCTTGTCTTTTTCCTCTGTCTACCCGACAACCCACCATGTCATCCGCAAAAGATTAAATCACCTTCTTTTGCTTCCCATTCTATTCCGCCATCCCACTTTTTCTTCCTCCTAATCACCATCACACTTTTCTTTTCACACTCCAACACCTAATTACACACCCACCCCACCTTTTACCTTTTTATAATTACCCCTAAGGGATTTCTATTCCCACAAAATTATACCTGTCACCTGCTACAAATTATTTTAATGCTATTGTACCCAAAACTTTACTGCAAGCTTCTGTTTAATGGTATTTTCATTTCATGTTCACTCCTATTGAATTAAAGTAGCACAAAATTGTTGCAAATTCAACACTCGTCTTGGGCTCAACTTCATGGATTTCATTATTAAAGAAATCTTTTGTTTATAAAAGAATACTTCACAACTTGCAGAAGAAGTACTGTTGAATTGTTTAAATTCAAATTCTTTTATAACCAAATTTAGAATATTGATTTACTTACAATCAAATTCAAACACCATGTCTAAAATATTTCATTAAAATGCCAAGTTGTGATAGAAAAGTCGGCCAGAGATCAGAACTAAGAAATATACTAGTTAATTACTCAGCTATGGCCTAATCTTCTAAGTAACTTGTACATGAACCTTTCTATTATCTTTTCAATTCAAAGTTTAATCGATCGATTGTTTTTTCCTTTCTCCTCAGGTCTAACTCTACCTAACGCAAAGCTAAGTTCCCTATTCTGCTAAGTTACTTTCTGGGTATCACAGTTTCACAGACTGAACGAAATCTGCTAATCGAATCTCATTTTAGAAACAAGCCAAAGATGATTTTTTTTTTAATCTGCTATATTACCCTTTCCATGTCTCAGACAAGATCCATGTTACATACCTAACGGGCTATAGATCAAAGAACAAAGCAAACAACAAGGGAAATAAAAAGCCACAGCAAAGAAGAAAATATATTCCTAGATTATTTTCCCAACTAAAACTTCATACCAATAAAACTTATTGCTGATAACAAAAAAAAAAAGTTTGGTATGGAAACAAAATATGTAACCAAAGTGGAAATATAGACCAAAGAGAAAAATAACTCACTTTGCAGGCGGTTTTGCTGGATCATTAGCCCGAGGAGGTGGTTCAACAGTAGTAGTCTTCTCTTTGGGGTTCTCTGAAGCCGGTGAAACGGTAGAGTCGCTATTGGAAGAAAGATTGAGCTTCAAATCAACAGAAGCAGTTTCAGAGAAGCCTCTCTTGCCACCACTGCCCTTCAAGGTTGACTCGCCATGATCAGTGGCAGAGGCACCAGGGAGGCCGAGTCGCAACTCGGTTTCTTCGAAGTTAATCATGGTTTAGCAGTTGCAGTAGTTTTTGTCCTCTTGTTCTGCGTCCAAAACAAAAAATAAAACACAGTAGTGACCTGAAACAGAAGAGAAGAGAAACAAGAAACAGAGGGCGTGCGTGTGAAGGGTATCTTTTTCTCAGGTGATGTTGGGAAAGTGAAGTCTTTGTTGAAAGCGAAGCAGAAGAAAGAAAGAGAGGGTTTGGGAAGTGGAAAGAAGAGGTGTCGGGGGCACGGGTGGTTTTGGTGATATATGGGGTGAGAGAAAGGAGGGTTCAGATTGCGACACGTGTGGGGTTATGCGCTGTTGGATGATCCGTGGCTTGTCGGGTTGCTGACGTCAGCAGTGATGTATGATGGGAATGATTGTGCTGCGCTTGGTGGACATCCCACTTTCCCTTTCTGCCCTTCCTTCTGTCTTCTTTATTTCTAGTATACAAATTTTCTATTAATTTTAATTTTAATATAATTATTATTATTTGTCTTCTTTAAATTTTAATTTTAATATAATTATTATTATTATTTGTCTTCTTTATAAGAAATGAATAAAGTATCTAATAATTAAATAAATACAAGGATAGATCATCAAAGATGATAATTAATATTTGTCTTCAATCATGTTCACACCGTGGACAGTAAAAAGATTTCTCCCCATTAAACACATTACAAATTTAGAACATAGATTCGCAATCAGGATCAAGCTAAACTAAGAATTGTAAAGTAAATTTACTCACCGTACAAAACAAATAAGAAATTAGTAAGATGTTATACAACCATTTGATTATTAAAATTATATCAGAACATAATGAATGAAGGAATCTTTTTTTCATTATTGTAGTACCCTCTTTTTTTATGGGTAGGTATGGTGGTAGTCCTTTGAGCATGCTATTTTATTGCGAGGTTATAGAATTATTCTCACAAAGATCAGAATTAGCATAAAAAATGATGGAGTTTAGAATTAGGGATGATGTACGTGTCTTATTATTGTGACCAGCTCTCATCTTTTGTCCACTTTTTGCGGTGCCCGTGTAAAGCCACCCTCAAGTGAGGGGCCCAACAATAAATTTTCGTTGTCTTCGGTTTCATAAACATCAGTTAAATAGTCTGTACAAGAAACAAACAAGGTTAAATAGTTTTGAATGTTTCTCTGTTTCTGAAATTAGCCAGTGTGATAATTATTCCTGCAGGCTGAACAATGTAACGGTAACAAAATTAATTACCTTTTGTCGCATTCAGCAAAGTGAAAACCTTCGACAGAATTATGTTTGGGTTTTGTTCTGTAAACTTTCTTGTGAAACCAAAAATGAACGTTGGTTGTGGTGTAAATGTTTGTGTCCATCCTTAGCCAGAACAGTATGATGAAAAGGGTAACTTGTGATATTGGTTTATTGAAAAGTTTTGTAGAAATGATTAAAGATTGTGAAAGGCACAAGTGAAGCGACAATTTGATGAGATTAGGATAAGAGCTTGTTTTGTTGAGACATTGAACTAATCCTGTCCACCGACTCACCAACCACTAGAAGAAAAGCAAGTATGCAAAATCTGTGGGAGCTGAAATTTTACAAGCAATTAACTAAGTGTTGGAGAGTTGATGCAGTGATTTTGGTCCACATAATGTAAGTTCATTAAATTGAAGGTGGAGTAAGAAGAATTTGCCTTCACGGGATTCCAATCCATTCAATAATTTTCTTGGGAGTTCTTCTCATCGTCATTTCAATGAAACACAGGGGATCTTCCTAGTTGGTGTTGCAGGAATTGTTACAAACATAATCGATCTTTTTTAATACAAATAAATCTTAATTTTTATAATTAAACATTTCCTTATTAAGATAGTTAAAACTAAAAAAATGTTGAAATGTAAGGATGTAAAGTTTTTAGTCAGGCCCATTCAATGAACCTTTTATGAGGTGTTTGACCGAAAACATCGGTAGTAATGAGGTTCTTAAACTGAAATAAATAAAACAAAATATTATATTAAAAGTAAGTCACTTCAATTTTTAATATAAATGTCGTCATCCACAGTGACTTCAATAAAGAAAGAACTGACAAAGAGGGCCCATTGGCCATTTGGGCCCATTCTATGATAGCAACCAATCTCGCCAAATCACTATTTACACCCTTGTGTGGTGTGGAACTGACCCATCCTTGCTACTAATTTGTAAGACATTGGTCCTACGTTCATGTCTCTTCTGGCCCCTAATCTCTCCTTCTATGCCTCTATGTCTTAGTCACTGATACTATTTCACGGGTACCAACTATTGCACGCACGTATCACATTAATATTATGAGAGTGCCAACCACTTTTTTCTTTTAGTTTTAATAATATTAAATAATTCTATATCATTTTTATTAGCATGTTATTTGTTATATTTAGTGATATTTTTTCTAAAGGTTTTTACTTTAAAAAAAACAAGAAATTTCAATTGCTTCATCGAAACGTTCTAACGACCTTTTCCTCTAGTTATAACACCAATAAAAAAATTGCCAACTGGTCAATTTTGTTGACCTTTCATACGTGATAAAACAAGAGAGACGGAAGATACACCTTAAATACTACTTTAATACGGAAGATATATCAATACACGTTTCCTTAACTTATATTAATTATTTCATCATTTAATAATTTTGCAAACAATGTAATTGTAATTAATGTAGTTGTTAAATCACAAATTTTAGATCACAGTGGCATTTGCAGACTAAAAAGCTCCAAATGGTTGAGGAACCGTAGAAGCAAAAAAACTAAGGTAGCTAACAAAAACGGGGTTCCCTAGTCAACATTTGTGGCCCTAAAATCACTTACGGACTTGCTTTGCGATTCAGTATATTTTGCTGGAAATGAGAGAATACTATTTTTGTTTTTTAAGCAAAAATAAAGTTTTTTTACTAAATTAAAATGGTTTTGTCGATGGTTTTGGAATTTGGATTTTTTTTTTTCTAGATTTTTAGTGTTATCCATCTAATATATCTTCAAAATACACTAAATTTGAAATATTAAAAAGATTTGAATATATTTTAAAATATAAATGTATCCTGACAGTAAGAAGACAACACAATTTCCGTAGAGAATCCAAAATCTTGCTTTCTGTACGTGAAGGAGACAAAATGTGAACTTGGTTGACCTTTTCATATTATCTAATATTTGTATTGTAAATATAGAATTTCAGCAACACTTATAAAATTCAATTTACCTTGACAATTTTTTTATTTCTTTTTAACATTGTTCATGAGTTTACGACAACTCATCTAATTTGATCATGATATGACATTTTGAGTTTTGCTTAAAACTTCAAAGATGACTTATAATTTTTAACTTAAAAGTTGGTTAGGGATAGGTAAACAATCACTTGTATAGTAAATTTTCTCAAAAGTGGACAAATTATAAATAATTAATTCAAACATTTAGCAGTATTTTAGAATAAATTTTATTTAAATCTTTGAAAATTCAAGTTATTATCTTAGTCTCTTGAAATTTAAAGATTTTAATTTTTTTCACTCTATTTATGTTTATGATGTTAAGTATAATAGAACTGCTACAGGTAACGTAAATTTGACACGAAACAATGCATACTAAAGTTAGCCCAATTAGGTTCAAGATTATTATTTGTATTGTCCAATTTCAAATAATACCAGGATCATAAGTTGGCAAATGCTTCCTACCCTATACCATTATGTGACTTGCATTGTATCAGTGAATTGTTTAAAATGTCTTTGGGTATTTATGTTTAAAAGGTAAAATAAAAATTTCTCTACGGTGGCTTTCTCTTGTGCTTTGTTTTTGTTGGTCGAGATTTTGCATGTGTATGTTAGATTGGTTAATTCATTTAGTTCATGGTCATTTTTTTTATAGTTATCATAGATTTGTGAAAGTTCGACGTTCTATAATGAATTTTTATATTTGTTTTTTATTTTTTTTACTTTTCAGAATAATATCCCCCCTCTTCCAACTACCTTTAGCTATTACAAAATTCTCTTTCATAGATTGCCTACACTACCTTCAGTCTCTATAAATATACTTTATGAATTACACGCACATACATTTCTGAAATTTTAAAAAATAATATAGTGCAGGTCAATATCTCTGCCTCATAAGTTTATGCTGAATTGGGCCAAAAATATACCCAACACACAACACAACTTGATTTTGATCAAATTATTGAAAGACAATTCTTTCTTCCCCGCAATACCCTCGTGCACCTCCATATAGTTTAACAGAAAATATAAATATACATTTAAATGATAAATAGTAGAAGATCAAAATACTTTCTATCTTAATTTACCTTTTTAACCACTCTTATCCGCTTTATTCTTCGTTCGATTCACTGCTTCATTGTAGCATCTGATTCAGTCATTGTATCTGTTTTTCACCTTCACCGTCAACAAAAGCAATCGGTGTGTGTGGATGAGAGTCTGCAAGGTCTGCATCACAGATCTGGAAAAAGAAGTGGCGTATTTGCTCCAATTTGACTTAAAGCTTTAAACAAGTGAAAAGTAAAAACTTGTTGATGTTTATTAGCAATTTGTGAGTGGTATTGATGATTAGAGTAGTTAATTTGATAATTGGGTTGCTGTCGACAGTGAATCTACGTCAGAGAAGACAAACTTAGTATGAACCGGATATCCCGCGTCCGGTTTACATTCTGAAAAAAAAATGTAAACTAAATGGGGTGTCATTTGGAAATGTGAATCGAATGACTCTCCATCCGATTTACAATTTTTTTCAAAATGTAAACTGGATGAAGGTATCATCCAATTTACATTTTGAAAAAAATTGTAAATTAGATACGGGGCATCCGGTTCAGTATTTTTTGTTAAAAAAAAACAGATGTATTTTTATAAAAGTCAATTTTGACATTTTTAAAACTTATGAAAATGTAGGCAGAGAGTATTGCGGTGGAGAAAGAATCCATCTTATTGAAATCTGCTTGCGGTGGACTAAATGGGTCGTTGGGCCTAACAACAAAAAAGTGTAGCAACAAAGTTAGCGTGCATTTGCTCACAGTTCCATGTTGTTGAATTAGGATGTATTTAAATAGTTGTGAAAATTAAACTATTTTGATGCTTGATTATATGTTATAAGAGAATATAATTAAAACTAGCTTTTGTTCGGGTAAGATAATCATAAATTATAATTTCAGATTCATAAAAGTTGCTTATTTTTTCTGATTCTTTCTTGCAAAATTTTAGCTGTATTCATATAAATATACTAAATTTGTAAACAATATTTTTAATCTCCAAAGCAGCTAAAAGATGCATGTTCTTAGCCTGTCATAAATTTGCGTAAGTTTTAAATAGACCAGAGGCATAAAATGCAAATGGTCGAAAACCTTTCATCATACTCTATTTATTAATTATTATTGTAATAACCAATTAATGATCCACAATTTTCAGTTTTGGACGTCGAGAATCCAAATTAGAAGCCCTATAGTGTGGCTAAGCAGTAGTAGCAGTATGTATGCAATGCTATTAGCAATATTGAGGATTGCCAAAAACAATTTATTTATTTAACAATCGGGTAACAATTATGGTAAGTGGTTTGTTTCAATTTTTCTATTTCGTTATTAATAGAAGAAGTTGAATCAAATATATTTCTAACTATTAAAAAACCAAACAGCTTCATTTTTACAAAATAAGTAGATATATATATATATATTATTTGTTTCTTTGTTCGAGTAAAACTATTTAGATTCCTATAACTTTTAGAGAGAGAAAAATAAATAATTTAGTAAATTAGATATTACAGAAAAGTGAAAATTATATATAATAACAAATATTGATAAGATAAATAAAAAGCAAAATCATTGATATAATATTTACAATATAAATAAGTAATTATATATAGTCATACCATTAAGAGTAATTAATTATATGACATTTGATGTTGAACCTTAGGACATTCCACAATTGTTGATATTGTTGTGATGTAGGTTGAAAAGAAGAACACTCTTAATTTCTCACTAAACACACACGAATCTGTTTTTCTTGTTCTCAGAATCAGAAAAGTGAATGTTGAGAGGACTTGATTCATCCACAATATTCATGAGAGAAAAATAAAATAAAAATTATAAAAATAAATGCAAAAAAAAATCATTACTGATACATATTAAAGAGAAAAATATAAAATAATTCATTAAATAAAGATGTTTCTTTTTAAAAAATAAAAACTATATATAATAAAATATTTAAAGAAATAATTGATAATGATCCAAATGAGTGAATATTTAATTCAAAAATAATGTGAAATTTGTCAAATACATTTTGCTATGTTTCACTTTAAAATTCAAGAAATTCATCTGGATTACTTTATATGTATCATTATTGCAAATATTTCACCATGATAAATGTAATTCAATTCATACAAAACTAGTAAACTTAATCACCCATTTTAATTCAAATTTAAAATATATTACCACTACATTAAATATAAAACGAATTAATGACATTATATTCTAATCCAACAATATACCCTCAAGTTTTATGCACCAAAGGGTTTCCATATGGTTAATTATTATTTTTTATGATGAATAATTTGTACTAATAATAATAATATGACTAAAAATAAATTATATGTTATCAATTAAAATTGATTAAAAATAAAATATACTGATAAACTATGCTTTTTAATTATGCAAAGAGTTACTGAATGAATGAAATATGTCTAAATTTACATTACTGATGTTCATAAATTAAATTTAAATTTATATAAATATATTTAATTAAAAAATTAAATTAATTTATCATAATATTTCTTGCATTACATAAGTAAATCATTTAAAAAATATTCACTATTCAAATTCAATTTATAATTATTTCAATAAAATACAACCAAAAACATACTAATAATTAACTACATAACACAATAAGTTTAAAGGAAAATTTCAGTCATATAATACCATTTATTATAAATTTTCACTTAATTTTTTTCAATCAAAATAATTGTTTCTTTTTTCTTTACTTTCCATCCCCAACCAGTCCAAACAAAGTAGGAACCCAGTCCAAACAAAGTATGAACCCAGTCCAAATAAAGCATTAGGAACTAGATAGATTTACAAATTATGTAAAACGTTGATAATTTCCATTTGGAAAGGAAGAAATTGCATTTAGCTTTTCGAGGTGATGTCAAATCAACTCATATTCTTTTGAATTTTAAAATAATTTTTTTTCTACCTTATCATTTTAGTAAAAGAAATACTCACATGTTCTTTAAGTTTTAAATATGCACCCACTTTTCTTATATATTTAAAAAATAAGATTCATTTTTTATTTTATTTAAAAACATTATCTTGGCTAAATTTTGTAATAATTTTCTATAAATAAAATGTAAAGTGATTACTATATTAAAAACATAAGAGATGATACTATCATTTATTAAAAGTTCGAGAAAAGCAAATATTTGTTCAAAATATGTAAATGTCATTTTCTTAAAAAATATAAATATATAATTTAAAATTAAAATTGAGACGAGTATCATTTGATATAATATCTGGGAAAATTCATCAATAAAATTTATCTTTCTAATACTATTTTTTTTTTCTACGTTCTTCTTGTGACAAATATAAAATTTCTAACTAGAACATATTCACAAAGGATTTTTTGGTAAAATTTAATCATTACATTATATACAGTTTTTATTCATAAATATTTTTTATGACACGTGAATAAATTGAAATTAGTAATTTATATATATATTATGAGTCCTTTTTTAAATATGTTTAGTTTTTTATATTTAAATTATTTTTTTCTATCTTATGGAAACTCTTTTGAATTCTTTTAGCTATGGTTCATGTGAATGGTCTTATGTGTTTTTTGAAGTAGTCATTTATCTTGTGTAACATTTGAAATTAAAATCATAATTAAGAGTACAATTAATTGGGTTTAAAATTTATTTTAAAATAATAAGATTTAGATCTACATATTGATATTATTAAAGCAAGTAAACAGCGAATTTTAGTATCACATTTTTAATCCAACATAAAGATTATTTTGAATCAAAAGTAATTCTAAACACAATTAATCTCTTAATATGAAACGAAAGATATAATTTTTTTTCCCATAAAGTCACGTTAATTGATATTTGACACGATTCTAAGACGTTGAGCGTGAAATGAAAAAGACAGTAATAATAAATAGCAATACTATTATAGCATTGAGCATTTTGTTTATGAATATTGTATTAGTAAGAAGATAAGATTTTGTAGAGTAAATTAGCGAAGTTGTCATTCTCCACTTTCTGAGGAAGCAGTGGGTTGAGTAATCTCGCACCTAATTTTATGGTGGAATTCACTTATTTTAGAAGCAAACAAAACTCAGTATGTCTTTATTGTTTTAAAATACCTTTAGCTTTTCCAAATGTCAGATGCTTCCAAACACCTTTACAAGGTAACTAACCATAATTTAATTCAACTTGTATTAAAGTTTTCTCCACATAAATCATGCCTACCCATCCTTTCCTTTTAAATGGCCCCACTCCCCACTCACTCAAATTTTAAAAACTAAGAAAAGAGCTTCCACTACAAATATTTGGTCATCCACCACCAACCCCACCACAGATTTTTGGAAGAAAAAACATCAATAAGGCCATTGAAAATGTTCATCTTCACTGTGACAAGGACATTCTTTGCTCTTCCGGTTTTACTCGTTAGGAAAAGCAATTACTCCTTCTTTGACAAAACTTCACAAGAGTGAACAGCTGCACCGACTAGATATATATATATATATATATATATATATATCTTTCTCCATCCAATCAGAAAATTATATAAGAAAGTAGAATACCCTTTGTCATAAAGAAGGAAGAATGGGAGCAAATTTGGCTACACAACATTATGTAAAGTCTGTCACGCCACTTTTGTGGTTCCATCAGTGACTGTTTGATTCAGGCTTGATGACTACTGAAGATTCTGATTGAGGCATACGAAAAATGGCTGAGGCTAGAGATATGGGCATGATACAAAGTGCCTTGGACTGAAGAAATTGCATAGCGGCACCCACATCTTCTTCCATAAGTTTAGCAACTTGTTGTTCAGTGCCGTCATTGGACCACTTGTCCCAGGCTTGCTCATTGGCTCCACCTTCTATGTCCTCCCCTTGCTGATAGAATCAATAAAACTATTGTAAGAACCAAAATGGAAAGATGTATACAAAGTTATGGGAATAACACAATAAAAAAAACAAAGTAGACATAACATAAAAAACTAACAAATTTACATGTGTAGTGCGCACTGCTATGATTGCTATGATGTTATCTTATATCCTGGTTTAGATACGTACCGTGGTACAAAAATTTGCAAGTAGTGCTTGACGGAAATAAAGTAAAAGTATATTGAAATGATAAAAAGAGTATGAAACTAAAAAAGAAGAAGAAAAGTAGCATTTCAAAACATCTTTCGAGTATTTATCACCTCCACTGCAGAAAGGGGAACATCAGCCACAAGTTGAGCAACTGCACCAGCTCCCCCAAGTCTACTCATGCTCAGGACCTGTTTGAAAATATCAATAAAATTAAATAATATGAAAAGCAGAAGCTTTATTAATAGATTGTTTTTTTTTTTTTTTTGAGAATTGGCACAAAGAAATTATGCAGCTTAACAAAATCTGGTAGACATCTCTTGTTCAATTGAGGCCTCGTTGGAATAAGAAGATCACACACGGCAAAATGTGTCTACCATGCACAAACACTCCATATAGATGAGTACAAATACTTCAGTATTAAGCTTCAAGCCTAACATGTGCACTACTAGTACGGAGGCTCAGATTAAATTTGAAACAAGTTTCTCAAAAATTAAAACAATAGATTCAGTAAAGCTCTATTATGTGTCCGGGACTGATTTCAAAAGACATCAATGGAAGTTCAACGTAACTTTTCTATATGAAGAAATTTTGAATATAGATTAAGCCGTTCAGGGAAATGAAGAAAGTTTTATTGGAATACACATTCTTTAATTGCTTCCATACCTTAACCTGGAGCCTTAGGAACTTCACATAATCCACAATTTCATCAAGCATCGCTGCTCTGTCCGTCTGCAACCACAAATGGATTCACATTTGAACAGTAGATAATCTATTAAGTGCAAAACCGTATATATTTTACTTTCTCAACGTAACCATTATTTTGAAGGCTTTATAAGCATTCATCCATGTGTACACTATTAGAAAGTTTTAACGTAATGATTATTTATACAATGGAAGTTTCTTAGGAAACATAAAGAAATGATGACTTCTAAATGAAGAGAAAATATAAATGGTATGTTTATCTGAAAATATAAGCATACAATTAATAAGCCAAAAGTGTGAATAATGTGTAATTGCATAGCAAATTAAAAGCACAAACCTTATTAATGCTGGGAACTAACTCCTGCAATGCCTTCATTCTTTCAGCAATTCTTTCGCGACGCAACTACACCCAATACAAACGAATAAAGACATCAATTGTTATAGAGGGATAGGACAAAGGAATCCAGCAAGCATATATTAATATCACTGATAAACCAATCTAGTCTGCAGTGAATTGGTCCATTTTGGTTGCTATATTATGTCAATAGAAAGCATGTGAGTTTTAAGAACAAGTGTGTCCTTAATTAAAAAATTACCCGTTCAGCAATACTGTGTGGATCAGTGGCTTGCCCTCTTCTTGCTCTCACACGAGGGCGAATTCCAGGTGCTTGTGGGGTACCACTCATTGACGCTGGACCTCCACCTCCCTGGCCCTGAAACGCCTGCAATATGCATGGAATCATAACCTATATAGCATCATAAGTAACCAAACTGTATATATTACGTTGATTATCACCATTACCATATTGATAGTTATTGAGTAAATATATTGTTATTTCAAAAACTTCTGTTATGCCATTGCAACTTGTGGCATAGTATATTCATCAGACTCTGTTCCTTAACAATGCTTGGTTGCTTTCACCCGTAATAAGTTACTACTACATCCACAATCTTAAACGAAAACCGAAGAGGTATTTCTTATGCATGCAAATGCCTGAAAAAAATCCACAATAATTGGACCCTTCAACGTTAAAAAATGAATCATTTTTATTAATTTTTTCTCTCCTTTTACAATTTCTCAGATATATTAGTTAAAATGTTGAATTAATGTTTTAAAGTCAAGAGGGAGGATCCACGGCCTGAATATTAATGTGGACATTTGTTAGGTTTGCAAAATGTCAAAATCTGATGCCGAAACAAAATAGAAATATACGTGAATACGGGTCCCACCCAGTACGAGGGCGTTGAAATTGAAACAACGTCACTTGTTGCGTACCTATATTGGGTCTGCGTTGGAGCGAGAGCGACTGAGAAGTTGTATTCACCATTTTTACCAATATATTTATTAACAAAACGTAACATTTGACACGCCTATTCTTTAGAACAAAAACGCGTGGTGCAAAAGTATACAATCTACTAATCAAAACAAGCACAGAAAACGCGTCGGCGGAAAGTAGTACCAATAAGTACTCCTGCATCGCTCAAACCAAAACCTCAAAACACAAGATGGAATAAATAAAAAAAATGCTCCCAAAATCGCAAAACACACCCAGCAAACTTCCTACTGAAAACAACATAATAAAAAATTTGATCATAAAACAAAATCCGAGAATTTTTTAAACACGAATGCAATAAAGGCAATGATTCTCGGAATGCGAATACTGTTGGGAAAGGGTAAAATTGTAAAGTATGCCTCTAAACCCATGAAATTTGGGTTTAGTAAAAAGAAAATAAAGGGAAGGCATATATACAAATGTAGAATCGTTTCATAAGATATTAGGATTAGTTAAATAAGTATTTTATTTGTGATAAAGAAATGAATGAATGGTGAAGGATGAAGCACTAACTAAACTTCCACAGGCATCTCTTCTTTATGCATTGTAAAGTGATCCAACTTTAAGGTTAATATACTATAATACTTTGTCTTTATATAGGTTAGAGGCAAATTATTGGGTGACGGATGGAATTATTATCATCATTATTATTATGATTAAGGTATAATAATAATAATAATAATAATAATAATAATAATAATAATAATAATTAATAATAATAAAATAAGTTGTAGTTAATTACCTGCTGGTTATGGTGGTGGAGGTGGAGCTGGGGCTGAGGAGGTGGCGGCGATGACAGCGTGGGGCGGACAGAGGGAACAAGAGTAGGACTATGCAACTGTCCAAACGCTGAAAACAAACCTCTCACATGCATCGATTCGCGATCCTGCAAAATTAACTAAAATTGTGAACAGGAGAATAAAATAAATAAAACCACTCTCTAATCTGCATGCGCACTAGACCATGATCTAGTAGAAGAAGGTGAAGGTGATGGGTGCATACGGTGATTGGTGCAGTAGAAGAGGGTGATGAGTTGTTGTTATGGAGAGTGAGGTGTTGATGGTGGTGGTGGTGGTGGTGGTTATTGTGGACGGTGGGGTCAACATTAACGACGTCGTCAACTAAGTTTCTGGAATCATGGTGGCTTAGAAAGGCGGATTGCTCCAAATTCAGGCCCAGAGGCATCATTCCGCCGCCTCTGAGAGCGGCAGCAGTTGGAGTAGTGGACCCCAATTGCAGCATTCCGACGTCAGTGGCTACCGTTCTGCCGTATCCCACTGGAGCTTCGGGCACTGCTAAGATCTGTTCGAAGAAATCGTCTCCCAACCCCTCCGAGGTACTATTACCTGCCATCTCCAACAACCACCGAGCGAGTGTCTCAGATTATGAAGCCACCCTTTTGTTATACGGGCATTTGGGGTTTGAAAAACACGGAGAGCGGAAAACAAGGAAGGTTGTTGCGTTGTCTTGTTGCGGTCTGTGAAAATGGCGGATGGTCCGAAGCCCGAGGATCCGGGAATGGAATTTGGGTTGCGGTTTCCGAGAATGTTTTGCGTTTGGGTGTTGTCCTGCTGTGGAATTTGAGAAGTGGTGGAAAAAACAAAAGAAAGGGAGTGGGAGGATTGGATTTGGCAGTGGTTTGCTTTGGATGGGTCTTTAAATTTCAGAGTTTAAGCTTTTCAGCTTTTGCGTCTTCTCAGTGCTTCTCACCTGACCACGCACGGAGTAGAGAAGACAATCTTAGTGCGCTCTGCCTTTATTTACACTAACCCATACATATGTTTAAATTCATTCATTCACAAACCAATTTTCATCAATTCTCGTTCTAAACATTTTTTATATTATTAATTGAGATTACTAATATCAATTAATAATATAAAGTTTATGTTCTTATCAATTAATAAATTTACTACATGCCATGATTTTTTAGTTAGACGATGGTATAAACCATTTTATATTGTCTGTATATAATTTATAGTTAATTATATATTATTTTTAAGTATCATTTTAATGCATTTATATAAAACTACAAAAAAAATATTATATACATATGATGATATGTGATAAGCAAAAAATAAAATTTTAATTATTTTTTATGGACCGAAAATGTGTCTTTTTCTTTATCTTGTTGATCAAATTGTTTTCTTTTTCAGTTTTTCTCGGTTTAAATAGATTACTTACAAAGCTTAAGTTAATATTTGATGGTCGAAGTATGTAAACTATTGAAAATATATCTTTAACATGTTGACGTTAATCTATTTATAGAGGTGAGCGAAGATATTAATCAAAGTGGGTCTGGCTTAACACGATTTTTTATGTTAATGTTGTTTAATCTTACTGTACCGTCTGATTAGGTACTGATTAGGTATTTATTGGTTTTAGTTATTCTTTACTTATTTGTCATTTTAGATTCCGGATAGGAGTTAGATAAGGTTTTCTGAAATGGTGTCGGCCCGTGTATAATATCGATCGATGGTCTCGGCTATGTATAATTCACTAGCTCCTAGGCTCGATATGCTTGACCTTGTGAATCTAATTATTTTTTTAAAAAAATTCCTTTTTCTTTAATTGTAACTTAGACAACCAAGATGTTCCCGGTCATCTCATCTAGCCATTTGGATTCAAGGTTTTTTCCCGAAGAGTCTTAGAAAAGATAAGGATTAGGGTTTTAATGTATCCTTTTCATGATTCGTTCCCGATGTAATCTTGATTGTTATTTTGAATGGATCTAATGGTTGAGAGGTGATGGGGTGCATTGATTGGGTTTCCTTGTTTCATCATCTGTAAATAAAGGTGGGTCCTTAATAATAGAACCACTTGTGTTTAGTATTGATCCTGATAATGGCTATGTGTAGAGAGTTCATGTATACCTAGGTTAATGATGTCTTCCTCCTTGAGTTTATCGACGTCTTTGGGTGTGTACTTCTCGAGGGATTCTGATCAGTCAGTAGCTATTGTGGGGGAGAGTTCGACTTCTAGCTTGGGGAGTTGGGTAGATGCTCCTGGTAGAGTTCAAAATTTGGATGATGAGCAAGCTGAGAGTGATCTTCCTATTTGGTCGAAGTGGGTAGATACAAGGGTTACCCAATATTTTTCGAAATACTGATGGTCATAACGAAGTGGGTATGGTTTCTCTTTAGCGATGTGTTACCATTGACAATGTGTGTCATGGTCGGGAGGATAGTTCGTCCGAGTTCTTTTACATGTACAATTGTTTATTCTTGTACACCCATGTTTGGCTTCCTCTCGATGAGTTTACAGTGAGTGTTTTGTGCATCTAAAGTCCCCCTACTCAACTACATCTGAACTCACGGGCTTCGTTGCAAGTCTTTCGGTTGGTATGCGAGATGTTTGGTTTGTGTGTCTCTCCTCAAGTTTTCCTCCACTACTATTGTGCTCGACAAACTATCCCAGTCGGTAGGGTATCCCTTCCTAGGTCAACTGAGCACATGTTTGTTTACCTCTTACACTTCATCCTATAAAAACTTCAAGGGTGGGTTTCTTAAGGTTGTAATTGAACCTTTAGGTCGAAAACAACCTTTTTTACATGAATAAACCAACGTTTCCATTTCATTGGACCCAAAACTCTGTCTAGTATCATGGTTGGACAAGAGGATAAAAAGGTCTTTGAAGTATTACACCTTTTCCCGACAAGATTACCTACCCATAAGATATTTTCTGTTTACATTCCCCTAAGCAATGGGTGGATATGACTAGTATGTTCTATTTTTGTTCTGCTTGTATTATTGGTCCATGTTAACTTTGTTGAATGTTTTTATGCTTTTCAAGCATAATGGCTCAAACAGCTCTCGACTTCATGCAATTCTTGAAACAACTTCGACTTCATAATGGAAAAAAAGGGCCTAAAGAACGTAACCGACTCTCCTACCCTGAAGGAAATGCCTTTCTCCACCCCTATTGTTGATCTTGTGCTTCCTCCAATAAACAAAAAACACAAGAGGAAGGAAAGGTCAAAGAAGCATTCCTAGCCAAGAAGGTTCCCAAAGAAGTCTCGATCTTCCTCTTCCGATATCAGGACTAGTGACATTACATCCTTACTTAGCAACGACTTGACCTTCTTCAAAGACATAAAAATATAATTGACTGCTGCCAAAGAAGAGATAGTCATCTTGACTTCGTCCGAAGAGCTCATGGCCACATGTCTCAATATGCAAAGTTCGGACCTTGTCTTTATCAAGTTTTCAATAACATTAAATACTACAACTATATAATACTGACTTTAAGCATTGGAAATCATTTTACAATTATTTCTTATTTCGATCAAGATCTAAAAAAAAAACTATAAAGAACACACCAATTGACGTAAAATAAAAGAAACATTCCTAGTCTAAATAAGAACTCTAATACCACTAGTAGAAAAAATACATTTAATCGCAGTTCTAGAATACTTACAATTGCGGTTCTGAAACCACTGTAGATTCAATCGCAGTAAAAAGTATTAAAGCTACCACTACGGTTGTAGAACCGCAGTAGAAAGTATCACATACTACCCCAGTTATTTGGTTAGCAACTGCAGTGGTATGATATCTATTACTGCGGTTGTTAACCAAACAACTGCGGTGGTATGTCCCCTACCACTGCGATTTTTATTTTAGCTGCGCTTGTACATGCATTTTTTTTTTTTAAATGTAGCAGCAAATAACTATTGCCCAAAACCTGCTCAAATATTTCAAAACCCAGGCAGATTACTCAAAATTATACATTACACAAAACGCTACAAGTCATACATTTTACACTACAAGTTATACTCTAAATCATACATTATACTATACATACACTACAAGTTACACAAACTAAAATAGTTCAAACATAAAATGTCGGGGGTCGAACATATTCGAACTCAATCCCAATACGTTTTGATCAAGATACACAAACTAAAATAGTTAAAACATTCCATAAATAAATAAAAAATACCTCTTGTAGACAAAGGTAAAGCATGGAAAGATGTTGAAATGCACAAAACACAAATGAACCAAACCGCAATCTACCAAACCAAAAAAATGGAACCAATACCAAGTAAAAATGAAGAGTAAAAATATAACCTACTACAAAAACATAAAGAACCCAAGACGGCACCAATGGAAGAAGAAAACAACCAAGACTCAAAACGAACGCCAAGAACCAATGCAAGGATAAACGCCTAAAACCTAAACCCAACAACAACGAATATGTGAAGAGTAAAACGAAAATGCAACGCAGATGAAAGATTCAACGAGAACTAAAGGAAAACGAAAAGGAAGAGTGAAACGAAAATGCAAACCGTGGCAAAGTAAGAGTATGGACGACGGCGAGGGACGACGACACGAGAGAGAGCTTCAACCTTAGTTTGGGTGACGAGGGCGAGAGACGATGCTGAGAGCGCTACGCGAGAGAGAGGGAAACGAAAGCGTAAAGAAAAAAATGAGTGCAGGCTTCTAAAACAGGGGATACGACCGCGGTTGTAAGCAGGAACCGTGATCGTATCCACCTACCACTGCATTTCTGGCCCCAACAGCAGTGATATCTCATGCATCATTTAATTTTTAAAAATTTTGTAAGGATATGACCGTGGTCGTATCCAACTACCACCGCAGTTGCGGCCAAAACCGGGGTGATATGGTTCCACTTAATTACAAAATTGTCATTGCAATTTTTTTTAATGTGATTTCCTCTTAACTGCATTGGTATCCTATCATGAAATGTGTTTTTTCTACTAATATATATTTTAATTACATTTTTTCAATAACTTTTATAAATTTTATTTCATTTATCATACATTAATACTCTATATTTATCTCATTTATCTATTTCTTTGTTAAATTATTTTGTAGTGTTTTATCATTCAGATAATGTTTTTACTTTTTTTTTTCTCTGAAAGACAAAACAAAAGAAGATATGTACTTGAAAAAACAATACTATAAGAGAGACCAGCCGACTCATAAAACATAAATCCAAGAAAGAATGCACTGCATACAGGATCCAGCAGCCTGATTAGTGAAAGCAATTTATTTAAAAAAGAATAAATATAATTATGATATAATATATATATATATATATATATATATATATATATATATATTATATATATA
>Ga0209489_102798_pt1 | contig 34857 bp, 8 predicted proteins | sample SiratrowhiteBW_FD_187527 | JGI IMG/M metagenome (GOLD analysis project Ga0209489, IMG submission 187527) | Root nodule microbial communities of legume samples collected from California, USA - Siratro white BW (SPAdes) (version 2) | ecosystem: Host-associated > Plants > Roots > Nodule | place: USA... | reverse complement strand
TATATATGTATGTGTGTGTATATACTTTAAGAAATAAATTAACAATTACAAAATGTAATTCATTTTCTCTATCATCAACTTATTTCTTCTCAAACTATCATCTTGCAACATCATTTACTTTTATGAGTACATCATCATAATTGATTACAATCACACTTAAAAACCAATTTTATGAAATTGAATTAAAAGTAACTAAAAAAACAAAAGATTATACATCAAACTGATGCAAACAAATATACACCCGCAACTAAAGTTTATAACATAATTAATAATATTAAAATCTTCATCAACAACCTGACAACATCTCATTCATAATTCATACCCATATATTAATATTAGTAAGAAAGTTATTCCAACTAACATTAATTGAAATTAAGTTTAATTGACGTAAAATTGATCTTATTTGACATCATTGAAAAATATTGTCGATGGCAATAAAGAAAATTTTATCTAACATTAACTACAAAATAACATTGACTCGTATCAGTAAAAAAATCTCTAATTATGAATAAAAAAATCATGATAAACTTGAGAAATCATTTTTTATATTAATAAAAAAGATTTCGAATAGAAGAGATTCTAATTTGATGGAGCCAATGAGGTGCAACACAAGACAAAACTAAATTATGAAGAGAAGAAACATATTTAAAAAATATAGAAATTTAAATTTTTAGATTTTAAATATAATTTAAAATTTCTTATGTTAAGTGATTACTTTCATAAATTTGCAAAATGTAAATTTCTTTTTTAAAATTTCTTATTCAAAAAAGCATATTTTATTATAAAATATTTCTTCAATAGAAGTAATTACATTCTAAAAATTCTTCATAACACTCTTAGATAAACCAACACGATTCATGGAAACATAATCATTTAAACGAGTTCATAAGTGAATTTTATAATGATGCGGAATTGAACAAACTAGTAACAAAGACGTGTTAGTTTCCGACTAAATTAACTTAGTGCATTAAAACCAACCATAACAATTCAATAAAAAAATATAGAGAGTAGATTTTTGGTTCAAACCAGTGTATTATTTTAGACTTGTATATAGCATATACATCAAGAAGAAGAAGAAAAACACACAAATTGTATGCAAACATCACAAGCAACTTTCAGAACATGTGTTCTAAACCTCCACGTCAAAAGGAGAAGCAAAGAAAAACGTTAATGGCGGCCAGTTTACATTGAAATGTTTTGAATAATTTTCTATGCATTTATTATCGTCAATTTAAAAACTTTGATAATTTATCTTTTTCGGTTTAACCGATAGCGGATTACTATTAAACTCCGGCGTGTTTGACCTAGCTGCACAAACGAAAATTGGAAAAAATAATTATAAAATAAAAAAAACAATATACCTAATTTAAAAAATAGAAACATATTTAAGTTTTAATAAATTTTCATAAAATCATATCACTTAATTAAAGTTATGTGTAAAATGTTAAATACACCATTGTTTGTCACATCAGCAATATTACTAGTGTGATCTAATCCTAAAGACTAAAGATAATATTTTACAAAATAGAAGAATAAAAAAATGGAAAATTTTAATTAGAATACCAAAACAAACCGTGTCCCTATTTGAAAAATTAAAAATATATTTAAACTTATTTTTATTATACCTTTGTAATCTTGGTCGGTTATAGTAATTATATCTAAAGCATACTAACCCTTTCAAAGGTTGAATCTTTTCGTGATTAAAATCTAATAAAATTATCTAGAACTTTGTGTTAACTTCAAAATATAGTTTACTATTTTGTTATGTTTAAAATAAAGAAGACTATAAACTTTATTCTAATTTTGATTAATTGTTTTTTTTTTTCACTACAACAATTATAACTTCAATTATAGACATTATTTTGTAGTGAAACTAACTCCATTAGTTAGCTAACATTTAGGCTCACAACTTTATGAAGAAAACCTTCCTCAAAACAATACAAAAGTATGTTTAATCGGGATTGTAATCTCTAAGAGGAAAATAAATTCTCCATCGCAGTTTCCACAACTTCATGACATATACTCCTTTTGGTGTGCTATAAAATTATTATTATTTATGAATTTTAACTTTATTTAATCATTTTCACGTATATCTCAAAATTAAATTTAAATTCTAAGAGACTAATTTATTAAAATAGTTCAAAGGCAATCATTTCTATAATTAAATTAATTTATTTATTCATTTGTTTATTAATTATTTTCGATATGTTAATGTATATCTATAATATTCCTAATCATTAAATAATGAGACGTCTCAATCAAATCGTTTAACCTAATTGAACAAGTAAAATCCTTTGATCTTATATAAGAAAAAATAATTTACACTACTTAAAAATCTCAAAATTTTAAGGAGTACAACTCTATATACGTTTATAATTTGTTCATTTACAAGTTTTAATTTTTCTATTGTACAAACTTCGTATTGGACAAATCAACATTAAATTATCCTTAGGGCAATTCAACGCCACAGACTTAATGATACTACACAACTGGCTATTTCCGACCATCAGAAATCTTAAAAAATATTATGTTCTATGCTCAAGATAAATATCACTGACACAAAAAAAAAAAAAAATAGGTTCATTCATTAGAATAAAATTTAATATTAATTACCACAAAATTCATTAATAATGCCAAAAGTTTATCAATAAATAATTTTTTTAATGAAAAAACAACGGACATAATTTCATCGATAAATACGTAGAAATTTATTATGTCCATTAATAATTATTAATAATGATAATTACTAATGATAATATATCTATGAGTAATTACTAATGATCATGTCTTTGTTAATAATATCAATAATTACTAAAGAAATCTTTCATTAGGTAATTACTAACAGAATTATAATTCATTAACTATTGATGGATATTCTTTTGATAATTACTCACGGAATTATTTGATAATTATTGATTGAATTATTTGTCGTTAATTTAATTGAGCACATTCTTGATTGATACACTTATTGACGAAATGTTCAGTTAATAATTACTAGTGGATCAATCCTTCAATGATTAGTGACAGTTCGTGGATAAATGAGATTCTTTTGTTAAATGTAGTGAGAGAAAAATCTATCATTAATTTAATAACTTGCAACCAACCAAATCTGTTTGGTGGCTATTCCACATACTATATATCACAATACCTACAAACTTTCACATGCATAATATATTAACCTAAAATTACATGTATTCCTAAAATAACAAAAGTCTACATATCAAAGTTTTAAACATTATTTCTAAGAGAAGATTGTGGTTGATGTAAATTTTCCTATTTTTAATCATTTTATTATTGGAGAAAGTTTTTTTTGGACGATTTGTTAGATGAACTTATAATTGTACTAATTAGTAATTGAAAAAATTTAAACAATAGATCATTTACCTCTTTACTTGGTCACTATCTAAATTGGCTAATATCATCGAAATTATAAAAAAAAGTAAATATTTATTATTTGAATTTGTTATTGTCACATTTATAATTTTTAACAACTTGTCAAACATTATAAAATTTTTCTTTTCTTTCCATCAACAACTTTAATCTAACATCGAGTTCAGTAATCTCAACCAATCTCTTTCTAATCTTTTAAACCATATAAAAAAGAAGGGCTAATAGCAAAAACTAATTTATAATGCATTTAATGCAACAGATACTACATTTAACAACATATATTTTCTTACAATATTTAAGAAGTAATTGTATCTTTTAGCAAGAGAGTGATAAACAAACACTGATTATGATATTATTACAAGAAAGTATTTTAAAATTAAAAGGTACCTCACCTGTTTGAAAACTCTAGACCAAAAGCTCTAACCTTAACACAAACTTTCACTCTTCTAAAAGTCAATTATTAATTCTAACAATTTCTTGAAAATTATTAAGCTTCAATTTCACACAAGTGATACAAATTGATCAAAACAAAGCTGAAGGAAAATGAAAAATAACCTTTTAATTAGCTTTTTTTTATATTGACAAATGACAGGCAAACTAATTAATTAGAATTTATAATGATGTAATTAAAACTTAATGGAAAGTAACAAAATAATATGTAATTTAAAATAAGAGTAGATGTAGAAAGGAGGATGAAGCGTACATGTACATACTTATTCTTATCCACATATCTAATTTAATGATTTAAGTGTTATTCGTAATACTCATACATATATCTGTCTCATAAAATATTAATATAAGTCTTAATTTGATTAATTAAAAATAATCATTATTATTTAAACTTGAATCTATTCATTTAATTTTTAATTTTACTAATATTATTCTAATAATTATTTTGACTAGTGTCATTGAATGATAGACTATATATTTGTTCTTATTTTGAACTTTTTCAAATTTAATTGAAAAGTCACTAACAATTTAAATTTTATTAAATTTATGTCCATATACTACTATGATAATGTATAAAATTGTTCATTCTAATAATGTTAAGATAACTATTAACCTAGATTATTCACTTTAATTATTTATTTTAATCTTTATCATTTTTAATAAAAACAATTCTCAAAATAAATATACCAAGTTCATCTTTTAGAATTAATTCCTCTAATTAAATCTAGTTTGGTTGGTGGTTTAGTTATATGGTACCATTAAGTTTCACTAAAATTTAGGATTCATAATTAAGTTCTTCTACACATAACATATATTTACCAATTTATTAATATTTACTAATTAAATAATCACGAGGTTAAATTTATTATTTAAAAAATTAATTTATACATTATTATTTATTATTAACAGTTAATGAATTAATAGTTATTAATTAAATAATTAAGATATTATTATTTATTCATTAAATAATTAATATATTAATATTTATTCATTAAACAATTAATATATTATTAATAAATAATTTATATGTTAATATTTTTATAAATAATTATTACATTAATATTTATTAATTCTAATAATAGATTAATATGTGTTAATATGAGTAAACTTTGTATTTACTTAACAGACTGATATCTTATTTAATGGAATTATTTCTTCTGTTATTAACTAATAATTTTAGTGACAGGTATTTTTGTTTAACATATAACAAATATTACTGACGAATATTTTGTGTAAAATATAATAAATATGATCATAGCTATATTAAAATTCTCTTCAACAACATTCTGCGTGAAATTTATCGACACCATTAATGACGGATACTTTGTTATGAGATATACAAACCGATGGAGTTTTTTTATCGGTATTATCACATTTACTTACCACTTAAAATCTGTCAGATAATACATATATGTCACTAATTTATCTTTTTGTAATTTTTAATTTTCTTGTACTGTGTAAATTTAAATTGATTTATACATAAATTAAATAATAAAAAAATTATTTAGGAGAGACTTTTTATAAACTAAGTTATATTTTTGTTAATTTTAATTTACAAAAGAATTATTTAATTACTAATTTAATTTATGAAAAAATTGTTATGTTACTTTTATGTTGTAATGTATTTTTTTATTTTAATATGATATAATTGATGAAGGTTTTAAAGTATCAACTTACTTAAAATGTCAATATTTCATTATATGAAATAAAATCTTTCTGAAAAGAAAATCATTCTAAACATCCTCACAATGTTAGATTCCCACAAAACATGGAGATTTACACAAATTAGTTTAATGTATTAGTTATTCATATCATCTCAAATGTAGACCACCATTAATATATAATTACTAAATGCAAGTTGTAACTAGTACTAATTAAATATAAAAAAATAAATTTTCACATTGTGATCATGTACTCAAGTTCTCAAGCAACAACACTCAACATGTATTACAAGTTTGAGTTAATTTAACAAAATTCATATTTAAATAGTTCTCTCTTCATGGATGATCAATAAAATGTTAGTAGTCATGGTTGGGTTCATACAAGAATGAAAGACAAAAAAATATTATAACATAAGATTTTACATAGAAACACATTGAGGGATCTTTAGAAAATATTTTAAGGATATCAAAATCTTTTTATGAGTGTACAAAATTTTAGGAGTATTAAATATATAAAATATACTCAAATTTAAAAAAAAAAAATATATATATATATATATATATATATATATATATATATATAAATATTGAAGGGTTAAGGCCCTTCACACACCACTAAGCTCCACCACTAGAAAGATCTTACTCCAAAAGGTATAATATTTTTATATTTTTATATATAAATCTTAGGAATAACATGAAAATATTAAAAAAGAAAATATTTTATCTACAAGAATATAAAGAGAAAATAGATGGCACAAATTAATCTTAACTTAATCACTATTACGCGCTTTATAATAGATGATTTTTTGTGTTTTTCATAATCAGAGTCATACGTCCAAAAGAATATTGTTCTAATTCATTCTCATTATCACCTCATCAACTTTTACTTCTTTATAAAACTGTAGGTGGAAATACATAAAGTTGCCTTTATATTCTTATACAAAATGAAACAAGTTGTTAAACAAGTTCCTATTTAATAAACTGTATATGACACGGCACTCTTAAGAAGGACCACTTTTTTACAAATGCGCAATGGATAATGAATTTGCCTGATTGAGTAAAATGCACGCAAAAACGTTTTATTTTTGTGAGTTTCCTTTAATTTAGAAAATTCTAATCTAGGTCAAATATTAATCGAATATTTGTACACACATCCTTCGTAAGAATTCCATATCTTACCAACTTTTTGGGCTCAACATGCTAATAACTAAGTGGAGAACACAAATTTTTCTTCCAAACTTACTTCAAAATGTGGACGCTATTATTTTGGAACGCATGCTCCTTCCAAGAAAGTACCTTCATATGACCCAGAAATAAAGGTCAAGTAAAATGTGAGCGTTGATTTGAGGTAGTAGTTTCTCTTGTTCTGGTCAAATTGTCAAGAGAAGAAATCAGCCACCAAGTGGGTCCAACGATGCCAAAGTGGCAAGACAATTCAACTACGGAACCAGAAGAAACGTTTGCAACATTATAGATAGAAACAATGGTGGAAAAAGGAAGCAAATTACAACATATTTTCGCTATTATTTAGCGACGTTATTTTTTTTTCCCTTTTTTGTGGTTGGTCTTATATCTTAAAAGGTCTATAAATACCACCCTCGCAAACTCAAATCTGCATAGAGCAATAGAGAAGAGGCAGATAGAAAGAAAGAGAGAAAGAAAACGAGTTTTGAGTTTAAAAAATGACTAACTTCCCAGTGATCAACTTTGAGAAGCTCAATGGTGAGGAGAGAAAAGACACCATGGAGAAAATAAAAGATGCTTGTGAAAACTGGGGATTCTTTGAGGTACCTCAAGTTGTCTTACCTAATTCATTTCTACATTGCCCTCCAAATATATGTCCTTGTTAGTTCTTCCCATTTTCTTGGTACTTAATGTCTTTTCTTACTCTTGGCTTTCAAAATTATATAGGTGGTGAATCATGGCATACCCCATGACCTAATGGACACTGTGGAGAGGTTGACTAAAGAGCACTACAGGAAAAGTATGGAAGAAAGGTTCAAGGAATTCATGGCAAGCAAAGGTCTAGAAGCTATCCAAACTGAGGTCAAGGATATGGACTGGGAGAGCACCTTCCACTTGCGTCACCTCCCTGAATCAAACATCTCAGAGGTCCCTGATCTCATTGATGAATACAGGTCACAGTGCAACAAACATATATAACATTACACATTATTGCATGAACAAAATATATGAATAGTGCCAAATATGGAACATTGCTCCACCTATATTACTTCTGCTGCATTATTTCTTTTAGAGTATCCACACATCACCTTATAATGAGTTCAAAAACCAAAGGAAAAAATAAACAAGATGGACCTGTGCATTTCCGAATTGAAACTGCATCTGTACATATCTCTTTCACAAGACTCTAACATGAAGTAATAGTGCAGGAAGGTGATGAAGGATTTTGCTTTGAGGTTAGAAAAACTAGCAGAGCAGCTGCTAGACTTGCTGTGTGAGAATCTTGGTCTAGAGAAAGGGTACCTGAAGAAAGCCTTCTATGGATCAAGAGGACCAACTTTTGGCACCAAGGTTGCCAACTACCCTCCATGCCCCAACCCAGAGCTGGTGAAGGGTCTTCGTGCCCACACCGATGCCGGCGGGATCATCCTTCTCTTCCAGGATGACAAGGTCAGTGGCTTACAGCTGCTCAAAGATGACCAGTGGGTCGATGTACCCCCTATGCGCCACTCCATTGTTGTTAACATTGGTGATCAGCTTGAGGTAAATTTATTTCCTACTAATATGTGAACTTAATTAGTACCCAATAATAATGTAAATGCTTTTTGCACTTACATCTTATAATAGATTATCATGTAATTGAAAATATCATGATTTTGGTCATAATTACTTGAAAACTTTTAATTGGTTGACTTTAATATACACATTCATATACATATACATATACATATACATATATATAAACCAAGTAGACATTTCTACAAACAAGTGAGATGCAACAATATTACTGATGTAACACTGCTTGGTTTAAAAAAACAGGTAATCACCAATGGTAAGTACAAGAGTGTGGAGCACCGTGTGATAGCACAAACTGATGGGACCAGAATGTCCATAGCCTCATTCTACAACCCTGGAAGCGATGCTGTCATCTACCCTGCTCCAGAATTGTTGGAGAAAGAGGCAGAGGAGAAACTCCACCTCTACCCAAAATTTGTGTTTGAGGACTACATGAAACTCTATGCCAAGCTCAAGTTCCAGGCCAAGGAGCCAAGATTTGAAGCCTTTAAAGCATCAGATTTTGGTCCAATTGCAACTGCTTAAATATTTTTACCACACATCTATGCTTTGGGAGAACTGAGCAAAGTAGCTTATGCAAGTGTTTAACTAAAGAATATCACTATAGCAATAATAAAATATCATCATAGTTCATGTTTGGATTTGAGTTAGAACAACTTTAAACTACCAATGTAAGACAGTGTTCCTTTATTCAGTATTGTAATTTGTACTTGTTGTTGGAATTCCTAAAAGAATTCTCTCAATTTTAATACAAACATTACTTTTGTTACGATGGTTGAAGTGATTGTGACACGGCAAAATGGTCAACAAAAATATCAAACTTCATAATAAAAACATAACTACTTGGTAAGCAAACATATTTATGGGCTCTTGGCTCTACTATGCATTATTGTACCCTTTGTTTCTTGCTTTTTCTAGGCTTCATATGCTTCCAATTTGGCAAGTTGGGTTTTGGACCACAGTGACAGTGTCTTAGTGATGTTGAATGCACCACAATGTTAATGCAGCATGATGTAGGGGAAGACTATGCAAGTCAAACACACTTGCTTGAAACAATGTGTAGGCCAAATGATGTGATGCAACCAAAGAAGATATTCAATTCTAAGGTAGTAGATTAAGTAATGATAAAATTTAAATAAATAATAATTAGGTGGTTGTGACATTACTTTCTAGTTAAAACCTTTTGTTTTGTTAACAGTAAATAAGCAATTAGACCATAAGTACAAGAAAAAATTTATTCAGTTTTCATATAGTATTCACCTATTTTTCTCACATTGTCTTTTTATTTATTTATTTACTCTCCTCAACTTTTCTTTACTAAGTAATTCGTTTCGTGTATCAACAATTTCCATTTTTTTTTCATTTTCCTAATTTGGGCGAACATGTATCAGTATCATGGGTTTTTGTTTTGAACAAAGTTTTCCATTTGTGAGCAAGCTTTTGAACAACTTTCCCAAGTCTCATACTAATTAAAATTCGAATGAAAATAAACTAATAAATTATTCTTGTATAAGTTATTATAATCCAAATTAAAATTTATTCCATCTATTTATTTTAACATCTTTGCACATATATGATTTTACCCAATCTCTATAATTTTCTTCTTCTCATCATTATTTTTGTCATCTTCTTTATCTCCCCTCATCATTTTGTCTCAACAACTCTGAAATTGTATTTTTATTTATAAAAGTTGTACATATGTTAAAAAAGTTATAATAATTTATACATCTTATTTAACAATTAAACTGTAACTTTTATTTACATAAATTAAACATATATTAAAGAATTCATATCATTTCATACACTTTATTCATCCTGAGATTTACTACCTTATCTAACCTAAGTGTGAAACTGTTAGTATTACTAGATTTGTTCAGTTTTTTCATAATAATGCAATTTATAGTATTATTATTTAGAATGGACAAGTTTTTTTATTATTATTATCAAAATAGATAAATGGATAAATAGTGAGAATTTAATACTATTTCATTATAAAGATAATTTCTGTATTAATATTAAGTGAATTGACACGATCTTAATATCTTAAATAAAATATGCATACGATAAGATCTTTATATTTTTTATTTCTTTTTCTTAAAAAGTTGAAATAATTAATTATAAATAATTAGAAATAATTATTTCTACTTAAAACTTATATTTTAAATTTAGATTCTGATTATCATTAAATACATGAAAATATATATTTAAATAATATAATAAAAATGATAATATTATTCAACACACTAATATATTGATTATGATTACCATTAAACATATATTTAAATAATACAATAAAAATGATAATATTATTTAACTTATTAATATATATTGATTCTGATTATTGTTAAACGTATATTTAAATAAAACGTATATTTAAATAAAACAATGAAAATAGTAATATCATTCAACCTACTAATATATATTAATTCTTATTACTATAAAACACATTAAATGTATATTTAGATAATGCAATAAAAATAATAATACCATTCAATCTACTAATATATATTAATTTTGACTACCAATTAAACACATTAAATATATATTTAAATAATACAATAAAAATAATATTCAAAATCAATAAAAATATACATTTAAATAATTAAAAATCCTGCCACGTACATACAATTTTACTTGAGGTGTTGATTGAAATGGTATCAGCCGGAGATAATACCAACATTAATAGTAACTAGCTTGCACATTTTTTCCTTGCTTAAATGAATTCGTATCTAACTGTATTAAATCACCAGAGTGACAAAATTTATCCATTTGGATAATAATTTTTTTTCCATTTCAAATAATAATGATATGAATTACGTTGTTACGAGAGAAAAAAACAATATATGTTATTGTATTATAAAAGTTTTTAATTCCTCTAATGAACTTTACATGAAAAGAAATAAAGAAAAAAAATATATCTATTTAACTGCCAACTTCAATCATTTTATATTTATTTTTGTGAATGGGATTAATTTAAATTTAGAATATATATATATATATATATATATATATATATATATATATATATATATATATATATATATTTTATTTTTATTTTTTTAAAATAGGATGATCATAAATTTATGTCTTTGATTCATTTTCATTATAGAAACAATAATTACTTGTAATAATGTTAAGAAGAGACTAGAACTAGAACATAAAGATTGAAGATATTGATGAATACAGGTACGACGTAACACAACATCACATCAACAAAAAAGAAAATCATTAATTTGATTCTACAAAAATTAACCATGGATGAGTCAATAATTGACTCAACACAATTTGTTTTAAGCCACAGAAGCTTGATATCCACGTAGGTATTCAACTTGGTGCAGTGGAGAACCACCTTTTATAGTATACACTCTAAAAGCAGAAAGGTAGTTAGTACTATTGGGTGAAACCTCTTCTTTGCACATAATCATGTATTAGCAAGCAAATGTCCCAGCTAAAACCGACATAGATACTCAAACACGTAACAATAACATGCATTATTCATACATTTTTCACTTCTATGATCTAAATATATGAATGTTTAGGGAAGCATTTTCATGCTTTCTAAATTTTGCTTCATTGCCAAGTATCAATCTATAGTGTGAAACCCTTTCCGTCATTTAAAAGACACTAGCCTACAAAAACCAAAGAAACTTTCGATAATGATGCATGTAAGGACAAAGTCTTTAACCCAACTTTTAATATATTTTATTATTGTTTCTTCGAAAGCTTGATAGAATTTTTCCATAAATAAATTACTTCTGCAGATAAAATTAGACTTTTTTGAAAAAAGAGTTAATAATAGTATATTTTAGTATTTGTCGGTCTCAGCCAGTTATATTCCCTTTTATGAATTATCTCATCATTTTATATTGCATTATACATTACGTCCTTTATTTTTTAGTTTAATATGCATATACTATCATTGTAAAAAAGTCACACTCAACCGACAAAATCCATCTTTTACATAATTTTTAGAATAATTATTAACAGTTTGCTATATAATATAAATTCAGTATATATTATTTATCATTCTTTGTTTTTCTTTTGTCCTTTATGTTTATGTCACCCTTCGCCAACGTAGTACTATCTGTTCTTTAAAAGAATGTAGAACCCTAAACATTAAAGGAATGTAAAATGGTCATTAAGAAATGTATAGTTTCATGTTCTTCTTACATATATATATATATATATATATATATATATATATATATATATATATATATATATATATATATATATATATATATATATATATATATATATGTATATTTATATATATATAAAGTGTTCACATCAACTTTCAGGGAAAAAGTAATTTTAGTTCAATCATTCAGTTTGTTGGTTAATCTTATCACCCAGTAGGTTTGATTTTGAGATCAAATCCAATCCATTTATATTTTTATTTTAGGTTGGATTTGATTGGTTTTCAGTCTTTGAAAATAATTACAAATATTAAAAAATATGAAATAAACAAACTAATGCAACATCAAATATCACATCTCATGTAAAACTCATAACAGTTAAAGTATATATTCAAATTACAGTTTCAAAAATATTTTTACAATTTTTCAAAAAGCAAACACAACAGTCAGACAAACTTTAAACCATGACCATGTAACTTTTTTTTTTTTAATCTGTTAAAGTGTCTTAGATTTTGATTCTTAGTTCATACAATTTGATTTTGGTTCAACATCTCAAACTTGATCATGTTATCCTTATCTCTATGGTTAGGGCATCATTATTCATCACTCATATAAAGCAACCTTTTATAAAAGGTTTAGTATTCATAATTCATAAACCTTAACACTTTGACTTGTCCACAGTTGAATTGAGTTTGGGTCCACGCACAATTATCTGTGCTTTTTTTGGGCCATGTAGTCTACCTCGCATTTGCTCAAATACAGTGTGTTTGATCCATAAGTGGTCCTTTTTGCATCTAATTTATAATTTTGTCCTCACATTTCGGGAGTTTGATTTGGACCACTTCCTCTATTCTATATAATATGCATGAATCAATTGTTTGGTACAGTTATAATCAAGGATGCAAATTATTATTGGGGACCATATTCCTTTTAATGAAAACTTTTTTTTTTATTTCTTAAAGAAGTTTGAATCTAAAGATATTATTCACTTTGAGTGTCATCGACAAATTACACCTTTGATAACATTATCATAAAATATATTAAATTTCTAAGAGTTATGTAATTTAATAATTAACTGATACTTCATAACTGTAATATAATGTAACCTAATGATTTGACTAATTAAATTTAACATACGTAAAAGTTGATAAATATGCTATTTTTAGAAAAAAAATTTATTAGAGTCTCTCTTCTGAACAAATATGTTTTTGGATCTCTTGTCCTCTTCTATGCTAGTTCCCTTTGTTTAAGCGATGCTATGAACATCATAGAGTTTATATATGTATTAGAAAAATAGAGATTTTCAAACAATAAATAAATATCAACGTGTTGAGAGTTACAATGGCATGGTAGATAAAATAAATTATTTGAATGTGAACTTAACAAATGATTTATACAAGTTGACAGTATAAAATAAAATATTAAAATAAGAAATATTTTAAGCTAGACGAAATTAATATTTATACGATTCAATAAATAATTTACACCAATAGCATGTTAATTTTTAATTAGTGCATGTAAAATAAATAAAGATATCAGAAAGAAAGAACAACAACATTTTTTTTAAATGATAATAATTTTCATGAATATAATTAATTGTTGAGATAACTATAAAATTTACAAAATAATACTAAAGTTTAAATGAAATTTAAAAACGCAATATATTGTATGGTGGAAATTTCATAAAAAAAATACGACTCTTATTATTGTTTTCAATTAAAAAATTATTATTCATACGTTAATCTTTTTTAATAGAAGATTTGAACCTACAACTTATTTCTTCATATATATCTTTCGTTTTTATCCTTAGAACAACTTTATATATTATAAAAGAAATTCTCAAACTATATTAAAAGTGTCGTCTATGATAAAATATTTAACAGATAGCTTCAACAAATTATTATATTTATCATATTTAATTTTCAATATGAATTTATAAAAAAAAGAATATTTTTAATCTTATTACCTTAACCTTATTATATACAGTAAATTATATATTATAAATTTTAAACATGCAAATCTAAAAATTCAAGCATACTTTTAGATATTCAAATTATATTTTCTTTCGCATGCAAATAACTTCATTCAATTTATACAAATATGAAAATATATAGTAATACACATTCTTAATAGTTTTTTTTTTCATTTTTTTATCTTTAAAATGACTAAACGCAGAGAAAGTGAAAATGTAACAAGTATCATCCAAAATTATGTATTATATCAACAACATATTTATCACATCGTTATTTTATTTTTATTTTTTGACAGTTTTTTATCAATTTAAAGGAAGAAATTAAATTAACATATTTTAAAAAAAATTGTATTAATTAAAAAAAATGAAGCAATATTAAATCATCTTAAAAGGAATGGAACTAAATAAAGACTAAAAAAAGTTGTTTAATCCTTATTTATTTATATATATATATCCTATATCATAACTAGAATATATATTAGTTGCTATTCTTAGCATATGATTATGAGAATTTCACTCATCAATGATTCCATACTTAGAATTTCGTGTTCCTCTGCTACAAATCAAGCACCACTTATGACTACAACCAAGAAATGACGTTCTAAGGGCCATGTTTCCCAAACGATAACAACACCAGCTCTTTGCCAACCATGCATAGCCACAAAAATATTCCATCACAACATAATATATAAGTTAAAATATAGCCTGTGAATAGTTTAAAATTGAGTCTTGTTTTAAGGAGAAGATAAAAAAAAAATAACATTTTTACTAATGAACATGAACTATGTTCAACGTGAGTTACTTATAGGATTATTTAAAAGAATTATATATTTTAATGTGTGTTCTACGAATTTTAGGTGATAAAAAAGAGAGGATTAAAACTCCTAATTGAGATTAAATAAGAACAACGGCAAATAAGAAGACCAACCTTCCAAATAATGTTACATGATATGAACCGAAAAGATATTATTTGCATAAGTATTAGCAAATTATAAATATAATATAACACTTTATCTCGTTTTTAAGTTATTCTTGAAACTTTTTTTTTTTTCTTGTTTTAAACCTTGACTAGTTATAACAATCAATGACAAAGGCACCAACCATATCAGTCAATGATAAATGCATCGCTCATGTCAATTAATGTAGAGTGAAATAGAATACCAGTTTAGGGAATTGAATATTAAGTGCTATAATCACAAATATAGATATTTGACTTAAGCATTGAAATGAGAATTTTGAATACCATTGTAAAAATTAATGCCCTGACCAAGCAAGTGGAGAGCTAAAACATTGCTTAAGAATTTACATACCTGAATGCACCCTTGCCCCTTGAATCCCTATTGCTAATCATAAATTAGGAAACTTGATTAGATATTCCTTAATCCAACCTTTATTTCATCCAAAAGCTTGAAGTTCTTTAATTAATCTAAGTAAATTAAGCTAAAAATGACGTGATTTAGGGTTTAGGCGTAGACTCCGGTAAAATAGTCATATTAGTATGTTGTATTATAACTTTGTGATTATGGTTCTAATCCTAATTTTCAAATATCTAATATTAGGATTAAGAGTACTAGTGTATAGCTGTTTTATTATTTGCTTTGGAATTATTTTAATAAGTCTTTATTGATGTTCCTGAAAAGAGAAAGCAAGTTGCAATTGTACCCTACCACCCAAAGTGTTAAAGGGTCTTACGAAAAAGGAATTAAAAAAACTGAGGCCCATATTGTGTGTATGCAGCCCAATAAAACAGGCGGCGCTTCTTCCTGCACCCCCATAGTTTCCCCCTGCACCCCATAAAGGAAGCTACCCTTAATGAAAAAATAAATAAATCCTCCTACGCTCTTCTTCATCATCTTCAATTATTTTTATATTTTAGATTTTACAGTATAAAATACAATTTTGTATTCTATTCTATATCATACAGTCTGAAATACCAAAATTATATTTTAAATTATATAATTTGAAATATGAAAAATAAATTGTATTTTGAATTCTACATTCTGAAATTGAAAATTTTAGAAAAATATTTTTGGAAGTACGGGTGCAGGAAAAATAACATAGAATTGCTGGAAGAATTGGCTTAGAAAATGTTTGAGAGGTTATTCCAATTTAACTACGAGTCTTGTGTTCAAATTTTCATATAACTGTATTAAATGCTTTGGTAACTTTTTCTTTTATCATACGTACTAATGGTCACCTAGTTGAAGCAGAATTTGTTTTTCATCAAAGATACTTGCAGTCTCATTAAAAAACGTTTGAGAGGTTATAACAAAAGAAAATTATTTTAGCCAGAATTATGTAAGCTATATGCTATGTTAGTTGCTAATTTCAGATTACGATTCAGCAAGTGATGATTAGGGGGAGAAAAGAGCTTTCTAAAATATTAAATTTAGGCGAAGCCGTCACTAATTACGTTGATTTGGAAAGTGATTATAAGAACACATGAAAAAAAAGTAACATGAGAAAGTGGAAGTGAATTCAAAAGTTGATTACGTCTAAGAAAAGGTTACAACACTAAAGCATGAATATGATACACAGTACAAAATGTTGGACACCACAGGAAACAGATCGAACTCCGAGGTAGTTGGCCAACCAATTCGCACAAAACTCTCCTTCACATTGTCAGCAAAGTCCATGTAATTTCAGTTCAGCCATTGATATGTCAGAATGTGAGCTCAATATGAGCTCATTCTACCATTTCTTCAACAAGTACCAACCATTCACATTGCAGCAATCCTTCCTTCACTCCAAACTGTCAACAAATTACGTACGAAGGAAGAAAATAAGTTCATTGACCATAAAGAAATTCAGAAAAAAAGATAAAGGAAACCAGAGATCGAAAGAAGAAATCGTTTCAGAATTTTGCATTTGCTTCCTTTAGGTTATTTTTGCTTTTTTTTTTCTTAACCAAATCTAATAGTTTTTATGTTAGCTTTGTCCTTCTTCTAATTGCAGATATGGAGAGAATAAACACACATGGAGTTAAAATATGTGAGAAAGAAAGGTTTATTGTCTCTTTAGAGTTTAATTTTTAATAACTGTCCAGGTAAAGCTTTTTTTTATATTTTTATTGACTCATATTGCCATTATATTTAACAAACTGGATTGCGTTAATAATTGATGTGAATTTATTAATATGTCAACTTTGTTAAATGGTAATAATAATATTACAATTAATATACTGTATGATGTGGGTGTAACACTGAAATTACATTAGAACGAAATTTTTTTGTTTTTATATCAAGTTTGATAGATTTCTTGCCGATATTAGAGAAGAGAGGAACTGAAGGTTATAACAAGAATAATAATTAAAATTTCATTTATTAGAATAACTCATCCTTATAATAATAGCTTGCACATGTCCAAATTATCATCCAACTTTATTAACGAATTTTCTTAAAATATATATAATTGTTAATGAAAAAAATTAATACTTAAAATGGCAGGGTAATAGCTAAAAATACATTTAAATAGTAGAAGAAAAAAAGTTATCCAAAAAATGAAAAAAAAAATCGCGTTCAAGATACGAACTGTGTTGGTCATTATTTTGACTTTGTTTATGCTAACCAAAAGTCTATAAAGAAGGTTTATGATTGTCTAATTAACAATTAGAGAATCCACTTAGTCGAAACACGATAATATGCAGAATACATTTTACTTATAAAATATTACTAATATAAAATCTTATAAAAAAATATTGAACAATTATGGCAGTTTCCTTTAACACTTCTCTACTTTCAAACATTTTTGGTAAATAAATTTATATTTCTAGCTAAATCAAAATTTTAGGAAAAGTGCTGTAGTTCAAACTGTTTCCTTTTTTTTTTTCTAATTGAGACAACAATTACCATGACAAAACTCCCCCAGAACTGGTAAAAACTAAAGCCTCACACTTTTCCGACGTTAATAATACGCACAAATTTCTATTGCGAAATCCAAATATTATAATAAAATGTGCGAAGAAAATATGTGTTAAGAACAAAGTAATATGGGTCGAGTTGATCCAAATTACGCGTTATAATATCACTTCAAACGTTATTATTTTAATGTATTCGTAAAAAACTATCAACCTAACTTTATTTTTTTTTTCCATAATATTCTCGTGCTAAAAATGTGCATCTTCCTGTCATTATAGTAGACATTAAATTAATAAGATCCACTAAAATTTATAAATATGTATGATGCAATCCGAAACAGTTCATCACACTGAACTAAAACTATTGTGAACTCAATAAGGAAAGCAATCTTAGAAGTTTCTCTGCTTTTACTAACCAACAAGATTTTAGGCAGACAAACAAGGCAATTTTGTAGCCTTCTTGAATTTCTCTGAGCCTCGAGAAAAAATCAAGACATATCTACACTCATTGTTGATGAATAGTAGAGCAGCAAAAAGGAACATAAAGCAAAGAGAAAGAAAATAATAAAAGGTGGTGGGTGACTTGTGAGGTGTGCACTAAGATGGGGCAGAATTATAATAACACATACAAATTTGGGTAGGTAAAGGTAATGCTCTACTATTCCTACAATTTTCTTATCTTATTTTAAGAATGGGAGAAGAAGAATTATTCCTTTGCCGCTGCAATGCATTGAAGGAGTTCATCACCTTTTCCTATTTATTTAAACTAAGAACATGGCCTTCACTTTCACCAACTAAAGAAAGTGAACCCAACTCAGCATATTGGTGTGTTACCTCTTCAGACATGAAAAGGGTATAGGCAAATGTTTCATGCTCGAAATATCAAACAACTCTACAAACCTCTGATCTGAAACTCTTGCTTTCGCAGCTGCAAAGCGCTGGTACTCATCAAACACAGATGACAAGCACCACTTTTGCAATTTTCTATAGCATCCTACTAAACAACCAGTTCGGTGCTGCACACACACAAAAAAAAAAAAAAGGAAGAGTTTACATACTTTTGACAAGAAAAACTCTTGTGTGTAGATTTTACAAAAGGGGGGGAAAAAATCCAGAAAAGATCTCACCTTTCCCCGCTTACAGTGAATTATGACTGGGTGATTCCTGACATCTGCATTATTGACCACCAAAAGTTACTGCTAGTAAAATGAGTTGCTCAAACTAGACAGAGTTATGATTAATAACAGTAAAGAACTATATCATACCAAGGACAACTTTCAGTGCTTCACGGATTGTGTCCTCTGGGATGTTCACAAAAGGTTCCTGGATGCACAAGTTTCATAAGGTTAAAGAAGATTTCAAATTATCAAAAACTTACTAAAACATAAAATCAAAGTTCCGTTGTCATCTTTTATCAACTAAAGTTGTTGGTAAAGAAAAGGAAGAGATGAGAAGATAATATTAGGCAATTTTATGAAGCGTAGATAGTTTATGCAACTTTAATTGTAGACTGTTATAGAAGGTAAGTTTTACAATAATTACCTTAAAAATTGTACCAACTATTTCTTATTAGTTGATAGTGTAATGTTTTTCTTTTTTTACAATTTTGGTGTATAAAAATTGAACCCTTTTATGAGTTCATCAACTACCAATATTGATTGACCTAACTATTTATGGGATCCAAGATAAGGTTGTATTTTATACTAACCTATCTATATAGACCTAAATCCTACCCAACAAACAAAATAGAATAAACCACCACTTAATTCCCATTCATCTAACCATCATCCCCTGATGGAGTCAGATATGATTAACCATGAAAATTAGAAGACATCAGAACATTGTCCAAGTCATATATAAGTTACACAAAAACGAAAAAAGATAGGAAAAGGGCACGAAAGCAATTCCAAAATTAAGGAAAGAGACGAGTCAGATATCATTATAAAAAATGGCTTTAATAAAAGTATTGATTTCCCTTGTTTTCCTTGACATATAGATCGGGACAAATAGTTAATATTCAAACAAAACTCATGGAATAGAGAGTCTGGAATTCAACAATAAGGGTAGAGTAAATACACTTCAGATAATAACGTGTACGATTTAGATAATCTACAGTTAAAAATTTTGACAAAATCAAATAGATATATAACAAACATTAAAATCAATTATAATCACAGACCTTGATGTTCTGATTAAGAATTGTTAGTGCACTCCAAATGCAACATACAAAATGCCCTAATCTACCAGTAACATAAATTCCATATCCAAATGTACTAATGAAATATTATATATACTCTTAAGATTTGCCCTTCCTTGATATTACCTTCTTATCTTTCCTAGGTGATCATGACTTTGGTGCTACTTCTGTACAATTATTAATTTCTTTCCCCTTGTACTTGCACTATAATCAAATAGCAAATCTGTTTTCTTTTTTAACAGATTTGGTTTTCAAATGGTTCCATTATACAGACAGCAAGTATAATCCATGGTCTCCTACTGTTAATTATTGTTGAAAAAACAATGATAGTGATCATTTTAGATAGCCAGGGAAAAAGACTTGACATGCCAGCTTGGATTCCATCAACCGTGATTTACATATTCTAAAGTTGGTAATAAATACATTCACTGTCCACATACTGGTGAGAATTGAAGAGGTCTCTCTCGCACAGAAATATGCTCAAGAAATAAAACAACGGATCTAATCCGGAACAATGACGAGACCAAAACTGACATGCCAATATAATAATGGTACCTAAAAAGCTGCAATATTAAAATTTAGCAAGCAAAAGTTTCCAAACAAACATTTTCCTAAAGCACTTCATAAAGTTAGGGATATTTCAAAAAGTTACACCAGAAGACACAAGCAGGAATAGAATAGAAGGAGGAGGAGGAAGAAGAGGAGGAATAGCAAGTAAACAAGTTGAAGAAGTAAAAATGACAAAAGCCAGCTTTACATTCCCTCTTTTTCTTCCCAAGCTTGTCATAAACCCATTTGGTTAAACAGTAAACAGTACTTGAAATCAAAGCATCCACATAACGTTAACAGTTCATCAGATCACTAATTATCCACAACCATGCCTCGATAGATGACAGAAATTATATTAAGCATAAAGAAGATAATGAGAATGACAGGTCAATTGGATTAGACAGATGTCCATTGATCTTAGTGCAAGCTATTATTTTTTCTTTTTGTTGTACACTAAGTGCAAATTGCGAAGACAAAGAACAATCACAATCAAATTCAGAACTTGGGATAAATTTCTTGTAGAAGATCTTACTCAGTAAGATGAATTAAATTTCTCGCGTCAGAATCAATTCATGCACCTCTGCTTTCAGAGAAGACAAAAACTTAAACTTGATTCACGGAAAAAAAAAAATCAAGGAGAATAAGCGAATTTTAACTTCCAAGAAAAGATTGATTGATTTCATGTCTGCTATCTTGTGTTGTAGATATAATTCCTTATATAGAATAGTATTTACACAGTCACTCAATCATAAAACAATCAAACCCAAATCAATTAGAACAGAAAAAAGGTTGAAGCCAAGGAAAGAGACCTTGTGACCCTCGATCCCAAAATGATAAAGCTTGATCCCATTTGACTTGAGGAACTCCATGTTGGCCTCCGGATACGGCTCGGGACACAAATATCTAACAAACACCCAATCAAACGAGCAAAAAATCAGCAACAGCATGCAAGGAAGAGACTTTACTCACAATTCATCAATTGGGTACTCAAAAACAATCCCAAAAGCATCATCAAACTCAAACACAGACACAGACACGCATGGTAACAGCAACGCGAGAGGAAAAAAAGGGTGATTGAGATGGGAGGACAGACATGATGGAGCGGAGACCAAGGGTTTGGAGGAAGGAGAAGTTGGCAGGTTCGGGGAAGCCAGAGCGGAAAATGCCATTATCAACCATGGCGAAGTTGAGGGGCGGAATGAAGAGATCCTCCCCGTCGAGCTTGTCGGAGGCACCGTCAGGAGCGGTTTGCGAGAGGGTGTGATCGGTTATAGTGAGCTGGATTTGGCGGCACATCGGAGTGTCTTGGTGGTGATGGGTGTGTTGAAGTTCTGCCGCCACTTGCATATCAAAGATTGTTTGAAGTAGTATTTGTCTGTTTTAGGATGATAAAGAGAAGAGAGAGAGAGAGAGAGAGAGAAAGAAAGAAGGGTATTGTTATTACTATTAGAGGGAGTTTATATATTATAATAATGGTAGTAGTAACAGAGAAAGGAAAGGGATCAAAGGGGATATTCCTTAAGGTGGTGGTAATGTATTATGGCCTTTGGAAGCTGAAAGGCCCTTTGTTTTGACTGAAGAGAGAAAGAGGTGAAAGAGGTGAAAGGGAAGAGGGAGGGATGACCCATATATATACACATTGCACACAAGGGTACCCCAACATCACCATGATGTCAAACTTCTTTTTCTCTTTCCTTCTAAATAAACAATTCAAGACACCCTAGGACTTGGGGTTTTTTTCTTCTGATTTTTGACCTATCTTCTATCAAAATATCATTGGTGCACTTCCAGATAAGATCATGGCTGCAGTTTCTTAGTTTCATCCAACGTTTATCTTTGTTTTTTTAACTTTATGTTCGTTTGGAGTAATTTGGGTCGGTTTTTCTTCTTCTAAACTAATCTCATTCGAATCTGATAAAATCAGTATAAATAACAGCTTTATTATTATATATGGATTTAAATATTATAAAACAGCATTAAAATACTTAAGAAATTACAAATAAGTTTTATCCTTGAAAATTATAATAGAGGTATTTTTAATGTAGTTATTATAAAATTCAATAAATTAATATGTAATCAATAAGTCTTTATCTAAAAGTATTAATTTATAATATCATATATTAACTCGACGTATAAATAAAAGATCAAGAAAACTCAAATACATTGATTTTCTACAATAACGACATTTAATCAAAATATGCAAACAAACAACCCACATTAAAAAAAGGATGAATTTAAAATCAAATATGTCTTACTTTTCCTTCATGAGAATTATAATAATTTATTTTCTCAGTTCCTTTTAATTTTTCCTTTAAAATAGATTTATAAAAGTTAAAAACAAAACAATAAATTTATTAATTATATAAAATAGTTGTGTAATTTATTATTTTACTTTTTCTCTCCCTCTAACACAATAAATATGCGTATAAATTATTTTAAAAAATTAAAAGAATATAAGAATATAATTAATGAAAAATAATCAATGTCATCATGACTTTACAAATAGCAAATAAATAATATTAAAGATTCTCTAAAAATGCAACACTTAAAAAAGGAAACAGTATTGAATTAACTAGCTGTCTTGTGCCCTTGTACTAACAAAGCTATTTTAAGATGTTTTTGAACTTTTTAAATTTTATGAAAGTAACTCTAAAAATCGATCAACAGACAAGATAAAATGTAACCTAAATATTAAATGGCATTACTGTAAAAAATACTTAAACTTTATATGTTTAAAAATAGTTTTTGGTATTAATATTTACTCAATTTTATCAATATTATAAATTTTTACCCATTTTCTTACTATTTTATTTTTTATATTTTCAAATTTCATTATAATAGTTTATTTTTATAATTATAGTAAACATGTACACAACTGGCGAATCAATATCTGTATCTTCACTAGTTTGTAGAGTAGAAATCCCCATTTTTTTTCAATTAGGTTGATTTTTAGTGGTACCATTTTATAGTTGACTCATTATAAATACATGCATGTGTGTTTTACTGTTAAGTTTTATTTTTTATTTTTATAAATGTGATCCTTACAAGTTATTGACTATTTTCTTTACGTACAAATATAATAAACAAAATCGATATTACAAATCTCCTAATTGTAAATTAAAATAGAATAAAATCAACAGCTTCATTACATATAAATAATGTAATTTTTATATTCATCGTTATTTTTTATTATAAACTCAAATAATTAAGGCTCCACGCATTTACAGACTTAGCCAAATAATTGAGGGAATAATAATTACATCTAGATGTATCTTGCAATGTTGATGCATTACCATTCACATTTCTTCTATTGATTTTATTTCTCTCTCCTTTTTTTCTATTTTGTTGAATGTTTAAGTTGAATTTTGTGTCGTGTTATAGATAAACAACACGGGAAACTAGAATTTCCATACATTTAATTGGTGAATGAAAACGACAGATTACCTATTAAAATTTTCACCCTGCTCTGGAATGCCATGCTTCTCGTTGGTAACTTATTTTTATTTAGCTTGCTATGTTCCCATGCTGTTAAATTTCTCTGGGATAAAATTTAAATAAATATAAAATAGAGCATTTATAGATAAATTATATATGTTTTTTTTATTTTATTAGAAGTTTTATTTTTTAAAATTATAGTTTACGTGAACTCTATATTGATAGAATACAATTTTGATGAAATAGCCACATTAGATGATGAAGAAGTTGAGTTGATCAAGTTCTTGCTGAGTTAAGATGAAATATTGTCCGTGAAAGATTTGATATTTAGATTACTAAAAGTTATTGTCTTGTGGAAGTGTATAAAGAAGTTTTGTAACTGTAACATGGGATATGATTATATTTATTCTATTATGAGTGCCATGTATTTCCTTAGTTGTTTCTTTAGTTATTGAAAGTTTAAAGCACATTTGAAAGTAAAGTTGGGTTATAATTGCATTATATATGTTAATATGGTAATAATTAATGAATTATGGTATAAAGTGTAAGAAAAAGTGAGTTAAAGTATTGATTTTAAGTATATGATTTTTTTTTTAAAATTGTGTTTTTTGGTTTTGTATTGTTGAAGTGGATTATTGCTTAAGTGATATTTAAATAAGAGTCAGTAATTATATGTAATATTCAATACACTCAAACACTAATATAAGTAATTGAATTTATAGGTCAACCAACACCTAAGATTGCAAGAAAAAAATTGAAACAATTCTCCTTCCTTTAGAATGAATACAACTCTCAAGTAAAGCAAGGAAGTGACAATGATACATGAGAATTTAAAATGTGTAAAACCATGTAAGTAGGTGTCAATGCTTAAGTGATAATATGATTGTTCAATATGAAGTGGTTAGATTAGTAATTCTTGAAGTTATTGAGTGATACAAGTAATATCACTCAAATGTTAAGTGAGTGTTTAAGCCAGAAGGAGGTCAAATCAATGTTTGTATTTGAACTTGTATTACTCAAGTCGTGTAGGATATATTATATGATTAGTTATGATGATGAGGTACTTACATTTGTAAGATTTTTTTTTTGGTTATATATTATATGCAATAATTGTATGACTTGTTGCCCTTCATAAGTGTGACTTTTTATAAGTGTTATCCTTTGGGAGCATATGATAAGGATAATTAGGATTGTATCATTATATATTATATGTAATAATTGTATAACTTGGTGTCCTTCATAGGTATGACTCTTTATAGGTGTTATCTTTTAGAAGTATATGATAAGGATAATTAGGATGTATCATGACCCAATATCATAATATTAAGCATGAAATTTATTAAAATATTTATCATATGGTTCACCTATATAGATTTGTATAGACTCATTATTACACAATTTTTTTTGTCTCTCTTCATCTTGTTTTATCTCTTTAATGTCTTCTTTAATATTAGAGTGTCTCTCTCCATCTTGTTTTATCTTTTTAATATCTCCTTTAATATTAGAGATAGTGAAACCTTTAATATTAGAGATAGTAAAACTAATTCAAAAGAACCAGTAAAAATACATAAACATTTCAATTTGTTAACTTAATAGATCTCCCACATAACTCAAAATTGTCAAGACAAAAAAAAGTAAGCAAACCCTTGATAATCCTCATAAGTTTTTGTTTTCATCCTTATTATATATAATTGTTTGTATACTTTTACTTATTATTATTTTATGTATGTTGTTAGTATATGTTTTTATATTGATTCTTGAAAATTGATTGAATTGAAAAATGGACTAATTCAATGATCAATTATGACTATTTACAAGTTCAAATATTGATTTTATTTAATATTCAATTTTTTTTCACAACGTGTTTATTTTTTTACTAACAATAAATAATAATTTTTTAACTTTAACTTTTTCTTATAAGTGATACTATATTTGGGATGAAAATATTGCAATAACCTAGTTGAGGTTCTATTCAATTTTTGGGTCATAAATATGTTGAGCTAGAAAATATAGCATAAAAATCTTCATTAAGAGTTTAAGTGTACCCGATTTTAATAAGCTAAGTAAGAATCACTTACAACTGAGTAGGATGATCCATATTCTCACTTTTATTTACATTCCTCATTCATTTTTTTTTTCCTTCCTTTACATGTTATCTTTCTCTCACAAACAATTTTGTTAAAGTAAGAAGAGAATATGATTAAATCCTTTTCATATTGACCTTAATAAATTTAAAGATATTTTAATAATTTTTACTTATTTTGAATTATTTATTCTTAGTATTTATGTTATTTATTTTGTTTTTAGTAATATATTTATCTTTCATTTTATATTTCTATATTTAATTTATTTTTTATAATATATTTATTGTTTTTATGTTTTTATTATTTAATTTACTTTTTAATAGTATTTTTTATGTTTCTATCATTTAATTTATTTTTAGTAATATAAGAATCCTATTTATTCATGTTTTCATTATTCAATTTTTTAATAATATATTAGTTCATAATCAATTGTTTATTTAGACTTTTTGTTTTATCTTTATATTATGTTATCTAAGATATTTAATATATATATATATATATATATATATATTCATAAATTAAGCTAAAAAGGATAAAAAAAATAATAGCAAATAAACTAATCCAATAAATTTAATTATATATATATATATATATATTATTTTCCATTATTCTTTGATGTTGATATACATTAATCATTTTAAACAGTAGATAAATAATGTATGATGTAGTTGTGTAGTTATCACATATATAGTGATCCTTAGAATTACATTGAGATGTTTTACAGAATGACAAATAAGCTTAAGAAAAGTTTTATGTTCCCTTATAATTAATTAAGATCGTCTTGACGCATAATTGTGTTTGGAAACTCATAATGCATAACTGTATTTAGGAACTAATAGCTTAATACACTACAAGATGAATGACATGGATTAAGGTAAAGTAAGTTTAAAAAAGTAATTATTATGTAGGTAAATATTCATACAGTCCATAATAATATATTGGATTAGATATTTGTAAGTGAAAAACATAAAACTATTTAATACTTACTTAATATTGCCAAAGTTGAGCAACAAGTACCTCTACGAAAAAAGATTACTTATATTCACAAATAAAATAAATATAAATTTAGTAATATTTTTTATTAAAAATTCACAATAAATCATTTGAGGATGTATATGTATCTATATATCTTATAAAGTAAATTTCAGTCTTATGATTTTATGTTAAACCTAAATATCTATTATTTGTAAATGTATGATAATTTTATTAAAATTAATATTTTATAATTACAAATACTTTCTTTCTTTCGCATGTATTCACATTACAAGATGAAGATGAATATCTTTCTAAAAATGTGTTTATGAAACATTCAAATGATTTCCTCTTACAATAATTACTCATAAAAAAATTGTATTCACTCTTAAAATTAATCTAATAAATTAAATTTGATAAATTAAATTTAAAAGATATTTAAATAAAAAAAATTAATAAAAGTTAGCTAGGTAATTGTAGATTATATAGCATAATTCTCATACAAAACACATCAATAAGAGAATAATTAAAACACCTGGTATTCATTAAAAGAATATCAATTTAATATAAATTAAGGATTTTAGCAGTGAATATATATTTTTATGATATGTAACTATTAATGATTAAGGGTTTTAAAAGACTAAAGAGTAAAATAGAACATTCGAAGGAATATGCTGGTACTGCTAATGGCTTCTGTACTTTGGGTATTATAAATAAATTTAATAGCAATAATAACAGTGATGGTCAGTAGTGCGGTGCCTCTGCGCCACATACAAACACGCTTTATAGTTTTACTTTTTTTTTTTATTATTTCTTTTCTTTCTCACTTTCCCATCGCACGCCACAAAGTGTAACAGAAAGTGCACCGAAAAGATTCTCTTCCTTCCTAAGCCAACGAATCCAAATTTTCACTTTTGTTTTTTCTAGCAATCAGTCACATAAAATTTTTACTTTACTTACAATAATATTTTTAATCAAGTTAACTTTCAACAAACTCTTATAATTTATTAGACTACTAAACGTTATATCTCTCTATATTTATTATATTATGTTTTTACAAACAAGAATATTTATATTTTAACATATAATATTTTTTTTAAATTTTCCTAAATTATACATTTAAGAAAAGAAACATTGACTAAAATGTCAAATTTACTCCCTAAAATTAAACTTACCGGTAAAGTAAAATACTATATTAAAAATTAAAATTGACTTTTTAGAAGTTAATAAATATCACTTAACACTATTTCCCTTGTAACAATTGTTAGTGTGTATATATTCATACACACACAAACATATATATATATATATATATATATCAAATTTACGTTTTTTTTGGTGATATTGACACAGGGATAATTATTTTTGGTTCCTTACGTGACTAAATCAATTTAGCTTTTATTTTAAAAACTATACACCAATCGAATTGACTGCTATACATTATAAAGTTAAGAATCAAAGTGATTGATGGTCAATTATCGAATTACTTTTTATAATGTCAGTATTTTTCATTACTGATAATGAAAATTGATAATAAACTTCGTTTTTTAAATTTAAATCACTAAATTAATTCAAGCTAATATAAAAATCATAAATTTATGTTAATAACATGATATTGGTTTACAAAAAAATCGCGATAAAATATATGCAGTCAATTCCACTTTAAAGTGTCAACTTGCATTTTCCCTTTCATTTTTCCTTAAAACTTTATACCAATATTTCTTATTTATTTTATCTCAACTTACACCTCCCTACTTGTATCTTTTAATTATTATAACCACCATCATTTTTCTTGCAAGCACCACCAAATGTTGCATCTTTCATTGTCTTCAAGCATGGCTTTTACCTCCTTTTTCAAGGGTCATTATCTCCTACTCCCTCATGCCATTGTTCATCTTCCTCCATTGCACATGTTCCTCTTATATTCATCTTTGTTTCATACATACTTCAATCTCACTATATATAGAAAATAACATTATAAACTAGTTAAAATTACAACTAATATGAAAAGTGACACTTTTTATATTAATTATTAAGCGATGTTAAAACTTCTCTAATCTCACTACTACATTCATACCATAGCGATGTCTCTATTTATGTAGAAAAGAAAAAAAAATTTGCATCAAATAACAATAGAGAATAGTTTTAAATGAGCGCAATGTAATTAATTTTTTCAATTCTTAGTCAACATTTTAATACCATTCTCTAAAACAAATACAAAAACTGTCTTTTTAATTTAATTTTTATACAAAACTTATAAATCACTGCATATAAAATCTGTTATTGAATATTGACCTTAAAAAATTTGATCTTAAATATTTAACATAAAAATATTTTTCATATTTATTTATTTAAATTTTTTTCATCCAATTTTTTTGTATATTATACTTTTATTTTAATGGTCATATTTTTTAATATTTATTTTATTAATTAAATATTATACTTCAAAGAATTAATAGTGAGATATATATATATATATATATATATATATATATATATATATATATTTTAATTTTTGAATATTTTTATGTTTGAACTACTTATTTTAACTAACACCGTGACTAATATAACAAATGTTTCACATATATTTAACTATATTTAATTTTAAACTTAATTGAAACTATTTAAGATATAAAATAAATTTAATAATACAGTATATAATACGAAAAAATAATAACATAAATTAAAAATTATGATTAAAATACTTAACTTACAAGTAAAATAAATAAATCACTTAAGCACTTAACTTTTAAAATAATGAGATAAAGAACTTAAAAAATGTAAACATTGTCTTTAAAATCAATAAATGTATCATTTACAAATCATTACTTTATTTAATAAAATCATACTAATTCAAAAAAAAATCATAAAATATGTTTAATAATAAACCTTTTGAAAATTATTAATTATAAATAATAAAAAAGCAAGTATATGACACAATCTCAATAATAAGAAATAATTACATAATTATATTTACTAACTTTTAATTTATAATTGTTGCCATAATTATTTAGAAAATAAAAAATTATTAAATTTATTTTTTAGTTAAAAATATAATTATATTTTTATTTATATATTTGATAAGAAAATAGAAATTTAAAACATAAATTGAAATAACATTTTGGTAAAAATTTTAGAGATCCGACGTAGTACTTAATCTGCTACGCTAAATTCTAAGTAAAAAATAAAAGTTTTTAATACAATAATAAGTGACCATTGGTATCATAATAAATGTAAAAAAATTTATATTTATTGAAATAATTGTTAAGAGAAAAATTGCTCTGTGTGATATCAATCATTTTCTCACCGGAATTAAGTGATCAATATGTGATATTAATTATTTTTAGATGACAACCAAGTAGATCAAGTTACTTTTATAATTACGCTATTTTAAATATTTGTTTAGAACAAATAACAATTTTACCACAATAATAAACCTAAAATATTATAATATATTTCTATGGATAACTTTTACATCGTTTTATTAATAATTTAAAATGTCCTAAATAATTGATATAAAAAGTACTTATTGAAATAATGTGATAATTATCAAAACTAAGTACTAAATTTTTCTTTTAATAATCTCAAATGGATAAATTGCATATATGATTATATCGTCCTTTTGATAAAATGTAATTTCAGATCTCAGACGTGAAAAAAATACAATAATAAAAACACATGCAGCTGTAATTGATATAATAGTTCATATTGACTTATTATTTAACTTTTCAGCGAGTTAAACATTACTGAGCTTAATTTTATCTCTTTTTACCATTATTGTTTATCATTTTCGTATTTAAAGTTATATTAACAAATAAATTTAGATTAAAATTTTGATTTAACTTATATCAATTAATAAGATTCTTCGCTATAAGGGTTAAACATTTAATTCTTTACTAGCTATAAGTTTATTAAATATAAATAAACTCTCGATAAATTGAAAATTTTATGACATTTTTTCATCTTCAAAACCAGATTAATTTTAATGTCACTTTAAAATTCTCATAATTAAAAATTATACGTCAATGTCAATGATGTAAAACTGTGAGCAAAAGGATGGCCATATTTTTAAATTCGATCTTGAACAGTGTCTGGTGGTATGTTATCATTATACTCAATTCCAATGGCTAATAAACAGCATTTAGTTATACCCTAACTTTTTTCACACATCTATGAAACTCTATGCTTTTACTATATTTGCCCACGTAAAGAGCATTTTACCTTTCGACGTGTATAAATCTTATAATTAAGCATGTATCTATTAGGACAGGATTAAAATTGATCTTTTTCTTGTTAAACTGATTTTAGTAAAGATGTACATATTTTATTATTGTTAGGTAATTAATTTGGATCAAAACATTATCTGTAAAGTTTTTGTGGACTTAAAATTTTAGCATTAATACTCTTACTTTAATGAAAACATCTAAATTAATTTAAAATAAAACCAATTTATAAAATTAATTTATCTAAAATATTCATTAAAACATAAAAGCAACGAGAAAAAAAAAACATAAATCACTACAAGAAATGGAGAATCCAATTAATGCTTCTCTAAATAGTTCGAGCCGAAAGAGCATCTCTAGGGATAGTTTTTAAATAAAGTCTAAATACAAGAACATGTTCTTATCTGAGTTCATCATTGAAGAAGACTGGGTTACAAGTAGTTATTCCTACGTAAGAACTTGTTTTTTAGCAATTTTTTTCAAAATACAAAGTATTAAGATGGTGTAATACGCTACACTTATTTTAAAAAAAAAAACAGTTAAAAAAATCAGAGAAAGACGCTAAATAAAAGATAAAAATCAATCTATTATTATATAAAAGAAATCAATATAGTAAAATATATGATAGGCTTTGTTTGTTTTCTTTAGGTTTGTTTTCTTTAGGCCTTTTGCTAAGGCCAATATCGTTTGCATCAAAAGCTCACATGGTACACCACTGAGCACCGGCTCTTTATACACATGGAATAAAGTTCACAAAAACGATAGATAAAGCTTTTTACTTAAAAAATAAGAAAGAAATGCAGAGTTTTAGGGTTTGATTGGCCAATAATTGTTGTTTCCTTTTTCTTATTGTCTTTTCTCAAATTACATAAAAGAAGAAAAGTATAAACTTTCTCTATTTTCTGTTTTTTTTTTTTCTCCACCCGATAGTAACTCGTGATATTCGTTTGTCCATGATATCTCGTGACACATTTCGGCCACTTTGATTCCATTTAACAGTAATAGCCACACTGGGAAGAATGAATAAGTCACCAACAAACATAGATAAAAGGACCCATTAATTGAAGAATATTAGAGGCTTTAACAAGTCGTGTCTTTTCAATAACTCACTTTGTAACACTTCGAACTATTTCTCTCATCCTCTTCTTCTTCATATTATTATTATATTTTTTTCTTTTTTATTAAATAGTATTTTAGGAAGAAAAAAATTATTGAGGCTGTGGTATTGGTCCGTGGGTAGAGGGTTTGGCTCTAGATCGAAGTGCTTGTGAATTGTATGATTTGTATGGAAGGAGATGTGATTTTAGCATTAAGTGTGAAAAGGGCATAGAGCTACTCTTGGCTTTTTGAGTGTGCCGTTTAGCAGCAATCTATGGCCACCAAACTCGAAGAAGGAAGAGAAATATTCTTGTTTTTTATATGTGGTATGGGGATCACAGAAAATGTCAGTCTCCTCTGCTATTTGTAAGATAAGAGCTTATCCTAAAGTAATATTATATCTTGTGTAGAGATGTTTCAAGAATATATTGCTTACAAAAGATAGTCTTTTGATACAATGTGATGTTTTTTCCCATCTCCGTAAAGAAGTGGAGGAATCAATGTCACCATTTTTTGGTAAATGTGTTCAATATGTGTGGAAATGGATGAGTGAGAGCCAAGTTAATTTTATTGAAAGTTTTAACTGAAGATGGGAATATTATTGATAGTTTGATTCATAATCTCTGTATTTGACTATGTAATTTTACGTGGTAATAAAATTGACATGAAGTTTATAAATATTATGATTTGGATTCTTATATTATAACTTTAAACAATACTACTTTACTGATATACTTTGATTTATTTGTTAATGATAATATGTTAACATATTGTTGTGAATATATATATATATATTATTCGTAACACTGATTTATTTGCAATTATATAACTATTAACTTATTTCATATTTAAAATGTCTATATATTTTGTAAGTGCTAGTTAATTGTTTAAAAATAAAAATGATATAATTAAAATATGAATATTTTATTATTTAAGTATAAAATCTATAAAAAAATAATTAACAATTAAAATTTCATTTTAGAATCATTATCTTTTAATAAACTTGTTTCTCTATCTTTTCTCTATATTTATAAAATATGTGTTAAATCAAATCTCATATTAGAGATCCTGTAGAAAATATAGCAAGTTTGTCATATTAAAATTTTCCTTTCTTCTGTCCATTTCTTTTAATTAGTTTTGAAAAGTTTGTATTGCATAGGTCTCTTTTAGGATAAAAATGAATTTATGCTAGTTTAAGATTATAAGCTATGATAAGGTGTTTGAATATTCTGTATACAAGTTTAATTTTTGTGTGTGGTAGGATAAGTTGGAAGTTTGACTTTAAATATAAATAGATAAGGGAAAGTAGTTAAGTTTTATATCTTAGGGTAGATGATATGAATATGATTGGTAACATGATATAAGGATTATGTGTTGTTTGAATATGCTTCAAATGTTTGTATTTGAGATAAAATTGTTTGATTTAAATGAATGAATTCAAAATGAGAGTTTAGTTGTATGTTGAGTAGTAAAAAGTCAAAATATTTCAATTGAGTTAAATTGATTCAAGTTGTTTTTTTTGTTAACAAAATATTTCATATTAGACATAAAAAATAAAGAAAAAAAACTTAGTTTGAATCAATTATATCACTTTTTATATTTTATAAAAAATTTTAATTATGTAAGAGACACCAAAGAAATAAAACTCTTTTTGAGTGAGATTTAATAATTGAGAAGTTTAAAATTTTCGTCATTGGATGAATCAAATTGATTGTTCAAATTATTTGAATAAAAACTTTCAGTGATTTTGGTTGGCTACCATGATATTTGGATAATATATGAATGAAATGTATGCATTTGTTCTTTAAAATGTGTATATGATTTTTATAAATACATGTATATATGTTTGTTTCTAAAACTCTGCTTTGCTGAATTTTGTATTTTTATATTTTGTTTATCGTCTGTAATGATATTATGTGAGAGTAGATAACGGTACGTGAGGATCATTTTATAAGTACAGACTAAGGAGATAGAAATAATTATAATTATAAGTTTATGGTTTATGTATTTTATTTTTCTTGAAGTTATATATATATATATATATATATATATATATATATATATATAAAAA
>Ga0209489_102797_pt1 | contig 34860 bp, 21 predicted proteins | sample SiratrowhiteBW_FD_187527 | JGI IMG/M metagenome (GOLD analysis project Ga0209489, IMG submission 187527) | Root nodule microbial communities of legume samples collected from California, USA - Siratro white BW (SPAdes) (version 2) | ecosystem: Host-associated > Plants > Roots > Nodule | place... | reverse complement strand
GTGAGATGAATTATGAAAGATTGAATTGTTATTGTTTTGTTGAGATAGAAATCCAATTTATGAAAATATATATTGTTTGAAAACTCTCTAGCTTACCCTTCTTTTTGTGTGTTGTTTGTTTTGTTTTTAAAATTGCAATGATTGTGTATATTACACGTGAGCAGAGGATTTGACAGCTGGTATGAGTCTCAAGTGAATTATTGGAGAAACTTTATTTTATTTTATTTTATTTGTAATTTTACGAAGATATTTTTATTAAATCTTAGTTGGAAAAGTATATTTTGAAATACATGGTGAATGTATGAATTTTTATATTTAAATTTATTATATAATTTTTATGCAATAAAGTTCTTATTATATGAAAAATATGAGATTTTACATGTACCACTTCAAATTTATTAAAAGTTACTTTTTTTTAGGAAGTGTTTTAGAGAGCATAAATAGTAATATGACGAATCCATTAGAAATGGGTGATGAAATATGATACTTGTTAGTAAATATTGGACACTTGCTGTATTATACAAATTATGATTTACACTTATTTTTTTTTTAATTCTAAAAATACTCTTAGACATTTTAATTTTGAAAGCAACATGTAAAATATGTTGCCTAAATGTTATTAATAATTTTAACATCTTAATATTTTCGTCTAATTTCAGTACTAACATTACTAAACATATCAGTTACTTTCTAAAAAACCTTAAAAATAAATAAGAAAACGGAAAAAAGAAATTGAAATTTTTATTTAGACTAATAAAAAATCTCAGTCCTAGATATACATATAAATAATTGCATACTATCTATATATATTATTTTCATATTATTTCTTTTACCTCAGTTATTCTCTTCTTTCCTTCTCTTTTTACAAAAACTTCTGTTTTTAACAAGCTCAGCCACAATCTCTACATGCTTAATTTCTTTCCAAGCAATGTTAAGAATGTTGGAAAGAAATTAATCATGCAGGTACTATCAATGAATGAGATTTGAGGAAAGTTTATATTTTTGCTTCTGGACGACCAAATGTTCTCTTAAATATATCTCGGTGTTGGAGATGAGCACAGATCGAAACAAAATTGGCGTGGGCAGGGTGAGTGGGTGAATGTGTGCCCAATGTAATTAATAATGTAAAGTATCCATTTGTATATATTAATTAGTACTAAATTAATAAAAATATTGATAACATTAGTTAGTATTATATTATAAAGTAGAAATCGTAAAATAGATTTATTAAAAATATTATGTAAAGGTTTAATTTATAAACAAAATTCATAATTAACGTCAATTTCAATATATTAATAATAGAGGTTAATATAATTTAAAAAAGTTAAGTAGTATGTTTAACTAAAAAAATTAAATAAAAATATTTATTGAGGTAAACGTAGAAAATATTTGTTAAAAATTTAAATTACTAATTTAATTAGTTATTAATTACAGTTTAACTAGTTAAAAAATTAATTTTGTTAATAAACTTGTAAATTATTATTGTAGGAGTAAATACACAATACAATTGGGAAATTTATTTTGAATGCAGAAAAGTTATATTTAAAAAATAAAATAGTTTTATAATTAACAAAAAAGTTAATTGTTAATTTAAAAAAATAATTTAAAAATGATGAAATAATTGTTACTTCAATACCAATCTGAAATACAATATTATATATACATTATTGTCTTTTAAATGATGAAATTAAGAATGTTGTTTTTGTCATAGTGCTTCTGATGACTTTTGACTTTAGTGGCTAGTTTTATCATGTTTGCTAGGACACATTGTGGGGAATGATGTCTATAATGTTGTCAAACAATTTTTTTCTTATAATTAGATTTTGTTTAGGATAAAGTTTAATATGTTTTCTCTTATTTCTAAGTTTTCACTCCATTAAAGATTTTAGGCCTATTATAGTGGCTAATTCTAGGTTTAAAATTATTTTTTTTTTTTTTTTTTTACAGATAGCTTGTTTTGATAGTCAATAGAATTATATATCTTAATCTAATCATATCAGGGGAAGACCATTAAAGATTGCATTTACATAACTTCAGAAGTCATAAATCTTCACTTGTAGAAGTGTGAAGTGTTATGTAAGTGATCTTTTATCTTCTTTTATTTTGTCTTGCAGAAGGATTTATGGATTTATTAGCATTAAAAAGATGCTACTAGTGAGTAGAAAGATTTATGAACTTATTAGCATTAAAAAGATGTTATTTTTATTGGTGCTCTTACAACTTACAACTTATTAAACTTGTTTCTTAAAAAGGAAAAAACTCATGGCATAATGGAAAAAATTCAGTTGCTTAATTTTGTTTTTACTGGTTTTGTTTTATATAGTTTTCAGTCTAAATAAAATTTAAAAAATTTATTTACACTGATAACATTAATGTCATTGTTACTATTAATTGGTTAAAAGATTTATAACACTAAATCCGACCAAGTTGCTAATTTTCAGGTAGAGAAAATGGATTTTGTCTATCATCTCCTTAATGCATTATTCTTGAGAATTTAGAATTTTCAGAATCTCACTTTAACTTATTCTTTGGATATTTTCAACTTGATGATGAAGGATTTTGGTCAACTTAGTTAGAAGGCTGCCAGATATTTTTTATAGTTTTTTTTATCTAAAACAATTTTAATAGAGAAAGTTGTGAGGTTTAAAATTTGAATTCTTTAACTCTATATTTTATGTAGATATATTTAATAAATAAAAATAATGATATTTTTTAGTTTGAAAATGCTAAATTTAATTATTACCATATATACGATTGTGTTTTAAATATAAGTGGAAAAATTGAAATTTAAATTAATCTCTCTTAAAATAATATGAGGAAAATTTTAGATATTTTAAAACTAAAATATTATAAATAAATTATGTCATCACCTTGTATAATTATCATTACTCCTAACTAGCAAAAAATATTAGGTTACTTGATATTTTTAAAAGAATAAAAAAAAGATAATAATAAATAAATAAATGAAAATTTTAAGAAAATAATTTTATTAAATCTTATTTTGAATAGTATATTTTGAAATATTATAATAAATATATAAATATTTATATTTAAGTTTAATATATAATTTATAAAATTCTTATTATATAAAAAATATGAAATGTGTCTTTACAATTTTATCTTAGAATCAAGCAAATATGATGTTGAGTAATTAATTAAGTGAATTACATTTTTTTTTAATTCATCGATGAACTAATTAGAAATTTTGTTTGATTGGGAAATAGTTAAAGAATTTCTTTCATCTAAATTGTGCTTCACATTAATAATTTTCATTTCAGTGACTAAATACCAATCAGTCCCTATATTTTATTGTTAAATACCAATCAGTCCCTATATTTTATTATTAGTATAACATATACTGCAATCGACAACTTACTCTATTAAGTCTTTTCTATTAAAAAATATCTTATGTGTTTGTTAGCATTAATATTCACTACAAGAAAAAAAACTATTTAAAAATCAATTTTTAGCTACCAAATAAAATGATTGTTAATTATGATCAAAATAGTCACCAAACTAAATTTTAGTTGTTAAATAACTACAAAATATAAATTTAGTGACTAATTAAGTCAAGATAATTGGTATCCAATATTAGCTACCAAAATTTTAGTGACCTATACCATTAGATTCTAAATTGATATCTAATTAAGTTAGAGACTAATTTAGAATCTAATAGTGTAGGTCACTAAAACCTTGATAGCTAATGTTAGATACTAATTATCTTAACTTAATTAGTTACTGACCTATTTTATAGTTATTTAATAACTAAAATCTAATTTGATAGTTATTTTGGTCATAATTAGTAACCATTTCATTTGGTAACTAAAAATTAATCTTTAAATAACTTTTTTTCTTGTAGTGATTTCTTAATAATGTTAGTTTTCTATACACAATAAAACTTGGTTTAGTTATTTTTAGCTAGAAAAAAATTGCAGCTAAGAAATAACTTTCTATCCAAAATAAAATTTTAGTGATAAATTTTACAATTAATTAGTATGTTTAATATTGCTTTTCATTTTACTACATAAATATATTAGTAATAATTTATTCTTATCAGAAGATCAAGTATATAGGTCATGCTTTATTATATTATAATGATTTTTTATAGTAGTAATTAATTTTATAATGTGGTTGCAAATTAATATATTAAAATATGGAAGCACCTGGGTTAAGTTCTTGGATTGTCTTAAAAGCTCTTGTGACGACAGAGTATTATTCATCTAACTATTTGTGTGATAAAAATTTATTTAAATTATTTTATCTAAAACAATTTTATTAGAAAAAGTTGAGATGTTTAAAATTTAATGATTTTAAATTTTAAATTAATCTCTTTTAAAATAAATATTAAACAATTTTAGATATTTAAAAATTCAAAAATGATATAAACTTAAAGATTTATAAATAATGTAATCACCGTATATAATTATCAATACTGTCATTGTCAAAGAAGAGAAATCATTTTTATAAAAAGAAAGAGAAGAGAAGGAAAAAAGGAACTACATTTCCAATCATCTAAAGAAATTGTTGAAGAAAAATATTTAAAGGGAGATTCTACAACTTCTAATTTTGAATCTACTACTTCTGTTGAAATTATTAGTGATGTAAATTCAATTGTTTTGTTGCCTAGTGAAGATTTGTACAAATGACAAAAACAATGGAGAGAAGAAAATGAGATAATAGAAGACAGCCACAAACATGGATGAAGATGCTTATTAAAATGTTTTCAAAATTTTGATATATGACTATAAAAACTCAATAGACATTCTACCATGTGTGCTAAAATTTATGGGAAAATTAAATGATTTTATTTTTGTAAAGATTATTTGCATATAAACTTTGTCCATTATAATTCAAGTGAAAAAGATTTAAGTAAAACTCATAGAAATTTAGGAAATTCAATGGATTTTAAAAAATATTTCATAATTTTGAGAATGCACTGGTTTGTTTTTGACTGAGGAATAAAAAAGGTAAACACAAATGTAAATACTATTATTAGTTTTATTTTATTTAAAAATAATTAGTTTTCTTTGGTAGGTATAGTAAATAATAGTTATAGTTTTGATGTTTCTGATCTTTTTATTTGTGATATAGGAATTTTGAATTCAAGGACAAATTTCCTCTAAGATGGGAAGGATGATATAAATAATGATGAGAGAAAACTTTTCAAAGGTTAATAAGAAGAATAAATACATGAAGCATGACAAAAGAAAACAATAAAAAAGAAGATTTTATGAAGATTAACAAAGGAAGATTCCAACCTTTGGAAAAAGAGATTATAACACATGTTCATATCTAGTTTAATAGACTTTAGATGATATTGAGATAAGTTAGAAACTCATATTTTGAACTTAAAATATTTGGATGAAATTCATGCACCCTTGAATTTATAATTGTCTTTTGGAGTTTTTACTTAGCACATGCCACTTTCAAAGTGCAAATAGAATAGTTTGACTCTTCCACTTGACCCTTTAAACTTTCAATAGTCTTTTTGTGTCCATTGAAAAGTAGGAAATTTTTACAACAATAATATTGTTTCCAACTTTTATTTTTCATATAACACCATTGTATCTTTATTTCTCAAAATAACACTGTTTATTGTGCGTATTGAGGATTCGATTTTCGGACACTAGAATTTGTAATTGAAAAATTGCAATTTTGGAATTTCAACTCAATCAGAATTCGGGTCATGAAAACCGAATTCTGATAGAGGTTTTTCATTTTTACCTTTTTTAAGGTTTTGTAATTTATTTGTATTGTTTTAAAATAAAATAAAGTAAAAAATTATAATTTTTTTGTATGCTTTTTTATTAAAAAGATATGAAAATAAATAAAAATATTGTAAATGACATATTATAGATTATGAGAAATTAATTTTTTAAAACTAAATTTTGACTATAATGTTTTAAAAAATTTAATTAAAAATGGTGAGAATAAATTTAAAATTAGTTGTGAGATAAAAAAAACTATTTAAGATTAAATATAATTTGATTCAAAAATAATAAAAAGTATTAAATTTTTGTGAATTGTTATTTGTAAATTAAAAACTTGAAATGATTTTGGAAAATGAAGTTGAAAATGTTAAATAAAAGTCTAGGTAATGTAATTTATAGATTTGGAAATAAGTAAAAATATTTTCTTTTCAGTAAAAACTAATACAATTAAAATTCTTGAGGATTTATTTTTAATTTATACAAGGGAAGGAGATAAATTAAAAAAATATGTAAGTAAAAAATTATTTACTTTCATTAAATTTATATGAAAATAAAGTTGTGATAATAAACATATATATTTATAGATATTTTGAAGCAATTAATTATAATGAGAATGAATTACAATAATTTTGTAACTATATTTTATATTAAAATTAAAAATGAAAGAAAAATTATAATAAATTATAATATTGGCATTAGAATTAAATTTTGTATTTTAAGTTTGTTAAAGAAATATCTGTAAACAAAAATGAAATAAAATTATTAGATATTTTCTATAAATAAATGTTAATTAAATCACTGCATGTCAATTCTTTCAAGTGATTAGTCGTGTACATGTAAGTTATTAGCTACGTTCATAATTGTGACACCCATATAAAATTATTGTAATTCATTCTCATTATAATTAATTGCTTCAAAATATCTATAAATAGTTTTTTTTCCTCTTTATATGTTTATTATCACAACTTTATTTTCATATAGATTTAATGAAAGTAAATGATTTTTTACTTACATATTTTTTAATTTATCTCTTTCTCTCATATAAATTAAAAATAAATCCTCGGGAATTTTAATTGCATTTTTAATCAAATTTTTACTGAAAAGAAAATATTTTTACTTATTTCCAAATCTATAAATTACATTACCTAGATTTTTATTTAACATTTTCAACTTCATTTTCCAAAATCATTTCAAGTTTTTAATTTACCAATAACAATTCACAAAAATTTAACACTTTTTATTATCTTTCAATCAAACTATATTTAATCTTAAATAGTTTTTTTTTATCTCACAACTAATTTTAAATTTATTCTCATCATTTTTAATTAAATTTTTTAAAACATTACAGTTAAAATTTGATTTTTAAAAAATTAATTTCTCGTAATCTATAATATGTCATTTACAATATTTTTATTTATTTTTATATCTTTTTAATAAAACAAACATACAAAAAAATTATAATGTTTTACTTTATTTTATTTTAAAACAATAAAATAAATTATAAAACCTTAAAAAAAGGTAAAATAAAAAATCCCTTTCAGAATTGGTTTTCATTGACCCGAGTTCTGATTGGGTTGAAGTTCCAAAATTGTAATTTTTCAATTGCAAATTCTGCTGCTCGGAAAATCGAATCCTCAATATGTATAGTAAACAGTGTTATTTTGGGAAATAAAGATGCAATGGTGTTATATGGGGAATAAAAGTTCGAAATAATATTATTGTTGTAAAAATTTCTAAAAAGTAGATAGGTGTCTAACATGTGACTTTTTCAAGAGTCATCATTACTTTTCACATGTAATCATTATCCCTATCTAGATTTAAGGAACTATTATTAACATTCCCTAATTTTAAGAGATTATCATGTGTCAATATTGTTTACTAGAGTTAACTCTTGAATGACAAAGTAAACTTATTTTTGTTTTCTTTTCCACTCCTTATATGTGCTAATCTCCAATATAAAGGAGTCTCATTCATTTGTAAACACAACCTTGAAGATTGAATTAAATTCTCCTTTATGAGTTTTTGAGAGTTTTCTACTCTTATGTTGGTTCTTATCTTGAGAAGCTTTCTCAAGTGGTGAATCTGTGGTGAATCTCCTTGCACTTATTCTTTAGTTCTTGGATTAAAGGTGACATGTTCTTATCCTTTCTTTATCTCAATCCATTTTACCTTTACTCCTTTACTTGTTCTTGTTTTAAATTTTAGTTTTACATCGATTTTGTGTGGCATACGAATTTAAATCACCATGATTACAGACTTTCACAAGCTTTTTCTTCTCCAACAACTCTTGAGTTGTTCAAGATCCTCTCATCCTCCTAAGATCCATATCAATAATCACCTTGCATATTTTCATTAACAAGTGAATACTATTAACAATTCTAAATTATATATATATATATATATATATATATAAAGACTTGGATTTTCGTAAAGAAAATAACTTTAAATTATCTGGTTAGGTTCCTTTTGAGACTTTTGACTAGAATAGTAGTACTTGACCAATGTATCTCTAGAGGATTCTTTTCTCGTTGTTATAGTTTGTCTATCCACTTATTTCCAATGGTTTGACCTTAGGCTATAAATCAACAATTTTTCAAGTACTATGTTTGTTAAAGGCCTTCAATTTTACTTATATGATTGTTTTCAACATTTAAATTGACTAACCTCAATTCATGGGTCTCATCATAATATATGAAACAAAATAGAACAAAACATATCGCGATTGGTGTTAATTTAAAAAATGAAATAGGTTAAATAGTCATTCAGTACAACAAGTATTAACATATTTCATATTTCAGTACAATAAGAAAAAGCAAGAATAATTTTAGTACAAAAACTTTAATTCCACTAGTTTTGTTTGAACTCTGTTAATGGTTAAAGTAATTAAGCACGCGGTCTTTAGTAATTCATATGGGTTAGAGTAAAAAAATACAACACTCTGAATGTTTTTATTATGTGCTTAAACACAATAAGCCGAGAACTTGAAAGACATAAAGCAATTACGTTTGAGAAATGATGATCTAATCACGAGTGTGTATACTTCATTGGACGATAGAGTACTATATCAAGCTCTACTTTGCTTGATAAGTTAATTGAAGATCATTCAAATGATAAGCACAAATCAAGACTTTAATCTGACACATGAAGAATATTTCAAAACTTGGGTATGGAACAATAGATAATTTCTTCTATATCTGTTCCAGAAAGGTCCACGTCAAACAACTACCAAATTTTTTGACACAACTATTTTCAACTCTAACACAAATGTTTATATTGTGAGGTGTGCACTTTTAAAACACACAATTCAATCCTTTCTCATGTTGTTTTCTACTTTTCACAATACTTATGTTTGTTAGGAAGAAGATTAACACTAATATGAAATTAACCTTGAAGGTGGTTTTACTTTTATTTTAGTTTTGTAAATTTAAAATCCTTTGTTATTTTCTTTAAAATTAATTGAATAACATTTGTTAATTTTTTCTTTAATAAACACAAGCGACAAATGTTAAAGAATAAACACTCAATTACCTCAACCATTAACGTATTCAAACCAAAATAAAACAAAACTAGTGAAATTATACTTTCGGTGCTAAGACTTTTATTTTTAATTTTTTTATTATATAAAAACAAAATATATCAATATTTATTGTATTTGTTGTAGTAGAACATCTATTTTCCCAAAAAGAATATGATTAAAATGTTTGTATTACCGTGCACTTAATTTGCTAATTTAAGTTCTTTTATTTAAATTTTAAAGTGCTTCATATTTTAATAATATTATTTAATATTTAGATTCCTGAAAAGTATTATAAGAAAATTATCCACGTTATATCGGTAGAAGACTAATTAGAATCAACAAAGAATATATATGACTGTCACACGTTAAAATTACTTTTTAATAAGTTATAATGTGAATTAACATTAAATTATTGTTTTCATAAATAAGTAAATAAATTGCTAACCATGGCGTACGGGTAACCTGCTAATTAAGTTAAATGTAATCTGTAAAGCCATGTAAATTTATGTTTAACAGAGAAAAACGATTAAGAAAAATGAGGGGAAAAAAAAAGCAGCAAAAGAAGTGAAAATTATGAGAATGATGTATAGTTTTAGAAGCAGAGTCTTCTCCTACAGGCCTCAAAAGGCAGAGTGTACAAGCATCCTAAATCTCTAACAATTTCTTCAATCAAATCCTTGCAGATATAATCTTGCAAAGCCAACCCAATTCTTCCAAGCTCTCGTTTTTCTCCCCATTCAACGTCCCTACACACTTCATCAACACTTTTTATCATGGCTTTGCTACTCCACATGACCAAATGGTCTTCATCATTCACTTTCTTGTTCAATGTCTCGCATGTCATTCTCTCATAGATGTAAGTGCTGCTGATTTCTTCTTCTCCTGGCTTCTTCGACAACTGTTGTTTTTGTTGTATTATTCGTGCTGTACACAAAAAAGTCATCAACATCGTTAATCACACTATGTGTTAATCTATTACAGACACAGAAGTGATTCGATACATAACAATCATAGTTAATACTATGTTTTAATCTTGTTAAAGAATTGGATAGACTGATCCTTGTTGGGTTATTAGAGACTATCTGCATTTTGGTTTAAAATGTTATTAATTATTAATATATGTGCATTATTTTAGAAGATAAATGATTTGAAAGTTGGACCACTATAATATCCTAAAGCCATCACCCGCATGGACGTGTGTAGTAGCAGCAGCAGGCAAGTAACAAGGGTCTTTGGTTGTTGGGGGGAGGATGGTTTGGGTGGGGCTATAAATTAACAAATCCCTTAAAAAGTGAGTCTCTGCGTGGCAGGTAAAGCTCCAAAGGTGGGTGCCTTCTTTTCTCTCTCCACCCTCTCCTTTTTCTTTTGAACATCTTTTTGACTGCATCAATTCATGGGTACAGTCTCTAGAGCAAGTATATCAATTGTGGTCCAACATCCATCCACCAAAGTACCACATTTTATTAGTCCTTTCATATTTTGGAATCAGAAAACATAAAACCAACCTATGGGGTTCTTTAATTTTGGTTTCTAGCTAAAAACAAATAGTAATTGCTGGGTAGAGGACATCAAATACTTTGATCTGTGGTGAAACGTACCTAGAAGGAACATTTGTGAAAGAGGAATTATTCGGTGGTTTCATTTTAACAGATAGCTGTGAATCACTTTTATGTTAAATTGGGTGCAAGATGATTGCAGAGGTAAGAGGGAATTAATTTGTCTCCCACTATGATGGTCATGATGGTGTGGAATACAAAGAAGTTATGATTTCGAAACATGGAATCCTAAAAATCATGGGCAGCAGCAGTGTGCTTTTCGATCAAACATCATTGTCTCTGCTCTTCAAGGTTACTTTAACACCATCGCGGTTAATTACAAACTGTGCTTCTTTCCGGCTTAGGGATTCTGGATGTCCTTTCACAAAATGACAACTAAGATGCTTGGAATTGCATTATGGCACATGCCACTTATATATTGACTTTAATAATGATAATAATAATTAAATAACTTTACTTTTTGACTTAGCATAATCTTACAACTAATCCCAAAATTTAAAGGGAAACAAATTTGCTATTACTCTAGATATAACAACTAAGCTTAAGAAGCTAGCTGTGCCCATTCCCTTTTCACTTTAGTCATTTCATACCTAACGGGAGAAAAGAAAATACTTTTGAAAATTTACATATCAACTTTAAACATATGCACGAGATAAAAGAGGTAATCAGCTCATCTAATGATCTAAATCATATTTCTTATCCTGACAAACCTATGCATATAAAAACATGGAGTACGAAATAGTAGCAAGGAATATTCAGGCCACATTACTTAAAACTAAATTATAGAATCAATTTTCTCAGGATTATAGACTCATCATCACTTTCTCTTTCTCTTTCTCCTCCTCTTCTTCTTCTTTTTATTATTATTATTATTATCATTAAGCATAATTTCTATCTTCGTATCACGCATATATACTCCAATAAGATGATCATTGAGTATTATCTAAAACTAATTTGCTAGCAGTGTTATGTGGGAGAATTTCGGCAAAATTGATTTCAAAGAAATGTGATTTATGTTTAGATGTATTTTTTGTACAAAATCAGTTCATTTTCAGAGCAATATTTAGCTAACGTAGAAGTTCAAAATCAACTATAGAACCAAAATAAATTTCTTAATATAGAATCAAGTTAACATTTGTAAAACCAAACCCGTACTAAAACAATTTGCTGGTATAACAGGTTTTAAATGAACCAAGCTAATTAATTACACTTCTTGAGTTCATGCAGAAGTAGAATTAAACTCCTTTATTATAAGCATATCTTATAGATAAAGAGAATTATAGTAGATTTTTCATTGGCCACATTAACCTATATTAAAATTAAAAAAATAATTTTATTTAGAATTGAAATGATGAAAGAACAGTGGGAATGGATACTAAGGTTAGTAGGAGGCTTACCAAAGGAATGCCGTCCCGAGGGGCAACTCGGACTGAGTGGAGAACGAGTGAACTCGTCGAGCACGGACACGGGACTCGGTTGCTGCTGCTGCTGTTGCTCCCCGTTAACCACCGAACACTTCACCTCCGAAACCGTTCTCAACTTATCTTCCAAGCCGATGGAAGCCACCGCCGGCGACGGTGACCGTGGAGGAGGATCTGTCGAACGCACGGCCTCGATTATCTTCTTCAGCGCTTTGAGATCCTCGTCGCATCTCTGCAACGCACCGAGCAGTTTCTGCCTCTTCTGCGCCACCGAATCCTGTGGCGCCGGAGCCGCCTCTAATCCCATGAGCCTCGCTACAAGCGCCGGCCCCTCGCGCCGGCTCTCCGCCGGAGGCGGCTTCACATTGGAGCGGCGAATCTCAGCCGGCAACGTCGGGCTCCTCGGAACCTCGCTCGACAGCTTCCGGTCGCTGGTGGCGGTCTTCGCATTTTCCGGTCGCGAATTCTCGGCGGCGGCGGGAGCGGCATTCTTATTAACCTGCCTCTTTCCTGAGAATAAAGACAAAAGAAAAGAATATTGTGTGACTAAAATTTTCCAAGAAAGGAACGAAACAGATATGGTGTGGGCCCGGGGAAATGCGAAACGAAACACACCAAATGTGAGGAAGCGATGAGAGCGACGCGCATTGGAGTTGGAGATGAAGTGGAGAATGCCGGACATGCAGCCGATTGTTTTCGAGTGAAGCTTCTCCGGCGGAGTTTCTCGCCGCGACGACGACGGCGACACGGCGCTGCTTTGTCGCTTCATTACTCTCCCACACACACTCTTACTCTCTTTCTTTCTTTCCTCGTTTCACTCGCCTACCCCTATGTCTGTGTGAAACAACAACGGTTATCACAAAAACAACGTAAACTAAAGCAAATTGCACGTGGAATGTTAATTATCGTGTTCTGTTACTTTTTCTCTTTTCCTTTTACTGTCTCTTTTCCTTTTTCTTTTTTGATCTGTGGGATTGTAATTAATTTGGTCATAATTACTTGTCTCCTTTGTATTTTCTCATTCTGAGATTAAGTTAAGTATCTTCTTCATGTGATTTTTACAAAGAGTGTTTTGAATTGTTTATGAGAGTGATTTCTTCGAAAGAATTTAGAAAGTGATTGAGTGTGGTGGTTGAGTAAAATGAGAGAGTGTGAGGTTTGTTGCACGGGATGTGAATGAGTGGCACCCCCAAAGAAGGGAAAAGAGTGATTAAAAGGAAAAACAAATAATGCACAAGTGGTCAATTGGTCATGGTTTCCCCACCCAATTCTGCATGACACTCATTAATAATTTATCATGCAATCAGATTTATTAATTCTTAAGGACTTGTTGTGAAAATAAATTAATCATACTTAAACATCTAATTAATCACTTTTGATAATCAATGACTTGATAATATTATTGGGCATATTGATGTTGGTAACTGTTTTTACAGCTAAGTCATGTTATCTCATACATTAATGTTGCACTGCATGATTAGGTTATCTGACCAACTTAATTTATGAGGAAGGGAATACACTAATTCTAGTATTTCCTAACTCATATCAATCCCTGCATTATTTATTAGGTCATCTGACTTAAAGGCTAAAGGGATACCTAATTTTATTAAGGCTAACAGTCCCATGTAGTACTCGTCATATGTACTTTTAAAAATTTATTGTGGAAAATATCTCATCAAAAGATATATAGAAATATTTCAAAAATAATGGAAAGTCATTTTTACTACAAAATGTAAAATTAAATTAATATTATTAATATAAAAACATTTAATGGTTATTATTTTAATAAAACTTAATATATACAAAAAGTCATGGAAGAAAATAATTGTAACTTAGTTAGTCTAAGTTATATAATCAGGTTAATACTTAACATTTATAAGAGTTCTTCTCTTAAGTTAATAAAGGCTGATCCTCCTCTCTCTTAAGTTAATAATTAATAAAATCATTATCTTAAATTTACATGATCAGGTTAATAATTAATATAAGCAAGTTAATCACTATATCAGGATAATTACCATATTATAGATTATTTCACATTATTTTAACAAAACTACACTTTGATTGTCACCTCAATACATGTCTTTTACTGTAGCATGCATAGGAAGATAACCATATAAAAATATAATCAATGGATCCATTTGCTTTTGGCTTATTCTATGATTACCATTCATAGCTTAAATCTAAAGTAATCGATTTTAAATAAAAAATAAAGAAAAAGTGCAGTCATTGTCTCATCGATGACAAGTTGGTGAATGGAATTTCTCTCTGCTGCAAAAGAACAGTTGTGGTCTTCTTATACCCAATTATAAGCCCAAATTTCAGTAACATTTGTTTTCAGAAAAAAAAAAAAGAAAAAAAAAAAAAAAAAAAAAAAAAAAAAAGAAAAAAAAAAAAAGACAACAGACAAACAAACAGGTTTCGACTTGATTGACTGTTTTAAAACTTTTTTATAAAATAAATTTCAAAACCTGTTTTGAACGAAGAAGGAAACGCAAAAAAGTTAAGTTGGGTAAAACATTTTAAAAAGAACTATAAAAACTAGAAGACTAACACCAGAATTAGAAAAGAACTCCAAAATTTATAAAGAAAAAAATCGACAGTTTTTTATTTTACAGTTTATATTTTTCAAAAAGTATAAATTCTTTTTAAAACCTGTCTCACTTTTCTCAAATTTTACATCTTAAAATCTAACCAATCATTTTTTTTTTCTTCCCAAAGAAAATAATAGTGTACTTAATTTGATCCACAAAGCAGTGTTTGGATTTACCTTTGTGTGCGAAAACATCAAAGCACTCCGTTGAATTATTATGACTATTGGAACTAATTGCGTTTTTATCTTTTAGCTTTATCATGTAACTTTCAGGTTTAAATCTAGTTTTACATTTCACGTAACGAGATTTGACTCTTTCTGTAAAAGTTAGTTTTTGATAAGATTAATTTGTTAAGGTTGGAGAAGTTACTTAGTAATACCTCAAATGTAGCCAATACATAGTTCTTTCAATTACATGCAGTAAATACATTGACCTAATTCCTTTCAACAAGGAAACAAGTTGACATAAAATAATAATTAATAGCCGCCGCAACTTTAATGCATTTTGCAACTACACTTCTAAAATATAGCAGTTCCCCAATCAATTTAAAAAAAGAAAAAATGCATGACATTGTCAAGAATGTATGTGCAGGTTTTAATAAGCTTCAGTATTTACTAGGGAGAGAAAAAAAAAATAGAAGAATGAAAAATAGAGTGGAAATGAAAGCTATTTGATTTTAAAAAATTGAAGAAATGGTATATAGATTTAGAATATTATTTTTAATTTGCTTTTTATATATTATTATCTTATTTTTATTTAGAAATAAAATAGAGTGGAAATAAAAGCTATTTGATTTTTATTTTTATAATTGACTAGTAGAGAATGCATTCCTCTTCCTTGCTTTTCTTTCATTTTTTTGGCATTGAAATACATTTGCGGGTCTTCAGGGGAGTTTTATCTTAACAAAACTTATAGGTATAAACTTTATATATATATATATATATATATATATATATATATATATATATATCAATTTATTCTTTTCAAAATATTGTGTGATTTCAAAGATCTTGTTCATATTTATCATGTACAAATCAATTTTAATTGGATTTATGTTTTCATTATACTTGAAAATTATACTTGGAAGAATTATGTCTAAAGAAATATTAAAGAAAGATATAAACGAGTTTGGAATGTCTTCTTGTGAGTCTAATCTATTTCCAAATGATGCATAATGATATTATATTATAGTGAGGAGTTGTTTTGATAATTTCTATTGTCCTAAGAATGTAAGACATATTTGTAGAAGAAGGAGTAGGATCTACATGTCAAATAATAATTTTTTTAACTAATTTTCTTAACCAAACTACATATAGATACACAAAGAAGAATAACAAATTCAGTTTTTTTAGTTATCTTAATAGATACAACCTGTTTTAATATCAAAATGCGACATTCTTAATTAAAACGTGAAACTTATAATAAAGGATGTTCAATCCTAAATTCAACAAAATGGCTTATAGAATTAGCAGTATTTTAAAAGAATAATGTACAAATCATTTACACATTCATCTCAAAAGTTCAGAAAATAACTTTCTAATTACTCTCTTTTAGGTTTAACTTCCAAATCTGCACAAATGATTGTTATTTACCAAGTACAATGACAATAAATTACAAATAAAATGGTAAGTTATTGATAAATTTACATAATAATTCAAAGGTAAAGTAATAATTATATAAGATGAACTTTCTTTTCTCTCATTAATTTATATCAATACATGGATTTATTTATATATAGAATATCCTACAAAGAATATCAATGGCACCTTCTGAAATATTTATAAATACTATTATTTATACTTACTTCAAACCTATCACGTCTTCATTCCTAATCTTGATCAATCAGAGTAAATTTAAGACATTTTCTCTCAAAATCTCAACATGCTTTCTGAATCACTATTCAGATCTCAACATATTTTCTAGAGATATAGTAAAATTTCCATCAATTTTTCACCGTCTAAGATTTTAATTTAAACACTCCATGAAACTAGGATATCTCTATAACATAAAAGCATATATTTAATACCCTACATTATTATAAAGTTCGCATACTATCCCAAATTTGTGACCTCAATTGATTTCATCTCATATATATTCATCATTCATACAAATTGCAACAACAATTAAATTAATCTAACATCATTTTAGTTCCAATATCACTTCTTTCCTTGAAAACACTAAACTAAATAATGCATTAATTTGTTAAAATGTTAGTTGAGCAACACGTTCTCACTTGAGCAAGATTAAAATAAAGAATAATTTTTGTTTCATTTTCGTTTGTAATTTGTTCAACACATGGATCTACCTATATATACGATATCTTATCAAGTATTGATCACACATTTTGAAAGATATTATGTCAGAGACTAACATCTGACCTACTTCAAACCTCTTAGGTCTTCATTCCTCATCTTGATCAGTTAGAATAAGTTTGAGGCATTTTCTTTCTAAAACCTCAATGTGCTTTTTGATCCAATATTCATACTTCAACATATATTTTGGAGATACAATATTTTTTTTGTTAAATTTCTCGCCACCTCAGATTTTAATCTACATGCTTTAAACACTCCATGAAGTTAGGATATCTCTATGTAGAACCATATACGTAATATTTCACATTATTATATTGTTCACATACTATTCCAAGTTTGTGACCTCAATTGATTTCATCTCATACATATTCATCATTCATACTAGTTCTAATTAATAACAATTAAATCAATCTAACATCATTTTATTTTTTTATAATATCTCCAATCCTTGAAAAATACTGAACTAAACAATGCATTAACTGGTTAAAATGTCACTTGAACGACACATCCTCACTTGAGTGAGATTAAAATAGAGAACAAAACTTTTTTTGTTCCACTTTTGCTTGAGTGAAAATATTCTCTCTTGAAAGTTTCGCTTAAGCAAGAAAACAATAAAGACAAGGTCCAACTAAACTTTTCATGTTCACTTGAGGAATAAATCTCACTTCAGTGGACATGTAACAGAAAAGAAACTTGTGCAACAACTTGCAATCCTTTCTAACTTCCGCCAAAACCTATTATATGACATCAATAATCTTAATAAGTTTAGGATGCTTAAATACAACAATTTTTTTGCTTAAATATCATGTTTTCAATCCCTTTAAACTCAAATGATCATTCAAAAATCAATATAACACAATTAACTGAATTCAATACATATCTCACTTTAATAAAACTAAGCTTACTCAATTTGTTTAGAATCAAAACTCAATTTAAAACATAACAATTATTCCACCAAATTGGCAATCCAACAATAACCATAAGACATTACATAAACATTCTCAAAATGGTCATCAACTTTCTAAGGTTGTACATGCATAAGCCTACACAACAAAAATCCATATTCAATTTAATTATTGTGTTTAACTCATTTTAAATAAGTTATCAATGATAGTTTTTCTTGCCTAAATGTGGCTTGCACTTTAAGCAAAATCTATGGAAGGATTGGAGAACACAATAATTATAGAGACCTAAGACAACATAACCAAAAACAACCAAACTTCGGTCAAAAGACTAAAGTAGCAGACAAAATAACTTTTTTCAACTTAGAAAACCAATGTTAAGCTCAAACACTACCCAAAAAAAAAATTAAAAGATTTTCAAAATACAAAGCAATTTACTCAAAACTTAAACTTGTTCAGGTAAGAATATTCGTGACTCACCAATTATTTCAAGTTAAGATCTAATCTTGAAATGATAAAAATAAGAGTGAGAACCATAGAGAGATACACTAGGAATAAAACTTAAAAAGATTATATCCTTTTCTTTTTATGAAAAGAAAGAAAGGAAGAAGAAAGAAGAAAGAAAGAAAGGTTATTGGACCTGGCCCAAAAATGAGCCTTACAAACATTGGACAAGTTCTTCCTATACCCCAATATAAAATTTTAATTCCACAATTGCCCCTATGACACACTCATCTGGTTCACACTGGCAAAAAAATGAGAATCGGATGACACCTCCATCCGGTTCACATTACAAAAAGATTGACAACCGGATGAGTATGTCATCCGGTTGTCATTTTATTTTGAAATGACAACCGGATGACATACTCATCAGGTTGTCAATTTTTTTGCAGAATCGGATAGGAGTGCTATCCGGTTCTCATTTCCAAATCAAAACGAGAACCGGATGAAATCCATCCAGTTCTTATACCCTAAATCAGAAAATTCCTCTGTTCGCCATCGACAATGCCCCAAACCCCAAATCAACTACTCTAATTAGCAATATCACTTACTAATTGCTAATAAACACCAAAAATTACTTACCTATTGCTTGTTTGAAGGATTAATCGAAGATTTGGAAGAATAGAAACAAACGGATACTGAATCTGTGAACCGGATGCCTTTTCTTCGCAGCAGCAACTATGCAAATACACAGATCCGTGTTTGGTATGGAGTGAAATGGATGAAGAAAATAGTGGGTGCAGCGGCACGAAAGCTTCAGACGGTGGTGAAAATGGATGGAAGTAGAGATTTCAAAAGTGAGAACTAGATATAGGAGTGAAGGGATGAAGGCTAATTTGATCTTTGCACTTTTAAAGTTGAGAGCATAACTGTCATTTCATATTTTATATGAGGGTGCAGGAAGAGGGTATTAGGGTGCAGGAAGCACTCGTCCAAACATTGACCACCCTTTTTAAATTTTTTACCATTATAATTATAAAACATTAGTTATAATTTTCTATATCATGAAAATTTTTGTAAAATTATAATTATGAATGTATTTTAAAATCTAATGTCAAGTATTGAGGAGTTTTATTGCAATGTTTTAAGCGCATTGAGGAGTTTTATTGCAATGTTTTGAGCGCGTACAAATAATAATGTTGTCCATCTTAAACCATGCTAAGAATTGTCATATGTTTGGAGTTAAAGAATGTAAGCCAAAATGAAGTAACCAACTCAATTAACTTCATACCTCATATGGAATATCCAATTATACCTCATGGAATATCTAAGTCAATGACACAATTACTTGAGAGTGTCCTCCATTTTCTTCTTTTACTAATTCTTATTATTTAAGTCTTATGCCTCTCTTTTTATGTTTCCTTCTCAATCATTTATTTTCACTTTTAAAGTTGTTTCTCATCCTTTTTTTCTAAATAGATTTAGCTAGTTAAAAGGTGAACAAGTATAGTTCATATTCAATTGATCAAAATTTAATTTAGAGTAAGGTTTTCATTTTATTTTATAATCTCCATATTTTTTATTTTTTCTCTTTAAACTTGTTTTAATAGATAAAATAACAAATTATAGGTTCAAAAATTATTTTTTAACTTTTATATATTTGTTGATTTTGTATATCTCGCTTGAATGTGGAGTTATCACTTAGATGTAGAGTACTATCGTTTTAGTGACCAAGTAAACATTCACGCAATAACACGCTTATAAAAGTTGAGGTTTGAGGTTAAGTGAGAGAGACCTCACATCAATTATCTCTCTAGAACTCTTAGAGACCCCGCTCAGGGAATAAAGCACTGGGGATGTAGGTAAGATTATAAAAATCGTTTAATGTAAATAAAATAGCATATTATTCGAGCATTATCTTTTTTGCTTAACCAATATGAGTTGTCGTTTAATCAACTGCTTGTAGTTCAAGCAAGAATGAGATTGCAATTATTCTCTCTCCTCTATAAACATATCATTTAAGGGTTGATATGATGCTCATTGAGCGTTCGCATTAGAGCTTGAGTGACATTGAACGATGCCTCAATGGTTACTGTTCGAGAATACGAGGGAAAAACATTGGGGAGATCAACAAGAATGAGAACTGAGCCAAACCACATATAAGGGAATGACACTACCTTCAACCCAAAACCTTAAGGCATTAGGTTTGCAGGTCTTCTTTCTTATATGTTGCTCAACTTTCTCATTCCTACCCAATGTGGGACTTCGACTCACACTTGAATACCTAACAATCTCCCCCTCAAGTGAGAGTCACTCTTCCACCACATTGATACACTCCCCCTCGAGCGGAAGCAATCCTCAAACCCGAGTACATTACTCATGACCCCTTCACTTGTACCGCCGTTCACACACTTATACGGGACACACTTGCCTGAAATCACCATCAGGAAGACTCTCGATACAAGGTCAAATTGTACTCGCCCAAGCCGCAAACCAACGGCTCTGATACCACTTGTTGGGAGAATCCGAGGGAGAAAACTGGGGAGACCTCACATAATGAGACAAGAGCCAACCTATATAAGGGAATGACACCACCTTCAACCTAAAACCTTAAGGCTTTGGGTTGAAGGTCTTCTTTCTTATATGTTGGCTCATGTCTCATTCTTGTGAAATCTCTCCTGTTTTCCCCCTCGGAGTCTCCTACCAGTTACTTACTTATTGCTTGAACAGTACTTCACCGATTAAGCGATATTAATCTTAGACTAAAACAATATCATACTTTACATATAATTTCAATCACCATTATATTAATTAGTTTAGTCATCATTATTCTAATTACAATATCTTTTAATCATCAAAAATACCAAATATATATTTCCATACTTTCTATAACTCCAACTAAATTGGAATACTCTCCAATAATAATAATATAACATAATTGTATACAATTATATCCTTACTCCAACTATCTCCACTTTAATTCAATACAAGAATGCACATCACATATCTAACTAAATACAAAATGCATAGATACAACTTAATTAGCTTCCATTATCTGGCTTCTATTATGTGTGGGAATAATGTACTTATTAGCGAAATTATTCATGTACAACCCCACAGACCTACGCTATTGTACTAGAACTCCTAAAGTATTAACCATACATTTGTCAATACTTTCCCTTAATTATAATCCAAAAGAAAGAAGAACAAAGAGTTGGATCAATAGTAGGCAACTCAATACTTACTATAATAAAGAATTTGTTCAAACTGTCTTGACTAGTTGTTACCTCCTTAGTAATATAATTTGTCATGGAAATAAACAACTTTTCAGTTTAAAATCATAGAGAGAGTTAAAGAAAACATAGAGAAGATATTTTTGAAAAGAAAAAGTTTCTAATGAAATAAAGAGTAAATTGTTATAATATATTATAGGATTGTGGTTTGATTTGATTTTTAATTAAAAGAACATCCAAACTATAAATAAAAACTATATGCGGTTTATTGAAAGAAAAAATTCAAAATAGAACCAAACCAATTTATGTGGTTTGGTTTTGGATTGGTTTTTACTGTTTTTATTTTTTAATTCTAATTTTTTTCTTTTATTAAAGGTTTATTCTTTCTTTTCATTTTTTAATTAAAAATATAATAATAAAAAGATATGTCACTCAAAGTAATAAACTAATAAATTTATAAGATTAAATACTTAATATCGTTAAAAGCTTAAATTGTATTATTTTATAGTATAACATCACCAATACGAATAAAAGATTTAATATTAACTTAAATAATATAAAAATACAACAAGATCCAATATGAAAAATTTAATTTAACAAGTCACAAAAGAGAACATGAAAAATAAATTATACCAATTATGAGACCAACTATTAAATTCATATAGGTGCAACCTTTAAAAGTTAAGACATTGTCACTTAAATTTTAATTAGATTATTTCTTAAAAAAACCTATGTTGTCAAGAATTTTTCTAATAACTACTCAGAGTTCTCTTAAGAGAACCGTGGATTAATATATTTTAAAAATATAATAATCTATATATTTGAAATAATAAAGAAAGATGTAAATTGAAATGTATAATCTATATATAACTAAGTATAAAAAGCAATGAGTTATCATGTTTGAGTCAAACTAGTTAAACTAGCTAGTAAATTGATCATCATTTGGCAATTAATAATGACAGTATATTCCTTATTCATTCTGAAATTGAAGCAAGAAGACATAGAGAAAAGCAACAGAGAAGTGGTGTTGTAAATGATAACATTGGTACATCAACAGAACATTATGGAATAAACCATGTCACACATCAAAGTCTGCACACACAAACACATCTCACAGATCATTGTTCTGTTTTCTGAGGTTGCCACAAGAAGGGAGCATCAGCATTCTCATCACTGCAATAGAGGCAAGGATGCTGTTCAAACCCCTTACTTTGCAGCACCTTCCTGGCTCTCACCACCACCTCTCTGTTGCTCAACCCACCCTCATTCTCCCTCAGCACCATCTCCACCGCGTTGCTGAACGCCCCATAAGCCTTCCCGCCGCCCTGGCCCGGGCTCATGTCCGCCGAGGTCTCGTCCGCCTGGCACCCGCTCAGCAGGATCCCCTCGTCGGGTCCCAGCATCTCCAACAGCTCACGCGACGCAGTTTGAAAGCTCAAACTGGCGCACGACCCGAAGAGTTCTAGCATGTGGGTGCCCATCTCTGTGGTGGTGGCTTTTGTTTGGGAAGCCAAGTGGTGTAGTATGGAATCATAAGGGATATTCTTGTTGGTAAGGGTGTCACTGGTTTCCGATGTGGGACCTTTCTGAACCGATGAAGATGGACCTATTTGCTCTTTCTCTTTGTCGATGAGGCCTCCACTGTGGCACGAGTCTGAGAGGATTGTGAGGCTTGCACCCTTTGCTAGTCTGTTTACCAGTTGCCGGAAGTCCAAATCTGTATGTTACATCACACTATACAATGAGTAATGATATTTTGATAACTTATTTTGGATACAACAACTTTAAGGTGTTGGCTTAAAAATGAATGATGTGAAGTGAAGTGAAAAGTGCATATTTCGATTGTGTGATATGAGAGGGGACTATACAAACCAGTGATGAGATTGAAGTCACAAGGCACAATAGCCTCCTCATGGCGGAAGGGGTGGCCATGTTTCTTGGAAGGGATTCTGGTTCCATGTCCGCTGTAGTGAAAATATAGCATATCCCCTGCTTCAGCTCCATCAACCATCTTGGCCAGTGCCTGCTTGATGTTAGCACCAGTGGGCAGTTTACAAGAGTTTGGTGCATCAGTGAGCATCTCAATGCTACTTTCATCAAACCCAAATCGCTTCACCAAAGTCTCCTTCATGGCCAACACATCGTTTATGCAACCATGCAGCTCATTGCTAGTGTTGGGGTAGTTGCATCCCACCAAAACGGCCACCCTCTTCTTCTGCCCCTCCATTTTGATCTCAGTTCAAAGATGTGAAAAAAATGGAACAAGGTTTGTCAGAACGAGTGGTTTCTCTGTGTGGTTATTACTCACTCGGTTTCCTCCATTTATATAGTTCTCGGGGGAGCAAGCATTGCATGTGGTTATCCCTTTGGATTTGCCACAAGCAACATTATAAGATGTTTGTGTTGGCTTACAAGCCAGGGAACTTCTGTTTTGGACAAAAGCATGGTTTGTGTGAACAACTCTGCTCAACTAACAATTGTTACAACTTTGGAATGTTATTTGGGAAACCATGATTATGGTTATTTAAGTTGCAGCATGCAAAATTCTTAGCTGCAGGAATCACTAATTTGGATCACAATTGGTGAATCTCAAGTTGTTACCTCGTTGGAAACTAGTATAAAGAAATTTGTAGAACAGATTGAAAGGGGTTTTGCTTGAAAAATATGAAAAGGGTGAATGAATAGTGACATGAATTTGGTCAAATCCACCTTTTTCCCTTTCTGGTTAGTTTTCAAGTAATAATAAGAGAGAAACAACGTGTCCATTTGACTTGAAGAAACTTTTTTTAAGCAAAGAAGAATATTTAACCTGGACTTTTTGACTGTCTCTAGAATCTTGGAAGTTTGATCAAAGTCTAAGCAACATCATAATAGTTAGTCCCTTCACGTATATGAATCAACTCAAACACTTGAAAATGATATCTCATGTGATTTGATCATCCAAAGAAACGTATACAATCGGCCAAGGCTAGGGTCGTTTGCCCATAACTTAGTTGATCATTTTATAGCAGGTTGATAAGTGTAAGCTGATTCTATACACAGAATCTCTAATTATTGAGAAAACTTTCAAATTTCATAAATTTGCACCATACATTTATTTATTTTTGTCTCTTAATTATACTAACTTCATTCTTTCGAAGGGATTCTCGACTTTCAAGAATTTCAGAACAACTTATTTTAAAATAGGTTTAGATGTAGAGAAAAACTAGATACGTGCTAATGGGAAATTCAATATATATTCCGAATTTTTAAAACACATACAATGAAAAAAAAAGGAAAACTTTAATGTTTAATAAATAAAAAAATACTTTTAAAGTTCCCCAATTGATATCCAAAATACAATTATTGGACTGGCTATAATGGGTTCACATACCCACTAGGTGGTTTAGGTTTTGTGTATGAAAATAACATTGTAATAAGAATTCGACACCTCGAGAAACTATTAGTATCTAATAGACGAACTTTTGATTTCTATTTTTTTTAAGTTAAATCTCCAATCTAAAAAAGTAAAGCTAAGCTGTTAAATGGCCATTCTCAGATTACTTGGAAGCCAAGCTAAGCTTTATAAACATATTTTGTTTGAAATAAGTTAATTAATTAATCTTATTATTGTTGTGTTCATACAGCCCTTGCGTGCAAGCAAGCCTCGTATAGTTTGCGCATTTTTCCCACCGGCCACAAAAATGTGAGCTAGAAGGACAAGAAAGTGATGAAACCACACAAGTTTCCCACTCAGATTAAACATTCTAATTTTTAAACCTTGAGCATCATTCTTTGTGGCTGAATCATTATTTTACGGAATTAGTTTGATTTGGACAAACAAATCTATGTTTAAAATTCATTACAAAAGAGTTAATATTTTGAATTCTTTTCTAAACACAAAGTCCATGTTTAGAATGTTTCGAACAAGCCCAAGTCCAATCCCCTGTCATAACAAAACAATATTCCATAGGATCTATCTTTCTTTCCTTGTAAAATCCTCCCATTCATCAACCGAATTTGCACCAAAGTTCCATATATAGACAAGTGATATAGACAAGTGATAGGTTAAAATTTGATCTTGCTGTGCAGAAATATGGAGGCTCAGATACATTTTCAGATTCAGAACAAAAAAATTGAAAAAATGTTCAAAGATCTTTCCAAACATTAAAGTCGGTACTTGAGGCATTATAGTTTATAACATTGTCTTGACAACCTATAAAGAAGACGCTCCGAGTGGAATCAACGTTCACTAATGCATGAGCTTTGTGAGCTGGACTTCCAGCTACAGCAACCTCATCCCTGCCAATGACCACTTCAGCATAACCCTCATCTACCTCACTGTTCTCCAACTGCATTCAAACATTTTGCAGGTCATGATTCACAAAGTGAGGGTGTGTGTGGATTGCTACTAACAAATTTTTCATGACAAACAATCTTGTTTCCTTATCATTGCAAGTTTAATTTTAATGTACCAGCAATCAAAGAAATTTATCATGTCCCACTTTTACACCCTCTTCACCATTCATAAATCCCTCTCTTAATATATAACTTTTTAAAATTAGATAACAATATAAAAATTACAATAATTCTATTTTAATTAAATTTTAAAACAAATAAACATGATTTATTTAATTTTTTTCATATTAAATTACTTATTTTAAAAAGAAGCACTTTTCAGATTATTTTAATAGACAAATTATGGATAAATTTGTTAGTGCTTTTTTTCTTAAAGTATTTCTTTAATGAAATAAAAATATTTCAACTTTTTATATGTTTATTTTAAAAATAAACAATTTTCCTTGCATTTTTTTTTGTATAAAAAATTCTTTTCAAAAGCACTTACTTCTTAAACATCTACTTTTAAGTTCAACATATTTAGTTGTTCTGAAGTCAGACAGTAAAAATTAGAAGATGTTACAAGTGAAAGAAATTAAAATGGTGGAAATGAATGGTTTTTAATTATAAGGATGATTTACTTTTATTACAAGTGAGAATGTACAGTGAAAGTGAAGGATGATGATGAAGATGAGGAAGAGGAGGAGGAGCAGATTGTTACCCTAAACCTGATTGCAGCGCCCCAAATGAGGAAAGTCTCGTTACAATCGTGGTGTCTGTGATTTCCCCGTCGCTTCCCAGGCCGAATTTCTCCCACGTGAAGCGACGCACACGTCACGGCTCCACCTGCACAACACAAAATAAATAACTCGAACGAAGAACAACGAGAACAGCACGAAACGACGACGTATTGGATGGCATTAAGAAAGGCAGGATTGGAACCTGAAATGCCGGAATCAAGGGCGAGAGCAATAGGATCGAAGAGCCAGCCGCGGTTGTCCTTGGCGACGTGGGAAGAGTGGAACCTGACGAGGTTGACGAGCGCGTCGCGGTGGGAGGAGTGAGGGGGAGTGTGGGAGAAGCGCTGGGCGCGGAGTGAGATCCAGGCGAGAAAGAGGAAGATGGCGAGAAGGAAGGGGATGGAGTGCGGTCGCTGGAGGAACCACGTGACGACGGAGGGACGGATCTGTTGCGACGTCGTCGTGTGGGGGTTTATGTAGCCCATTCTTCTCTGCGTCGCCATTGTGTTGTTGTTCCTCTCTCTTTCTCTTTCTCTTTCTCTTTCTCTTTCTCTTTCTCTTTCTCTTTCTCTTTCTCTTTCCACTCTCATCTCTCTCATTCTGCGATTTCGAATTCGATTTGGAAAAGTGGAAGAAGAAGAAGATGCTTACTAGTGTTTTGTTATCCTCTCTGCTTTTCTCGTGGATCAAATTTTATGCTCTGTATTGCTAAATTATTTCTTTAATGCATATAAAACATTCTACCAAAAGAGCATGTCTATTTTAAAACGAATATGACATGAAATTAGATAAATATATTTTCTAAAAAATATAAAATATGGCTAATTGAAAATAATCGCTGAAGCATTTTTTTTCTCTTATAAAATAATTATTAATATTTCAATGTGTTTATGATCTTATATAATTTCTAATTTTAAAATGAAATAATTTAATTCTTAAAGTAAATAGAAAAAAAAAATATTAGAGTAGGGAGTATTTAAAGGAAAAGCAAGTTGAGTAGGACGCTGCTGCTATCACAAAGCGGAAACTGGAATAGTCGGATAAGAGGGTAAGGCGGTGCAGTGCTTCCATCACACTCTTCAAACCTCTCTTTATCTATAGACATATATATACCTTATTATCTTCTCTTTACTCTTTAATTTCATCGCTCTCTTCGTTCCCTTCTTCTTCGCCGCAAATTACATTTTCACAGTGTTCGCGGCAGGGTTTATTGTCTCCCTCAAATTATTATTTTGCCTTTTCGTGTCAGTATTCTAGACACGATTCTTGTGATTGCATGTTACATTTCGTGATTGTGCTGAATCTTTGGTTAATGATATCTGTTGTTTTAGCCGGTTAGGTTTTCTTGGTGTGGTGTGGAATATGGACAAATACACAATGTTTTCGAGGTTTTGAGTTTGTTTTTCTGTTTTCCGACTTTCTCTTTGTAGAACATCTTCGATGGCGTCCCAAATTATCCGCGAGTGGTCTGGAATCAATACATTCGCCCCTGCTACCCAGACTAAGTTGCTTGAGCTCTTGGGAAAACTTAAACAAGAGGTTTTGTTTTTCTTTACGCTCTCAAATTATACCTAAGTTTCGTGGTTATTGTTTTTGTTTTACTGTTGTTTACATGTTTGTTTGTTTGTTTTCTTCCTGCGAATTTCGTGTTTATGGTGTAGAATGTGAACTCCTTGACTATACTTGTGATGGGAAAAGGTGGTGTTGGAAAATCTTCAACTGTCAACTCCATCATTGGGGAAAGAGTGGTTTCGATCAGCCCTTTCCAGGTATGAGATGATACTTTCCGGTGATGGTCTAGGAATGGTTATGGTGTTGTTGTCCGACTATTATGTTTGTGATGTTGTTCTTTTGTTGAAAAGTCGGAAGGGCCAAGACCCGTGATGGTGTCACGATCAAGGGCTGGTTTTACATTGAACATTATTGACACTCCTGGTCTCATTGAAGGGGGTTACATCAATGATATGGCACTTGATATAATAAAGCGGTATGTGCTTAATTGCTTGTGTTTATCTTGTGACGCTTTACCTGTAAACATGTATATGGTCTCAGAAATGTTTTTTCTAGTGTGTCTGCTCTTCTTCTTCTACTTACCGCTTTTTTTCTTGTTTGGTGTGAATATGTGTTTGTTTGAGTAGTTTTCTTCTGAACAAGACCATAGATGTGCTACTTTATGTGGATCGCTTGGATGTGTATCGAGTGGACAACTTGGATAAATTAGTTGCCAAAGCTATAACAGATAGTTTTGGCAAAGGGATATGGAACAAGGCCATAGTAGCGCTCACACATGCCCAGTTCTCTCCACCAGATGGATTGCCTTATGACGAGTTCTTCTCACAAAGATCTGAGGCTCTCTTGAAGGTTCTTAGGTCAGGTGCCAAGATAAAGAAAGAAGCCTCTCAGGTATTTATACCTGTAAATTGAATCTTATACTTCAAATGCATCTAAGTTTTGTCAAAATTGTATATAAGCATCAGAAGTCAAAGCATTTCGATTTTAGTGCTCTGTTCCTTGTATCGGCATGTAGTTATAAATCCCAAATGGTGGGGGCAGTGCAGCCAACCCAAAACTGCTATAGTGGGATCTCAGACAGCAGGATCACTGCAAATTTCAAGATGGTAGTTATGAGCTAAATAAGTTAAATTACACCTATGTAAAGGCTAATAAATTAAAATTACATGAAGTGAAAGATATATCCATAATTAATAATCAAAACTAACAGTCTAAAGCCAAAAGCAGAAGTCAATAACCCTGAAAGTCTATAAAATCTAATTAAGCCTCCAATTGGATTTTGGCTTAACCTGTCTCAAGTGTAACCATTGAAGTATAAAAACGAAAAAACAGGACAGAACAGAACATAGGAAGAACTGAGGGGTGAGCAGGTGCAGCTGAATCAAGATTTAGGAGAAAAATAGAAACGTTAGTGACCAGACTCAAAAAAAGGTCATACCTTCTCAAAGACTTTTTGTGAAAATTGAAAGAAGTTGAGGATACGCAAACTATCAACATATTACAGTTTGTGCTAAAAGTGGGTATATGTGACATCAAATACTTGGTTCTGGTGATTAATATTGAAACACATGACAGAACAGTGTGTGCCGTGTGAATAAAGTTACAAACAACGTTTTGAAAGCTATTCTTATGAAAAAGGGGGTGAAAACATGAAAATAACCCCAAAAAGTTGTTGGATTAGGGGTAATGAGATGTTTCACCCACTTATTTCAGCAGTGGCAGCCACAATTGTGAATTGCAGTGATTTTTGGCATGCTTGTGTTGTGGGTATGACAACACAACACATTAACCCTCTGGTGGGGTAATTTCTGTGGCTGTGACCAGTCACAATGCAGCACTTTGATGTGATAGAGATGCTATTAATAACCATAAATTGGAAGAAAAAGACTGGCCATTTAGTTGATCATGTTTTCCAAAGACATTACCTTGTTCAAGTTTTTGTTTACTTGGATACATATTGAATGGTATAGTTAGCTTGACTGCTACATTTATGACTCTTGACCGATTTATGTGTATGGCCATATTGGTACAGAACAATGTCATAAAACCCAGATTTGAACTGTCTGGATGGACTGTGGGTTAACCATCAGTTGGCTGAGCCTGTTGTGACCCCAAGCCTGGTTAGTTAAAAACTGGATTTGAAATTTGTGAATTGAACATGCATTGAAGATCGAACTAGTTCAATTTATTTAAGATTTTTCACTGAAAGAATAAATCTAGATTTTAACTTGGGAGGTGCATTGGTAGGGTAACCACAACACTTTGTTTCTCTCAAAAACACATCTCAAACTATTTTAAATTTGACATGCCTTTTTAGGCTTTAAGAATTGTACCAGGGCCCTTAAAAGGTGATAGAGTCCTACCTTGCCATGAGTATCTATTTCTCAGTATAGATTTTTCTTATTTAGTATGTAGTCCATACTATACAATTAGCGTACTGACTATAATATGTGTATATAGGTAAAGGATGTGATAAATATTTAATATTAACTAATTGTATTATATCAATTAATCAATTGTGTTTAAAATATAATTTAGTAGTCTGTATATAATGTTTACTTGTATACACAACCGTTATTAGTTGTATGCTTCACATAATATCATTTATTTGTGGGATGTGGTTCCAGCTTAACCTTGGCTCAACTGCAGCCCAACCTCAAAACCTTTGACCTCTTTCTTTACTGGTTCATAGGTTTGTTTGGTTTAAAAATATTAAGGCATAGCATAAACGTAGTTGTCAATAGTATTCTACAGTGGCACAGCAATGGAGATGCCAGACCGCTATTATAGACTTCATAGTGAAGAGTTTGTGTGGCCTGTGTCTCAGTCAGAGATACTGGTCACTCCCAAAATTTGTGGTCATTGATGCCATTGCTGTTTACTGAGGACAATCTCTTCATTACACATTATTTGTGGGACGAGTGGTCATTTTTCTCTTTCTATATACATTTCAATCTTTATTTCAGAGAAAGGGAGAGACCTACTCTATTTCTATTGTGAAAAGTTGAGAGTGAATATGAAACCAAACAGCAGCACCGGCGAAGAGCACCTTCATTTCCAGCAAACCTACAGCTCTGATTTCAGTTTTGGTTGATTCGAACTTTACTCTTTTTCTGCCTGCATGTTCTGTTCTCTCCAGCAGAGATCTCTGTTCTCTGTCCATCGGACCGAAACACATATATTTCATTTTACTTTCCTATGCTTTTCCTTGTTTCTTCCCCTTGTCTTCCAAGTTCCAATTTCTAATGAGTTTTGACCTCATTACTGTTCTTTATGAATAGTATTTTAAAACTATGCAGCCATAATCTGGACAGAGCTGCAGAGCTGACTTTTTATTCCACTTCACTCTCTCTTTTACTCTCATTTCCTCTGTTTTGCAAAAAACTGTGCAATACAGGGGATGCGCTCTGGTTTTTATTCCTTGTCTGTTATACCCTCTTTCCCACTTTGGTCTTTCAAAAATTGCGCAGTGGAGGGGTTGCCTTCCAGTTTCTTTATCCCTTGACCTGTGTCATCAACTCGTGTGAGTATTAGGTTAAGGTTATGAACTTTTGTTGTTAATGATAAAGTATTTTAGGTATTTTTAGCCTTTATTTATGTGTACATTTCTAACTTGTATTTCTAATATTCAAATAATGTCGTCCCATTATGTGCCATACCACTATAGTGGTTATTTTACTGATTGCTGTGAACCATTATGTTGGTTTGATACTATGAGCGTAAATATTTGTTGGCAATTTTACCCTTTGTGTTAATTCATAATTTTATTTGTCCCTGCTAGTATTCTGCTGTATTACATTGCCGGTTGACCTCTCTGTTTAGTGTAGTTGCCCCTTTGGATTGTTCTTGAGTGTAAGGTGAGTTAAATTTAGCATGCTCTTTAGTTTATCCAGTCAAATGATATATCTGATTGAAGTTAAACATATGGAATTTCTAGGAAACATTATCCTTTATGAAGCCCGGATAATTAATACAAGATAGGTGTACAATATGTCATGGACTTGGTGATACAAGAAAGTATTGAAAATATATAATACAAAACCTAGATATGCTAACACTTAGCATTGTTATGGAAAAAAGAATTACATCATTGAAAAATAATTGTAAAATTAAACTATAGCGGTGAAGATAATACTTAATTATTGAGTATTATGAGACACAGAACTGAAGCAATGTGCGAGAGACCCAAGCATACCAATTAATTAATTTTAAAGAAAAAAAATAATTTTAAAGAAAAAGAAATGAATAACCGCCTGGATAAAGCAACCAGGATTCTTAACTTATCCTTATTTTGTTATGAGACAGAACCCATTTTTAAGCTTTTATTTTGTTTTAAACTCAACTTGGTGTCATCCTGGATATTTATTTGATTGATAGTCTGAGGATTGGGAGAGCATTGTTTTGATGTATAAATTACCTTTCTTGTTGGGTAGAGACTTGTATCTATGTTTCTTTCTTGCTTAGAGAAAAGTCCGGCTTTTCTTTTTGTTATCGTTTATTTTTCAGTAATTTGAAATTCAAAAATTATCTGATGCATTTTGAACATGCCTCTTCTAGTATAATAACTGATAATTTCCATGCTTATTATATCTTACTTTCTTTTTGGGTAAAATTCTAGGCTGCTTCTATACCTGTTGTTTTAGTTGAGAACAGCGGGAGATGCAACAAAAATGACAGCGATGAAAAGGTTGTATATTTGATTCCTTATTTATATCTTTTTAATTCATTTATCTTGCTTAGTCTGACTGAGAGAACGTGTACTTGGTGTTAGGTTCTTCCAAATGGGATTGCTTGGATTCCCCATCTAGTCCAAACAATAACAGAAATCGCTTTGAACAAAAGTGTGTCTATTCATGTTGACAAGAATTTGATTGAAGGGCCAAATCCGAATCAGAGAGGAAAATTATGGATTCCTCTGGTGTTTGCTCTCCAAGTAAGCACGTTGTGAACTTTGAGGCTTATTTGTTTTCTCATTACACTGACGGGAGCATGGATTTCTTTCTCTTCTGCTTATTTTATTTTCCTCTCTGCAGTATTTCCTTGTCATGAAGCCAATACAAGGACTGATCGAGAGGGACATTGAAAATGAGAGGAAGCCAGCATGGGAGAGACACGAAGCTGGGTATCGGAGGAGAGATTTTTATTAGCTGTGCACTTCTGTGCCCATGAAGTTCCATTCATGTTTAGCTTCCTTTGGTTACAAATTTGTTTATTGTCTTTGTTTTATGAGTGAACTTGGATGGTTTCCATATACTGTAACTGCTAGCAGTCTGCGGCATAGGAATTTAATCAAGATTGAGAGGATTTCCTGTATGCTGGGAATTTATTTTTCTTTTTGCATGATTCAGTTTGTTAGTAGTTAATGTCTTGTAAACTTGACTCTGGATTTGACTACCATCGTTGATAGCTTGTGATATCCTAAAAATCTAGCCTGAACTATCAACTATTTTTTGATGTACAATGGTCTCATTGAAGCTAAAAAATCCTTGAACTTCATGCGTAGTACATAAATTCCTGGTCAATAGAGGCCCACGTATAGACTAAAAATCGGGTGCTTCTTCCTATTTTCTGTAATGTATTCTTTTATATGTTGGAGAAGTGATAGAAGAAATTTGTGGTTGCAAAAGTGAGTGCCCAGTGCGAAATATTGAAAACGACTGCATGGCACAAGAGGCATTCCGAGTTACTTAATTTACAACTTTTCTTTAGCGCGTTCAATAGTAAGGGTTAGTTTGATTTTGGCTGATAGTAAGGGTTAGTTTGATTTTGACTGAGGATTCAAATTGAAATTTATCCGTCAAATGGTCTGGTTTATGAAATTGAAATTTAATGATCTAAAACTAATTATTTTAAAATATATTGTCACCAAATTTTAACTTCGAGTTAAGCAAATAATTGTGTTATTTTTTTTTATTATTAAAATACATAATCTTACCTCCTAGCTCTCAATTTTGACTAAATTTTTAGTTTTCACTTACCGAAATCAAAGATATCATCCTGGGTGACATTAAAACCCATAGAAAGGCAGATATATTTATTTTTGAATTAAAAGTTATAAACAATCAAAACATTAAAAATTCAATATTTTCATTTATCTTCGTGAAAAGTTATTGAATTAAAAAATAATCTAATGTATACAACTGTTTTCATCTTCTTTTTTTACTATTAAAAGTTAAGAAATTTATAGAAATTGGTTTTTGACAATGGATTGTAGCATTTTAATAACTTTGGTTGAAGGAAATTGTTAACAAATTAACAACTTTGGTATGGACACATGAATAAAATAAACTAGTAAGAGCAAGATTATAGAAAATAAAAGAAATATATTAATATTATTAGTCGGCCACCAAGGCAAGGAATCTCAAGCCTGGAAGAGGGTTAAACGGCGTTGATGTCAAAGAGAAACGACGACAAACAAATACACCCAAAAAGCCGTGACACGTGACAGGCGCGTGGGACCCACCACCTTGGTTAACGACACCGTCCATTTAAAACGCCGCCGTCTGTTCAATTCAACGCTGGATTCATAACGGGTCTCTCTCTTTCTCTCCAATCCAATCATTTCCTCAAAGACAAAACAAAAAAAAAAAATCACACTCACAACACA
>Ga0209489_102795_pt1 | contig 34869 bp, 14 predicted proteins | sample SiratrowhiteBW_FD_187527 | JGI IMG/M metagenome (GOLD analysis project Ga0209489, IMG submission 187527) | Root nodule microbial communities of legume samples collected from California, USA - Siratro white BW (SPAdes) (version 2) | ecosystem: Host-associated > Plants > Roots > Nodule | place... | reverse complement strand
AAAAAAAAAAAAAAAAAAAAAAAAAAAAAAAAAAAAAAAAAAAAAAAAAACTCCTTGCAATAATGCAATCTCTTCCTGTACTAAATTGATATTAATATGATGTTTTAAGAATTCAAGTTATAAGAAGTTAAATTCAAAGATTAAAATATCAATATAAACACTTATATTACACAACCACAGATAATATTTTAGTGAGTGTATTAGGAAGTTTGAAACTCAAGAATTTTGTGTAACACTAGAAGTTCAGCAATGCTTCAATTATCTTCATACTTTGGTATTTTAAAGTAACTCAAAACTGCTAACATATATATTAACCATATGCAGTGCTGTCATTGGATCCATTAATTGGGGCAATATCTGCTGGAAATGTTGTAGTCATAAAACCTTCAGAACAAGCTCCAGTTTGCTCTTCTTTCCTTGCCAATATCATTCCTCAATACTTGGACTCTAATGCCATCAAGGTGATTCAGGGCGGACCAAATGTTTGTGAACAACTACTGCAGCAAAAATGGGACAAAATCTTCTTCACTGGTATTATTTTCCATACCAACCCTCTATTTAGAAATTTTTCTCTCCAAATTAAGTTTGCTGTAAAACTAGTCCTGAAATTTTCAGGAAGTTCACGTGTGGGGAGCTTAGTTATGTCTGCTGCTGCAAAGCATTTAACTCCTGTTACTCTAGAGTTGGGTGGAAAATGCCCTGCCATACTTGATTCCTTTCCCAATCCTTCGGAATTCAAGGTAGTAGTAGTTCACATCAGTTATCATGCTTCCCACATTCATTCAATTTCAAGGTCTAATTCACTTTGCTTTTCTCTGCACATTTATGGGCATCAAGTTGGCAGTCAAAAGAATTGTGGGAGGAAAGTGGGGACCTTGCAGTGGACAAGCTTGCATAGGAATAGATTATTTGCTTGTTGAGGAGCAGTTCTCATCTTCTCTGGTATTCATCACAATCACCAGCTGCTATTTTTTTCTTAACTTTTGTTTTCTAATACAAAGTTTTCTTGTAGATAGAGCAATTAAAGAAGACAATCAGAAGATTTTATGGCGAAAACCCAGTGGAATCAAATGTAGTTTCGAGAATAGTAAACAAGCATCACTTTGAGAGAATACGCAATCTTCTAGAAGAACCACGTGTTGCCGCTTCCATCGTTCATGGTGGTTTGATCGATGAAGAAAACCTGTGAGTTCTTCTACCTGCTTTTGGCAAATAGAAGTGGTTAATTAGTTTTGTTTAATTGAGCTATTTCTTCCAACCTTTTTAGGTTCATTGAGCCTACAATCCTGTTAGATCCTCCACTAGATTCTGAGATAATGACAGAAGAAATATTTGGACCACTGCTTCCTATAATCACAGTGAGCATGGCAATCCCATTTCATGGTTTTTCCGTTCTCGAATATATTTTGTCATTGTCTCATTCAACTCTTGAACTGGGCATCTGTGCAGCTGAATAAAATTCAAGAAAGTATTGAATTTATCAATGCAAAACCGAAGCCTCTTGCCATTTACGCCTTCACCAAAGACGAAACTTTCAAGAGAAAAATTCTATCCGAAACATCCTCAGGAAGTGTCGTATTTAACGACACTTTGGTTCAAGTAACAATGATACTTAATTCTATCCGACTTAATTTTCCTTTTCTATCAAGAAAATTATAATGCAAAGAAATGGGGTGACACTTTGTTTGTATGTGCAGTTTTTATGTGATACACTACCATTTGGAGGTGTTGGTGAAAGTGGTCTTGGAAGGTACCATGGGAAGTACTCTTTTGACACTTTCAGCCATGAAAAGGCAGTGATGCACAGAAACCTGTTCCTTGAAATTGAGCCAAGGTACCCTCCTTGGAGTAAGTTCAAGCTGGAGTTTCTCAAATTGGCATACAGGCTCAACTACGTTGGACTATTATTGCACATGTTGGGCTTCAAACTCGGCTTCAAAAAATACAACTAGATCAATAGGACCTTTGCTCATGTAGTGAACATCAACTTGGCGTTGTAATAAGGGAACCTTTGTGTGTCTTATTTCCTTGCTTGTAATAGAATGTTTCTACTTCTGAGGTCCTATGGTCAAAGCAATGTCCATCATTTTAAACTTTGTCTTTTCTCCTCATTTGTGCGCATAATTTTTTAAGAGTGGTTCTAGGTTCAATCTAACCTGACCTAGCATTTCATCCGGGTTATAACCGTACATGGTATTATGTGACCATTCTTGTCTTAAGTGAATAGTATTGAAAAGTCTATAAAAATCTTTAAACTTTTTAAGTGTTTAATTTTATATACTTAAGTATTTAACTACACATCCAAACAACCATATAAGTGTACCTATGACTGTATCCTATTACGGTCGCAGCTTCTTCTACGCCTCAGTGTTTTCTCCAATTTGCTACATAGTTGACAAAGGGTTAGCACTCACTTGATAAACCAACATTTTCCATTTTTTAATTCAAAGAGCCTTTAAATGTAAAGCATGGTGCTGAGGAGCCCCTCGCCCACTCATATTCTCCATTATAAAAGGGTTAACCCCAACAACTAAGTTTTCTATTTTCCTTTCACACTTTGCTATGGTCACTCGACATGATCTTCTTCTTTTTCTTAAGGTTTGGTTTTTGTCTCGTTCATCAATCCACTTCTCGGATGAAGTTCATTTTCTGATTTTTTTTTTTTTTTATTTGGAATGGGTTGTACTACTAGGGCTTCTAAGGTTTGAATATTACGGGTAGTGATTGAAGTAAAAGGAAATAAGAGGAAAGTTGAATGGTGTTTGTGAAGTTTAAATCTTTAGCCTTTTTTTAAGTGCAAGTTTGAAAGCAATTTCCAATATTCTTCATCTAAAGATGAAAAGGTGAAAAATGAAAATGAAAATCCGTAATACTTGTTTTCATATTAATTTATTCAACTTGAATTATATCTAATCTTTTTTAGAATACCAATCGCTTACTAAATTCTCTTTACTGTTCATTTTTTGTGTGGACTATTGGTACTCGATCGTTTTACACTTTTGTGTAAGTCGTCAAGAAACTGTTTAGAAATTGTAAATTATCTTATATTAGTCTTTCTAGTTTATTTATTTATTCTTCTGAATCTTTTCTGTTTTAGTCTTTCATATATTATATAAATACAGTCATTATTTGGCTTTCACATATGGAGTAATAATAAGTCTTTATTTTTTTTTTTTTCTTTCTATGTTTCATCTCTCTCTCTTCTCCTTTCTGCAGTTTATTTTTCTTTTTGCCTTGCACCATGGCTGATACTAAAATTGGTATACGATTTAAAATTTGATCACAAGACAACTACTTTCACCATTATTGTTTTAATAAGTATTCTTTTAAGTCTTAATTGGCTCCACAATAAATAAAGTATTTGAAATATTACAATAACCAACTCACATATTAAGATGTGAAAGTTTAGAACAACAAAAAATTGTAAATCTTAAAACACAACTTGTTAAAACGTCTGAGATTTATTTTTAAGAGTATTAGAGCCTCAGGAATAATATATACGTATATGTATTTTTTAGAGTATATTTAGAGTCTAGTCATAGTATACATGTATATTTAACTATTAGAAAAATAAATTGGATTTGAGAGAGAACTTCAACTCACAAGATTTTCACAAAGAAATAAATGATTAACATGGATAAGTGAATGCTTGAGTTAGAACACAATTATTAGTTTTAGTTTTTTTTTTTTAATTTTTCATAACCAAACAATATCCAATACACATTCAATTTAGATATAATTGTAAGAGAAAATGGAAAGATAACAATGCCAACAATTATACTTCTTTATTCCTAGAGAGGAGTTACATCCAATTGGAGTTACATTCAATTGTTTAATACCCTGATTAAATCAATTATTTATTCTTCAAGTTTTTATAACAACCCATCAAGAAAAAAAAAACACAAACACCAAAAGTTTGAAACAAGATCTCATTTCAACCACACATACCAAGATATTGAATTTTATAAAATCTTTTCAAAACCATTTGTGAAACCCTTTACAAGCAACACCTAAACCACCATAAAAAAAAAAAAAGTATTAAAAAAACCTTAAAAAAACGAAATCACTTAAACAAGTTTCTCCTCCAAGTAATGGTGATGAATTTTGATACTATTTTTGTATTAGTACAAATTTAAGAAGTGTATTTCAATAAGTAAAACTTTTCATAAAATAATTTTAACTAAGTTAATTTTTTCTAAATGAATTCGCCCTTTTAAAAAAGTGAAAAAAAAACATTTTTAAATATAAATCAAAAACATATTTTAATTGATTAAAATAATAATAATAATAATAATACTTAAGTAATTTTAATGGACTAAAATAAAAATTTAATCAATAAAAAATTTTAACCAAAATTTTAATATTTTAATTAATTAAAATGTTTTTTTAATAGATTAAAACGAACTTACTATTTCATATAAGACTAAAAACGTTTCAAAATAACTTGACTATACTTTATATTAGTAAGATCAAGATAAAATAATCACTTATAACACTTTAATAACACAAATTACAACCCAATTTCAAGACTAAACAAGAAATCAAAATGTTTTTGCTCTATCAAACTAAGAAATTGGGAGAATCGAATCTTCAATTATCAAATTTCTGTCTCAACATTATCATGTCTTTCCCTTGAAAAGGTGATCATCATGGGAATGAGTGCTCCAAGAAATCTTTTTGCGACAAGACACATGATTGCTTTTACGTTTTTATTTCTGGTAAGGTGAGGGAAACATAAACATTGTGCCCTTTATGAGCAAGGTTTACTCATCTCCACTACTTGTACGACTTCGATTTGACCCAAAACATATTCCATAGTGTTTGTGGTTATTCTGCTTTACAGCAAACTCTTGAAATTCAAATGTTTATTCATTTAAATAAGAGAGAGAGGCAGGGAAACTTTTAAACAAGAATCATCATAGAATAATGACTTTTACGTGTGGTCACTTGGAAAACAAAAACAAAACGTCCGAGTTTAGAAACTTAAGTGTAGGTTTTAACATGTTGAACGAAATAAGGTTGTGGACATTAAAGGGTTTTTGATGAAGAATTGAATACAATTAAACTAATAATGAATGGGCTGTCAATACAATATAGTGCATCTACTATGGTAATGGAGGCATGTGTTTTCTTCACAGCCTCGTCAGATTATCAAAGTTTAAAATATCCTTTTGTTGAAATCCTTCCATACTTGCATCTACAATTGTTTTAATCAATTAAGATGACATTTTATAGATTAAAATCACTTAAAATGGTTACTTTAGTGATTTTAATAAATTAAAGTGTATTTTAACATATTCAAATGTTGTGAGTTAACACATAATTTTGTTTGAATGTAAGTTTTTAATCTATTAAAACCATCAAATATTTAACAATGCTATCTTGTTTAAAACATAAGGAAATTAATTAATTTTTTTTTTGAAATTTCTAAAACATTTTTTCAATATTGAAATATGTTTGGTTAGATTGTAAACACTTCTTAGAATTTTTTTTATCGGATTAATGGTTCTAAAGTCTTATACTAAGAACACGTTGAAAATTACTATTATCTCTCTTTTATAAGTCTAAGTTTATTTTTTCCAAGTAATCTTGCTTCTTTTGTTTATTTTTTTGTGTAGTTCATACTTGATCATTGTAATCAAAATACCCTTGTAATAGGTTTTTACAAGGTATTATGTTGAGATTTTGTAGGATTTAAGATCTTAACTTTTGGATATTGCCTTTCTTGGTTTTCTAACATGTATTGTAAAAACTTGAAAGTATAGTAAATTGATTTGGTCAAGGTGGCTGAGTAGCTAGAAGTAACCATTCTCTCTTCTCTTAATGCTCATTTAATACATGTTTATTTTATATCTTTACAATTTCATTTAAAGAAAATTGATCCTTTATTTGAGAAAATATCTCCCAATTCAATCAAACTTTACCAAAACATGTCAAATACACAAGAAAATATTATTGAATTATATATTTAAGATTTTTGAAAACTTTCAAAAAAGTTTCTGATAGACTTATTAGAAGTTTAAGCTGGATAATGCAACTATTTGTCTTAGAGTGTTTGATAATCTTCGTCAACTGCAATTTTAATGAGTTAGACGTATTGTGGAAACATTCTTAAAAACTTATTTTCGCAAAGCTCCCTTTTTTTATTATATGCAGATAAATAACATGTAATATAAAAAGTTAAGATTAAAGAGATACAAGTCATTTTTATAATGGTTTGTCTAATAAACTCAAAATACGTCTAATTCTTGATTAACATGATTAACAAGTTACAAGACAAGTATTACTTGGATTCAGACACCTGACTAAATGACAAGTATCATTAGGATATAATCATTCATTATTACAATAACAAGTATTCTTTGGTTATAACCACTTCAACCACTTCTGACTAAACGCGAATATTGTTTGGATCTAGCCACTCCTGACCAAAACACTTTTATAAAAAGAAAAGTTGTGATCTAAACGATCGTGAGTTTTACTCACTAATGCTTTGTTTGGTCGAGAGAGTGAAAAATAGTGGATTTAAGATGAAAGTGTGTGTAAAGTATGTGCGTTTGGATTAAGTGAAAGATGATTAGAAATGAAGGAAAAATTTATAAAAGTTTGTGAATGATGTGATAGATATAATTGATAAAATAATTTTTTTAATACATAAAATTAAATTAAGTATAACTCATAAAATAAAACTAAAGCTAAAAGTAAATTATTATTGTTAATATTATTATTATTAATTATTATGTATGATTTTGTTATTATTTTTATTTTTATTATTAGCATTTTATTTTTACAATTATATTATTTTTATTATTATTTTATAAATTTATTATTTACGTTTTTTAATTTTTATTAATTTTAGTAATTATTTTAACAGTCTTAAATTATTATATATAACTTTTAATTATTTATTATTTTTAAATAAATATTTTAACATATTTTATTTAATTATAATCAAATGCATTTTTATTTTTTTTTATTTAATTACAAAACTTTCTTCGGATTTTTTCGCTGAAGTTTGATATAGTTATTTTGCTCGTTTTTCGTAATTTTACATTTCGTTTTTCCAACTTTCTTTTACTTTCTTCACTACCCACGTTTCGGTCGTGCGAACCAAACAGGCCATAAAAGAGAAAAGTGTCCTAAGATGAATATAGGATAATAAACATTCTTTTAGATTTTTATGAATACAAACAATGTTCTTTTTCACAAACAAATGCTAAAGATTGTTAACTAATACAAGTAAAGAGTCATTACAAACCTTTTTAGAGTCATTAAATGAGATATATGATATTTAAAGTTAAAATATTTTATATTTTTATTTTATTGTTATTTGAAACTTATTATATTTTATGTATTCTATAATGAGATTTTTAGAAACAATATATTTTTCTTATTAAATTTGTAACAAATATTTTCTTATAAAATAAAAAGTACATATTAATTTAATAATTTATAAAATAATTAAAATATTATCATAAAATATAGTTAAATATTATATATATTAAAAAATTAAATAAATTAACATACTCTATTAAGTTGACTTTCTCCACAAATTTTATATATTTATGAAAGAATTTGAAGTATGTGAATCTCATTATCTTTCTTGTATTTTGTATTTGTTTTGATGTTCAATGTCTTTTTCCAGGTTCTGTGACTGAAATCCTTATCATCAAATGACACACCATTCTATGTACAAACATCAATCATGACAAACAGTTGACATATTTTGTGGTATTTTATTTTTCTTGTATTATTGACAAGGGCTTTCATACTTTTGTATTAGTTTTATTATAAAAATAATTCAGTGTGGAATCTCACGAACTCAAGCAACAATTGAAGGGTACTTGAAAGGCTATCTTAATTCACAATAATTGCTAATGATAAATAATTATAAATATGGCCATTATCCACACTTTAAAAAATTAAAGTTGTATTCTTAACTAGACACGTGTTATTATATTTTAAGTACTTGTTGAGTTTGGCGGGGTACCTAATACTAAGATGGAGAAGAACCTTCACTCTTAACCTTAATATATTTTTTGGCCAAACAACAAACAGCTTTATTACAAAAGAGTACGAGGGATACAAATCAGCATAGTACATGACACAACCCACGACCACCTTAAATATTTCATTTACTGTTTCCCAAGATTAATCACTTTTTATAATTTTATTTTATCTTTTTCATCTGTGGTCTTGAGGTATCTTATCATTAATTTTAACATTTTCAGCCAATGAATTAAATGAAACCAGCTACACTTTGAAACAGATAAAATATTTGTAATGTGTTAAACGCGCGTTTTAGTTGATAAGGATGAAAGCACTTTCACTGTTGGAATAATATATATGCATATCCAGAATTTGATCTAAAATAAGAAATCCAAAAGCACTTCCATTGTAAGGTTTATGTGCCTTTCTGCTGCCAAGAATCTTTTTCAATTAAATAAGACTAATGCGTCGCAAGCTCCGATCTAAAGTAGTAATAGATTCTCTCACCTTAACTTTCACATATTCATTATATAGTTATTATAATCAATTATTTTATGTTTCACATTTATTCTCAAAATTATAGTCACGGCATACCTTAATACCTTTTTCTCTTTTAGTGTCTCTACTTTTATTAGTGAAATAAAACTTTATTTTGTGATGAATGAGTTGTCCACTATACCAAGATTTGTTTATACGTGAGTTTGACGATTCTTGGACATCGGGGATCCTGATAATTATAATCCGTTCAAATCATTAAAATCAATTTAATTGATAAAAACATTAATGAAATATTCACACGAATTTTCTTGAGATGTTACTTTTACTAAAATTTTAATTTTTTACTATATTAAATAATTTCATAAGAGTAATGTGATTTTTTCAGAAATTTTTTATTTTAACCAGAAAGAGTTATCTTTGCCTGTCTTCAAAAGATTTCGGAAAAAAAAAGAGAAAAAAATCTCCACCATATTTTAGTAATTAAGAAGGATGATGAATAAGAGGGAAGATGAGAAATGTAATAAATGGTGTGAAATAAAATAATAAGTAAATTGAAAAGAAGGTGAGAAATATAGTTTATATTTAGTTATAGATTAAAGGAAGAGAGATAAAAGTATGTGAGAGAAAAATAATTGCAGAGGAGGTAGGAAGGCAAAGGCATGGGTGGGGTTATTAGGAGATGGGAAAGATGTGGGATTAAGAACTATCTAAATTGAGTGAAGACAAAATAAACGATCACGGTTGATTAGGTGAACCCAATAAGGCCATCACATTAAATGATTGCTTCAAGCCCTAGATCTTCAGAATCTCCCTCTCAATATGAGTAACCCCACTCTCATTTATAAGGAAGGACAAAAAGAAGTTTCTTCCAAACATTCAATACCTTCTTCTCTCTCTCATTTTCCCTTTCTTTTTTCACCCCAAAACACTCGTGTACCACCCAACACCTGCATGAACCCTCTAACTCATAATCCTCAACACTCATCAAAGGAAGACTTTCTTTGATTCTCTGTCACATGGAATGGATTATTGGACTATGGACTCTGATGGGTGTCTTTGTATGCTGCTGGTACTGGCTTCTGTGTGTGAAAAAGGAGAACAGTAATAGGGTGAAGCAGAAGAAGAAGAAGAAGAAGGGGAAAGTTCCTAGAGGGAACAAAGGTTGGCCTTTGCTTGGAGAGACCCTTGAGTTCATTGCTTGTGGCTACACCTCCAACCCGGTCAGCTTCATGGAAAAGCGCAAGTCCTTGTAAGACTCTTGTATTCCTTTCAGTAAATTTTGCTGCTTTTTCTTACTTTTGTTTTTCTGCATTCTCACACTCATTCTCTTATACCATGTTTCATTCTCCACGAGGGTGATGACATGCATGCTCTCACCCAACACAGTTTTTCTTTTTCTTTTCTCTCTGGGACGGTTGGAGCATTACATCATTGATGAACATAAGTGACAAGAACTATCAATGGTCAATTTATAATAGATATATATGTTTGTGATTCCCTATTAGGTATATATCCATACACACACGTATATGTTGATAATATGTATATATAGCAGGAAAATGAAAACCACTAAAAGTCTCTGTCCCCATGGACATATCTCCTTACTTCTAGTCTATTCTTTGTGAAGGCCCAACTTTTAACAACTCTGTGTGGTCCTTTACAATGTTCGCATATTTTTATCGGTGATCATGTGTTAGTGGCAATTCTGTCCTTGTACGTGGTCCACATGTACACTGTTCAACCAAATGGGGAAAAAGAAAGTAGCATTTCTTAGTTTTAAGGAAATATTTAAGTAGTATTAACATACTATGACCACAGAATTAAGCAAATATTTAAGTTCTTGTCTCTCTCTAGAGTTTTAAAATTTTAAACTTTAGATTTGCAATGTTCAAAAAGGAACTCTTCAACTAGCCTGGATCTATAATTTTTTATGATTTATATGTCTGCACTCAGTTTAGCAACCTATTAACTTCAAGTAACATGATTGGGAGAAAATAAATGACATTGTTTTTTGGATAAATATATGCATGGGTAATATGGCTAACGTGGTAAGAGAGAGAAAAAGAAACATGGGATGCCAAATTAGTTGGTGTTGAATTCATATACCCTCACCTATTTTTTAAGTTAGGTAAAGGATAATGGTGGGTAAACATCTAACTGTTAGTTGATATTTAGAGCATAAAGAAAAAAAAAAAAAGAACTAAAATGGTTAGTAATACGATTTGATAAAACAATAATAAATATTAATGAAATGTTTATTGTAAGTGTGTTGTGATTATTAGGAGCCACCTATATATGTGTACTTTGCAGCCCATATAATTAAGTTTTATTGCAAAGATACATTAGCTTATTGATCTACTCTGCTGGAAGAAACCAATCTAGGTTTGAATTGTTATCCTTTACTCAGACTGAAATCATTGCATAAAACACTTGTTTATAAAATTCTTTCTTTTTGCAAAAAGTCGGAATTTTTCTGAGGCCATGAAGACAGGGAGGGAGACCCTTTATGCACATATAAAAACCAGTTTTACTATAATTTGTTTCACTCTGTGCATGGTTCAACTAACGAATTAGAAATTTAATGAGTGAAAAATTAACAATGGGGGGTAAATTAGCAGTAACAAGTCGTGAGGGACAATATTTCCTTTCAATGAAGTGATCAAAAATGGTATTTCACAGTTTCTAGATGGAGAAAGCAGCTAGCGTGAGCAAGTGACACAACCCTTGAAATCGAATTGAATGAACGTAGGTGAAGATATATATGCTAGTACAGATCACGGAGCTGCATGTTTGGGAACATTAAAGCCCTGGTGAAATAATTAATAGATATGAACCATTTATGGTTGTACCGTTGTAGGCTTGCAGCTTCTATATAGAGAGAATAGCATATCCAAAGAAGGAAGAGCAGAAAAGCCTGCTTCTGCCATAACTGGAGCTATTCTAGATTCACCTTTGGACTTTAGTGGATTGTGGAACTGTAGTTGCAGTTGCTTCTGCATCCAGTAACCACAAACATTGTTCAGGTTCAATTTCCCTTTTAGTCTCTTCACTTTATATTATTTGTGATTTTTATCTTTCTAAGTTTTATTCGAGTCAATTAAATTCTTTTACTCAGAGCAACAGAAAAAAAAAAAAAAAAAAAAAAAAACAAAATACATCTCCTTCCATCAAATTTCTTTTACTTAAAAAACTCTCATTATTTTCTGTTCAAAACCTTCACAAATTAATTTTATTAAATTGCTTTAAACTTTCTTCTATTTTTCAAAAAAAATACTAATATAGATACTATTTGATTCAGTTTTTACTATCCAGATCCAATCCTTTGTTTCATTTTCTAAAAATTCCTTCGATTTTTATAAATTCTTTTTCTACATGTTTTGCTTTTTGAAATTTTAAAATTATTTTATATTCTAAATCTATTATAAACTAATAAATATTTTTATAAAAATGTTGATGTTAGTTTTAGTAAAGAAAACTGATAGAAGGGCCGGTTTTTCTTGATTTAAAAAAATTTTAAAAAAGTTTAGTTGACTCAAAAAACTTGAGAGTAAAATCACATGTAATATAAATTGAAGGGAAAATGTGATTCAGTCTAATTTTAATAAAGGATTAATATTTTGAAGGACAAAATTTAGGTTGTGTTAGATAAGTACTATCGTTTATTAATAAAAATATAACATGTTTAACAATTAGTGATTAAAGTGTGTTAATGGATGAATATTTTGTGTTTTCATTGAATAGTATAGATAATATAGAACCAGACTAAAGAGTCTTTCTGATACTGATCTACCTCCACAACGAGTTTAGAGCTGAAAACACTTACCGATGCATTTTTGAGAAAGTGAAAATTTGTTGTTATGGTTGAAAATGAAGTTTGAAAATACGAATTCAAGTCTGATCCATGTTTTATGATAGAACTATGAGCTGCATTTGAGGATCAAGTCCTTCGATAAATTAACTCTTTATCTGTTAATTTCTTTTTTTTTTTCTCTTATTTCTTACGTAATACTTTATAAAATAAGACGATTAATAAAAAAATGTTTAACTACTCATTTAAATTTTACAGATAAACACATTACTTTTATTCTTTTTTAGTTTTTACCATCTAAATTTTGTAAGATCTGAAAATAATTAAAGATGATAAATATAAAATTTAAAAAGAATATTTTGTTCATAGTAAATGAGAAAGATAAGAACATGATGACTCAATTTTTGTATTTGGGGTATGAATATTTGTGTGCAGGTATGGTAATGTATTTAAGACAAGCATTTTGGGAACTGGTGTGATTGTGTCGACAGACCCAGAAGTGAACAAGGTGATTCTGCAGAACCAGGGGAACATATTCGTCCCTGCTTATCCAAAATCGGTCAGAGAACTAATGGGAGACTACTCTATCCTCCAAATGAACGGAAACATGCATAGGAAAATTCATTCACTCCTTGGAGGCTTCCTCCGATCCCCTCAATTCAAAGCTCGAATCACTACAGATATTCAGAACTCTGTTAAACAATGTTTTTCAACTTGGACCCACCAACCAATTTACGTTCAAGATCAAGTCAAAAAGGTCCACTTCATACAAAGCTTGAAACTTTTCTCCATGACTTATATTATACATGCACCTTAATTTCACCAAATTATGTTAAAGAAAAATGGCTTGGAGGTGTAACTTTTAAGCAACTGCGAATGTTTGTGTTTGTTGACATGATCTTTGCTTACCGATCAATTCAATGGCTAAGAGATTCTTTTTTTTTTTTTTCAATTTTTTCCCCTATCAGATCACATTCACTATTTTGGTTAAAGTTCTTCTTAGCATTGGTCCCGGTGAAGACTTAGACTTCTTGAAGAGAGAATTTGAAGAGTTCATAAAAGGGTTGATTTGCATACCCCTCAAGTTTCCTGGAACAAGACTACATAAATCCTTGAAGGTTATTTCTCCCCCACTCTAAATCCACCACGAAAATGAGAAAATGATTGAAATTTCACTTTTTTTCATTAATTATGGAGTCAAAATTTAAAGCTTTTTGTTTTAAATTACATATAGATTGTTTTAGTATTAATTAATGAATTAATGGATGGATAATGCAGGCTAAGGAAAGAATGATGAAGATAGTGAAGAGGGTAGTAGAGGAAAGGAACAATAATATTCATAAGAACAAGAATTCAGAAGAGAAGGGAGTTGCAGCAAATGATGTGGTGGACGTGCTCTTGAGGGATATTGGTGATAGCAACACTATCTCTAACATGTTGGAAAATATCTGTGAGAATATAATTGAGATGATGATCCCTGGGGAGGAGACTCTTCCCACGGCTATGACCATGGCTGTCAAATTTCTCAGTGACTATCCCCTTGCTCTCTCCAAATTACTGGTACTTTTTCTCACTCATTATACCATACATCATCCATGTTATTTTTTGGTTTTAGACATGATCAATGAGCTATGAGTCAACTAAATTTCTCTTTAAATAATCTTCGATGACAATTAAAGTAATCAAAACAGAAAGTTCTTCCTATAAAATTGCAAATATTTTTGAAAGCATTGAATGTATATGGTATGGTGAACATGAATGGAATCTAGAAAAAAATTTGATGGACCCTACAGATTGGTGCTCGTGTGCGGTACGGGCCACGATAAAGGAGTGTTTGAAGTAATCTAACAAGTCATTTTCCTTTGGAGCACTATGAAGCATATACGAGTTTAAAGTGGGGCTAACATGGATGTGAATGGGGAAGTTTATTGTGTTTTTCGCGATGCTACAAATTGAACGCCTCTGAAATTAGGACCACCAATTAAATGCTTCCACTACAGACCCTTTTGTTTTCCCAATCTCCACAATCACAATTAAATGCCTTCTTAATTTTTGTTCAGTGAAAACTTGATGAAAAGAAGTCATTATTTGCGAGACAGATCATAAATTATTATTGAGAATATATCATCAACTTTCTTGTAGCATAAATCTATGCGGAAGTAACTAAATTTATATTCGGTTCCTTTGATTGTTTGACACCAGGAAGAGAACATGGAATTGAAGAGGCAGAAGAATAGTTCTGATGATTATGTATGGAGTGACTACCTTCAACTGCCATTTACTCAAAATGTGAGCCTCTAACGGTAGCTATCGAAGGCAAAATCAATTTCCAAAAGATTATCATAAGATTATCTTCTATAAAGTACCATGTGACAGATTTTTTTTGCTTTCTGTCTTTCGTTTACCACTCACAAGGTTATCAGCGAAACCCTTAGAATGGCAAATATCGTGAATGCCATTTGGAGAAAAGCAGTGAAAGACGTAGAAATTAAAGGTAAGTTTTGAAAGAAAAGGAGGCAATGATTTGTGTTGATTGGCCCTGAAGCATTTGTACAAAATTTGATGCAGTTTTACTATTTTGACCGTGTGTAGGGTACTTAATTCCTAAGGATTGGTGTGTTGTGGCATCTCTTACTTCTGTTCATATGGATGGCGTGAATTATGAAAACCCTTTTAAGTTTGATCCTTGGAGATGGGAGGTAAGTTAGAAAGCAAGCATAAAAAACTGTATGATATGATAGCTATATAAGGAAACTGTAAACTCATAATGATGGAGTTATTTATTAGTACAGAAAACTGGAGCTGGAGCTAATAACAATTGCTTTACACCATTTGGAGGTGGACAGAGACTGTGCCCTGGCATAGAACTCTCAAGGCTAGAGCTCTCTATTTTCCTTCACCATCTTGTTACTACTTACAGGTAACAACTTGTGTACAAAAATTGAAAGCCACTTTATGATTTCATTCTATAAGTGGTTTGTACTATGCAGATGGGTTGCTGAGAAGGATGAAATTATCTACTTTCCAACAGTTAAGATGAAGAGGAAGCTCCCAATTAGTGTAACTACCATTAACAGCTAATTGGACTGAAGAATGGAGGAATTGGTGTACAGTAATATGATAGATAGGTGTAGATATTTGTTTGAGTGTAGAGAGTAAAATATAGGAAAAAAGGGTGTGTGTATTGTTGTGTTAGCTCTAATGTCACATCTATTTGGAGAGGAGAAAGGTGGCTTTGGGCCCTCCTATAATATTGAGAAATTGAATGCAAGTGGGAATTATTGAAGCTAACTCTCATCTTCAGTCTCTGTCCATTAAATTTTTGTGTTTGATTCCTTTGTAAGGTTTGTGGTGGGATTGGATTTCCATGTGGGTTTTGTTGTTCTCTTGGTCCCATGCCATGATATGGGCTCGTGCTCCACCTTCCACTGTTCTTTTCTCATTTAGTGGAATTGTACAACTCTTGTACCTGCTCCACGATCCCACAATTAACAATGACATCTTTTGATGCAAAAACTCTGCTTTGTGTCTTCTGTGCCTATTTTAGTTTACTTTATTTTTATTTCTCAAATTCTTTCCTAAATATGCGCTTTCTATTTTTTTAGTTTTGGTTTTATCTCGTTAGTTCCTAACATTTTAACAAGATAGTTTAATCATAGTTGCAAATTAAACACTTCTTAGGGCAAGTCACTCTCACTTGTGCTCGTAGTCTTTTACCACCATCCATTCCTTATCATGTTTCCTCACCAAAAGTTTCCTACAATTACCACGACATCATGCAACGTGGTTGTCACGTGACTTTCCTCCAAATCAACGCCGAAGGTTCGGCAAACCCAAAGTATTCCCTGTCTCCTTTCAGTCTCTTCTGTAATTCCAAATCTTTGAGGGGATGCATTAAGAGAATATTTGGATTTTAGACCTCAATTATTCAAAGCTCAAGATTATCGTCACCATTGATACAAGTGAGGATTTATGCAAAGAATTTTTTTATTCACAAGACTGAAACATAAAGTTTTGTTTAAGGAAATAAAAAATCCAATTCATTTAAATTTAAAAATCAGACATGCAAAAAATAGGAATGCAATCAATTCAAAATTTACAAAGGGTCTCATCAGTTCATTGGAAAAACTTTACTTCTCTTTTAGAAAAGAATTATACGTATTGAGAAATGGCGCTAAGAATATTATGTTTTCCTTATATATGGTTAATATTGCACAAGTCCCCTTTAGGTGAATCAAAGTAACATGACAAGGTTTATATTTATGAAAGATAAAAAATTAAATAAAACAAAATGATGAAAAAGACCTAAACCTTCTTAACTTACATAAGGGGAAATGGACAGGAATTTAAACTAAAACATGTATAAAAAGTTTTTAAAAAAATAAAAAAACCCAATCTCATGTCTGCAAAACAGTGTCTTCACCCATTGGGTAGACAATTAAATTCTGAAAATTTGTCCATGACCCTTGGAGATTAGGAATGGGTTTTGGGTCAGCTGGTGAACATTCATGGTTGTTTGGATTTACATGTTCAAGAATGTGTTTTTGTTGTAGTAAGTCACTTTTTTTTTGTTGATTTCTAACTATTAAAATCAAATATTAGTGGAAGGCGAAAAGTGAGTAAAACAAGATTAATCAAATATTAAAATCAAATATTTTGATGTGGCACATTTCCTTAGTTAACACCGGATATCACACCAATGAGAAAAGAAATTATAAAACAAGAAGAATAAAAGAAATGTGTCCTGCCAAAAGATAAAAAAAGTTCTAAAAAGATATGAAGCCACATCAAATTTTATACTAACAGTGTTGAGGTGTAAGTTTATCATAATCCTCTTAACAAAGTAATATATAGGGATATTTTATTAAATTTGATAGTTATAGTGGGAAAAGAAAGTACATAGGTGGAGGTAGTATTTTCTTTTTATAATTGTTTCCTGCACCCCCAAATTCGGAAATACCAAAGTTGTCATTGGCAGATTTAGTTGAAATAGAATAGAAAGAGAGTTTGGTGATTTGGTTGAAAAGTGGGTCGTGGAGGCTCAGAATTGTTCTGGCAAGGTATGGTGGAGGTGGTCATGTTCTTCAGAAACTAGGGGAGGTGATTTGATGTATAAATGGCTGATTTTTCTTTTTCCGCGATGTAAGTTGAAATGGGGAATATTTAGTTTCCAGAAATCATATTCTAGAAGAGCCTTCTGAAATATGTATTCTAGAAGGTGCTTTTTGGAACAACGAATAGCTCTTAGAATAGGTTTTATGGAATTTAGGATGTGTTGAAAATGTAATTTAAAAGTGTATGTTTTCTTTTATTTTTTTTGCATAACTGCAGTGATCATAATTCTTATAAAGTAATTTCACAAGTTAAAATTTTCATTTTGAAAATCATTTTCCATAAAATTCCAATTTTAGAAATGTAATTTTAATATTGTAATTTTCTATTATATAATATGATTTCCAAACTGAAAATTTTGACTTTCAAAATTACTTTTTTTCAAATTGTAATTTTATATTATGAATTTTTAAGTCTAAAACTCGTTATTTCAATTATGAAACCTCCTTTCTAAATCTATTATTGTATTATGACTTTTTAGAGTCTAATTTAAACTGAATTTTTAGAAATATCACGAATTTAGGATTTTACAATAGCATAGGTGAGGTTGACGTTTAGAGGGTGTTAAATGATGTTGATAATATTAGATAATTAATATAAAGTCTACAAATATATTGGTGTGTTTATCATAGTTGAGATAAAAGTTATTGGTAAAAAAAATATTTATATTATGTATATTTGAAGTGCATTAGCTGAATCAAACATAATGTTGTAATAAGTTTTCGTAAGTATTGGCCTGATGATGTCTTAAAATTAGTAACTAAGATTGTTTATGAGTTTGGATTTGTTATTAATATATTAAGATCGAATACATAAAATAGCCAACCAGGAAAGAAGCTTATGCATTAGTAGGTTATGAGATAAAAGATAAATATAGATGATATAAAGAGGATTTACAGGTTATTAAGTAAACGTATGAAATGTGACTGTCATTTTAAATTGTGATGGGAAGCAATAAAAGATAGTGAATGATGATTATAAAATTACTTTTTGTCTCTTAAAATCGTAACTTTGGCAAATATGTTGGTAGGTCATCAATATGATGATAGGTTAACACCGAATAAGAAGTTCATTCTTGTTGATATCATAAAAGTTGTGTTTGGTTGGACTGATTTGAGGGGATTTACGGTTCAAAAAGATGAATTTGAGTGGATAAAGGTTATTAAATCGTAACTTTGGCAAATATGTTGGTAGGTCATCCATATGATGATAGGTTAACACCAAATAAAAAGTTCATTCTTATTGATATCATAAAGATTGTGTTTAGTTAGACTAAATTGAGGAGATTTACAGTTCAAGAAGATGGATTTGAGTGGATGAAGGTTGTTTGGTTGACCTGATTTGGAAGGATGGATCAGGAGAGATTTGTAGGATTGGATCTTCGTTCATCTTAAGAGATTTGAAGGATGAAATTAGAAATTACGAATTAGTCCTTGTAAATGAGGTGAAAATTACAAAATACCCTTATACTTTGTAACATACTTATAGATGTATCCCTTTATTTTATTTTTTTACACTTCAAACAATATTTCTAATTTAAAATTTTCAAAATGCCAAAATAATTCTAAACAATACAAAAACCACATATTTTTTAAATTAATTATTTTAATTCAAATGCTAAATTTGTAATTGTACTTTTTTTTAAAAAAAGTTTAAAATCTCACACAAAGGTCAATTAGTTTACCAAATTAGCTTACAATGAAAATTTTGAGCATATTGACCCAAGCCACATTATTATTTTTTATTTAATTTTATCAAATTAAAATAATTAGAAAAATATAAAGAAGGTATAAATTATAGATAATAAACAATTATTAGCATTAATGTATATTTATTGTAACAATATATATATTATATATGAAAAATAAACTGATTTATACATAATTCTTCAAATAATTGATTTCAATAATTATATATTTTTTTCATTCATAATACTTTCCTTTCCTTTTTTTCAAGACAGCTATAATATAATTAATCTCTCTTCAATTTACCCATACTCATTAGTAATTTCAAAAATATATCAATTAAAAAAATAAAAACAAATCTATAACATCTATCAAATCAATCTCAAACTTTCATAACCAATCTCTTCAAATGGCTTCAAATCTTACCATCCATCCATTAATCCAAACAACCCTCTCATCCTTATACCATCCCCTCAAATCCATTCCCCCAACCAAACAAAGCCTTTTAGTAAAGCCTATAAATATTTTGTTACAATGAATGAGCATAATAAAAAAAATATGACTACCATAAAAGTTTATAATGTCATTATTGTCTATAGAAGATTAAAATGAGGTAACACAACATAAATGCAATAATTTATGATGTTACTTGAGTGAGACATGTATCTTTATTGGTGTAGTGGGGCTATAAATGTGGTGCAAGATATATTTTGGACACATTTAGTGAAACAACTAAACTCATTTAATATTGTATTGATAATGAATAATACTTATAAAAATGAGCAGGTACAAGATTTTTTTATTTGAAGTTGTTGGTGTTAGCTCAATAAAATTGTCCTTCTTTGTTGTATTTGTTTTACTTCACATCTGAATGTAAAAATAACTTCGTATCAACTATTGAAAAACTTAAAAAATTGTTTCTTAAGGTTAATTTATATCCTAAATTTTAATTAATGATAAAGATATTACTCTCATAAATATAATAATAAATATTGTGTTTATTTAAGTATATATGTTGCTCGTGAAAGTAAAGTATAAAATAATAATGCATATAAGAGAATCACATGATAAAGTAATGAAAGCTTAAAAATTGGTTTTTGAAGATTGTGATCATATAGAATTATTTTAACATCCTATCTAAATATTTGAAGTTGTTTATTTTTAAAGCCCATATTTGTTTGTTTAAAATATATTTCCGAAAAAACTATTATAGAAAGTTTATTCCAAATATATGTTTCACAAAACTTATTTTAGAAATATGTTTGGAAAAGTATATTCTGAAAACATATTTCAAAATCTTAAATTTAAAAGTAATCAAAATTTTCACACCTCCCTCCCTATTTTGGAATCTAAATTCTGGAATTATTCAGGATTCCCCTTTTCATAAAGGAAAAGATAACAATCTGTGTATGAAAGTGGTGTCACTGACCACAGCAAACCAATCAGATATGAATGCAATTAATCAACCAAACACAAGTGCAGTATCTACCACAAAGAAAATGAAGGTAGGGAGCATAACGCCGGAACAGTGAACGGGAGAAGGAGAAAAAAAAAAAAAAAAACTAGTTTTTAATTATAAATCCTTGAGGGCGAGGTTCAAAAACGTGGATGCATGAAACAATTTTTTTTTTTTTTCAACATGCAGAACTAACGGCCCTTTACTAAGGAAACCATTGGGCCATTGACGAAAATGTTGCCCATGGATTTCAAAAAATAAAATATTTACAAATGTTATTGATACTAGCTCTTGTCATTATACGATAATAATTCTATTCTATGGTTAAATCAAATTGCATATAATTCTAAAAAGAATACAGTTTTTGATAATTAGTGAAACAATTGTGTCTGCCAAATATCACTGTATAAGCATACCTGCGCAAAATTTTCAAAATATTGTGCAAAAAAAAAAATTGCTGACAAAAATAGCTTTAGAAAGGTTCTAGTTAATTAGCTTAGTAACGTTTATATATACTTTTAGTAGTTATAAAATATCAGCACGTTCTGATCTTGGACTCGATAAAGAAATATTGCATTTTATATTTCAAATTATATATTTTGACCTTATACAATAAATGAATTTTTGTTTTGAAATCTAAAATGTTTTATTTTGATTTATCCAATATTTAAAATAACTACTTTTCGTTCCTAAAAATATTTTTTTTAAATAATTAAATCATGTTTATTTTAGGAATATGTTTAAAACTTATAAGTCAATAGTGTACTAAAAATACTATTGTGCTATATGAGAATATCTTTTTACCTTCTAATTTACACAAACATCTTTAATGAATAATAAATGATAACAGAGTCCAATAACATAATTTCTTTTTAAGGGATCCAAGTTAAAAGAAAATCATATAGATCGAAATCAAAATTGATTACTTTAAAAGAGATTAAAAAAATACATTGAAGTAATTTAGCAATGATGAGATGGTTTGAGATCAAAACGTGTTACTTTTAAAGAGATTAAATCCATATCCACGGATACTTTTGTATTTTTATTTTTATTTGAAATTTAAATAATATTGTTAAATTAATTTTAAAATATAAAATTATCTTAGAGTATAACCAACTAAAATTGCATCGTAAAATATTATAAATAAATAAAATTAATCTCTCCAATATACAAATTCAAATAAGTTAAAAGAATATAAAATTAAATAAATTAATTTCTTTAAAAACAATTTTGATTCATAAGTCCAAATAAAAAAATTAAATATATAAAACTAAGTTATAAACAAATTTGCTCTTATCAACCACTAATAATTTTTACTTTAACTAGATTCTATAAAAAAAATATGTACAAACAAAAATCATTAACAATAGGTATTTGTGAGTTGAATATAACAATCAGGTAATTGAATTATTCGTACGTATTTATACATTTTACTCATCCATATATACCTATTAAAGATATTTATCTCATTTATTTACGATCTTACCCACACATATTCATGGATATGAATTTTTTTTTATCATTCCTTGTTCACAATGAGCCCATAAAGAATGTAAGAGTGATAGAAGTGATAAGAAGTAAGAATGATAAAGTAGGTATGATGGAGAATGGCAAAGTGAAGGTGAGAGTAGATGATTTGATATTGTTATTAGTGTTTCAAAGTGACATTTTGTAATATATTAAACAAAACATTTGAATAAGGTTCCAATAGTGTATTAAGACAATATGTGAGGGCCAAAAGATGAACAATGAACAAAGCATGCATGGAGTGAACAAAGCATGGAGTGAACAAAATAATTGCTCTTTGCTTCCATCTGGTGAGTACTCCAATTATGAGGTACGTAGAAACCCTAATTAACTACCTCACCGTTTTATGTTACACTTTTTTCTGACACACTATAACAACATAATTTCCCTCTTTAAGAGAGAAAGAACTTTGATTTGGAATAATCAGAAGCGGAAAAAAATTAACACTTTGATTGAAATAAGAAACTATATTTTGTAATATCTTCTTAAAATTAGTTATTTCCTTTTTCAAAAGGTAATTACACTCTTTGTAATTGTAAATAATAGAATTAAGTTTTTACTTGTTCAAAACTGTATGTGTTCACTTAAATTAAAAAACTGTACGTGGTAATTTACAATAATACTATAAGTATATTATTTCCGTTAGAAAAAATAAATATTAATGAAAATTTTGAAGAAGTTTATAAACATCGTTTAAAAATATTTCTATCTGCTTTTAAATGAATAATAAATTTACCTCAGTCAAGTCTCAATAATAGTTTACAATAATATTTATAAAAAATAAAAGTATATTTATATTGGAAAACCATTTAAAAAGTATGTCAGATTTTTCTTAAAAAAATAAAAGTAAAACAATATTATTGAAGAAAACAGATATTATAATGAATGTAAGAATTATTTAATATTTATCTTTTAAGTAATTAAAATATTAGTAAAATATATTTGATTCCCTCCATTGATATTCTTTACATTCTTATTTGAATAAATAAATCTAATTTAAATGCATTTGTTTCATGGTATATGTAGAAGTTTTTTTCGATGTCATTTAATTATAAATGCTAATGTAAAATGAGACTGCTAACTTTTGAATTAGCTATTCCAAAAGAATTTATCACAATTTTTTAATCAGTTAATAATGTAATAATATTTATTAGACACATTTGACTACTTTAACGTAATATGCTTTTGAATTTTTATATTTTCTGAGTTGAATTTAGTTGAACGTAACTTGGTATAACTATGAAATCTCTTTATATACAGTGTAAAAGTTAATTTCTTTTAATAAATTTTGTTCATACGACAAAGTGTGATTCGGTACTTTTTCAATTACAAAAATAGATTGCTGGGTATGATGTCGTGATGATATCATTCACCACAATTCGTTTTTAAAAAAGAAGAAATTGCAATTTACCTAACTCGCGCAAAAGTTACAAAGTGACAAACTACCAATTAGAAATAGTGAAAGCCTTGTTTTGTGGTGCCATGTGCTAATTCATCTAACACCTAATTCAAACCCATTTCATCATTCTCCCAAACCACAAAGTGCCTAAAGTTTTACAAACCCATGCACTTTCACAACGTTATAATTATTGCAAGACAATTTTTAATTTTTTAAAAATAGTTTTCAGGTATTAATTGTGAGATATATTTGATGTAAACAGATAAATATACATAGATAAGAAAGTGTCAAGAATTGGCAATTCGATAGAGACCACCTAAAACAATAAGTGCACTTGTTTTTCTTTTCATAGAAGACTTGTGGATGAAGAAATGTTTCAATAGTTAAACAGAGGCAGTGCAAGAAACCTAGGAATCCAATTCTCTCTTTATATATTTTTTTTTCTGGGAAGCTTGTTCATGGAGCTTACTTTCACACTCCACACTTTCTTCTGGAAAGCAATAAGTGGTCACTATCATTTCCTTAACGGTTTTTCGATGCATGTGCTAATCAATCATTGTATTACGAAATTTTATCTGGTTAAAAGTTTTGGGTGCTTTTTCTTTTTAATTTTCCTTATATAAAGCAATAGTATCTATGACTTGATTTTACTTGTTTATTATTTTCTTAATTACTCGTTTGGAGGCACTACAAACTCGTCGCGTCACGTATGAAGAGTATCTGGTACTTCCGAACACATTACCTGAAATATCTGTAAGCTGATAAAATATGCAGAATTAATGCGCAGGTATATAGAATTATTCTATATAAATTGTAAATTAGTAAGTGAAAACAATTTAAAAATTATATATGATTTTCCTTTAATTTTGACCATGTTAAGATGATTCTATATTTGTAAATCTCTCTATTTTAAAATAAGAAGAGTTTCCATCTAGTCTACTGAGCAACTTTGATGAAAACACTTGGTTAATAAAAGAAATGAGAATAAATAATATAGAATATCTATTATTTTTTTGTAAAAATTGGTAATCATCCTTTGTTATAAAAACAATTTTTTTTAGCAGAGTCAATTTTGTAATAATTTTTTCTTAAAACAACGGATTGTTTGACTTTTTTTTTAGGATGCAAACGGATCCAGTCAACTACAATTAATTATATATATGTGTGTAATTATTTCCTTTTGTTTAATTATATTAATAATTATTTTTTTAGTTTTAATCGAGGTAAAAAAGTTTGAAACTTCATTTTTTAACCATTTCTATTTTTATTTTTTATGTTTAGATTTTTCATATAAAAAATATTAAATTTGAAAGTAATTTGTTTTTTTGTAACACTTTAAATGAAATGAAGTAGTTATAAACTTTTTACTGCAGAGAAATTTCAATGAAAAGGTATGTATTCTTTTATCTATTTTTTTCTTTATTTTAAAGTCTTCGTCTTCTCAATTGTGAGTCTTTAATATTAGTATTCCATCATTTCATTTACATTAGATTTGTAATCTCATACGGCCTTTAATACTTTATTTGATTAAGAGAGTGGATTTGATATAAGTGTATGAAAAGTTAAATTATTTAGATTAAAAAAAATATAACAAAATATGAAAAAAATGAGAAAAAAACTTGTAAGTAATGTGAGAGATATAATTAACATTTTAACTTATTTTAATTGATAAAATTATAAAATTAGAAATTTGTCATTGTAGTTAAAAGTAATTGAAAATAAAATATGATTAATTTGTTAGTTGTGATTAATGAGTTATTACTCTTTTAGTTAATAAAATTATAAGATTACTAATTATTTAATAAAATAAAATAAATAAATCATTATTGTTAATATTATTATTATTTTATAAATTTATTTTGATTGTTAATTATTATTATTATCATTATTTTAAATTATATAATTAATTGTGTTTATGTTATTAATATATAAGTAAAATCAAAAAATAAAACTAGAGATAGAGAGTATCAATTCGTGTAGCTCTCACACACTGAGCACTCTACCATTTAAGCTACATTCTCATCACAATTTAACTTTGAATATTCATAGTTATAATAAATTATATCTCAAAATTTATACATATAATCCATTATTCATGTCTTCATAATCGATTCCAAGCACAATCCAACCACTGTAACTCCACCACCATTCTTCGTGGCTTTACCATCGTCTCTGCATATGTATCTTTCGTAGGTATTCAATAACTAAACAGTGCTATATGAGGACACTTAAGTCTTCTCACAACTAGCACTATAACTTTCTTCGAGTTTCTTCGCAACATAGTGAGGACAAGGATCATCTAATCTCCCACAAATCATCTTCTTGTTTTCATTCAGATCAGCTGAAACAAACATTTCTTCTTACTAATCAGTTCACACAGAGTAAATCACTTAATCCAAACATAGCATAAATAAGACATCACCATTTATTCATTCTATTAAAATCATTTAAAAAAATGATATACATTTTTTCTTTCAATTGAATTTTATAAACATTTTTTCAGCAGGAAGAAGTTTAAATTTACGGATAAGATGATGAAAAGGTATATATATTTTTTACCTTCTTTTTCTCTTATCACTTTCTTTCGACCAATATTATGTTCTAATTCACTTTTATGTATATTATCTTATAATAACAAGATTTGCCATCCCAACAAAAAATTAAGTGCAGGAAATATGTTTTTTCTTCTAAGTATATAATTTAATTATGCAATATTTTATTCTTTCTTTTTTTTTTCTTTACTTTGCATTTGTCACATTCAATATTATTTCTTTATTGATATCTCCTAAAATTATTTTAGTTTTTATGCACATCTTTTGTGATTTTTTCTTTCCATGGAAGAGTAATGTAAACTTCTTGTTATGATGAAATTTCATCTACATATTAAGATAATGAAGTTTCCTCACGTAGGATATGGTTGAAAGAGACACTCCAATAACTATACCAAATGATGATAATTCTTAATTTGTTTTTTTTATCAAATCCAGAGCTAGTATAAGAAGTTATGCTTTTAAATTGATTATCACCCCTCAAAAACTAAGAAGCCAATTTCCCAAGTGGTTGTGAATTACCCCTCGAAAGCTGAAGTACCAAAATTGGCCAGTGAGTTACCATCATTGTTTAACTTTATAAATGGCAGAGTAGGAGGATCCCAAAAAACCTGTTGAGCAGTCTTTGTTGCATTGATTAGCTTGAAATGTTGTTGGATACAATTGTACAGAGAGTTAATGTTGCTAATAATGAGCGAAAATTCCCAATTCTTATCTTCATTATCGATGCATTTCTCACCTTCCAAAGATTTCAACGATAGGACCTCGACTTGAACGAACTTCATATTATTTTCATCAAACAAATAGGGATTTTTGTATTTCATCTTTCACTTCACTATGGAGTTGTGTTGTCATTATATTGAAGTTCCCATGACCCATCTTTGTTATGCACAGTTTGACTAGTGTATTTTGACTCGAGGCACTAAGCTATATAGCAAATCATACAGTAGCTATTTGTCGTACCAAAGAGAGATGTTTCCTCTCCCTAGCTACTCTATATCAAAACCCATTCTTCAATTCCTTTCTTGCTTTGACGATGGACTTCCATGTGATGAATGCACCTTGTCTTAAAAGGTACATTCAACACGTGATTATCATTCAAATACTTCTCTCAACAATTCCCACGAGTACTAAAAAGTTGAATGTCAAACTATATAAAAATTATAAATGCTCTTGGCTAGTATTAGTTAGTATGCTTTAATTAGTGTGCAAACAATGTGCATGTCTTGTTTTAATGATGATCAAGCTAAATATATTTTAATTGAGGTGTATAGACAATTTTTTTAAACATGTCAAAACAGTATGAAATTTGGTTCTCTCTATATGCTTCCTCCTAAAGAGTTTCGTTTCGTAGTTATTCCATGGTCTTTTACTACATGAAAAATGAATACTTTTGGCCAATGAACAAGTCTAATTTCTAATAACAGTTATCAACTACTTTACCCAAAAAATCAAGGTAATCACTAGCAGCAATAATAATAAGCAAAAAGATTTCAATAAGAATGTTATTTATCGATATAACCATTCATTTTCAGTTGTCATTAATAATGGTTGTTATATATATATATATATAATTTTCGAATAATCCTGAATAAAAAAACTCAAAATAAAGCACCGAGTATTATTAGTTGAGCACTCACAAACGATTGGTTACGAAGAAATAACCAACAAAGTTTTTTAAAAAAGCTTTAAAAAGTCAACAAAGACCTCTTGGTGAAAGCATAATTAATTAGGAGCAGTTAGGTTATAACGGATTGAATTTAGTACTATTAATAATAGGAGTAATCTTTATACTCAACAAAGTTCTACTAGGATTACAATAATATGAAATAAAAGAAAAAGAGACCATGAGCGTGTTGTTAATAATTCAATATATGCACTTTCTTCTATCTTAGTTAGTCCTTCTTTATATATAAATACGTATATCCGTGTGAATATGTGTACAGATTTAATATAGAAGGTAAAGCCTCTCAATTCACTTTTCACTTTTCTACTTTTTCTCTCTCTTATTTTGTTCTAACATTTGGTATCAGAGCACGGTTCTGGAAGGGCTCAAGAAGAACAAGTAATACACACCAGGAGTTCGAAGCATTGCTGCATGTTTATGCTTCATGGTTACAGGAGGAATAGTGCCGGGTAATCTTTCGATTTTTGATGGAAAAGGTTACCATGATTGGTGTGTGAAGATGGATGCAATCCTAGGCTTCCAAGGAGTGGACGAAATAGTGCAAAAGGGTTGTAAAGAACCATTGAAGAGTGCAGAGGAGAAAGAAAGGAAGAGATCAGACTGCAAAGCAAGAATGCTAATACATCAATATGTGTCTACCAACATTTCTCAGAAGAAGATTTCTAAGGCCAGCACAACCAAGGAAGCTTGGGATATTCTGAGTGCTGGGTATGGAAATTCTGGAAAAATAAAGAAAGTCAAGATTCAATCTTTAAGAAGGTAATATGAACTGATTGCGATGGGAGAACAAGAAACTGTAGCTGATTATTTCAGTAGGTTACAGATTCTTGTTAATGATACGCACAACTGCGATGAAAGCATGAAGGATAGTAAAATTATGGAGAAGGTACTACAAACCTTAACTTCTCATTTTGATCACATGGTAGTTGCTATAGAGGAGTCAAAAGATTTGGAGAGCATGACAGTAGAGGAATTACAAAATTTCCTAGAAGCCCATGAATAGAGGATTATAGAAAGAAGAAGTGGTGAGACAGTGACAGAAGCAACTTTACAGGCCAAAGTAAACAATTACAACAAGTCGAGAGGCAAAGGAGGAAGACGATTCAGGGGTAGAACTAAAGGAGGTAGAGGCCCTAACAGATGTGGTGATGCATCTGATCAAAATGAAGGCACGGTTGAACAAAATGAAGGGTCTAGTTCTAGAGGAGGCAGATCTTTTCGAGAAAAGGGAAGAAAAGAAGTTAATCGCAAAAAGATACAATGTTATGTGTGCCAAAAATTTGGCCACTACTCATATGAATGCTGGCACAATCATTCACAAAACAAGAGAGGAAAGAAAGATGTTGAAGCTCATCTGGCGCATGAAGGGGAGAACACAAATTCAGATCAAGTTCTCTTGATGGTGACAACCACAAATGATGGAGGAGGAGACAAAGCGTGGTATCTGGACACTGGCTGCTCTAATCATATGACTGGAAATAAAGATTGGCTGGTGGATCTTGATTCCATCATTAAAAGTAGTGTTAGATTTGCTGACAATAGCACAATCACTGTTGAAGGTGTAGGCAAAGTTCTTATCACAAGAAAGGATGGAAAAACGGCTTTCATGCATAATGTGTTGTATGTTCCAATGATGAAGAATAACTTGTTGAGTTTGGGGCAATTGCTGGAGAAGGGATACACCATGAACATGCAACAAAAGTGTATAAAAGTTTATGATGAGAAAGGTCGTTTGATGTTCAAGACTTCACTATCAAAGAATCGCACCTTCAAGATTGACTCGAACACAAAAACAATCCAGTGTATGTCATCCATTCATACTGAGGAGGAGGATTGGCTATGGCATTACCGATTTGGTCATCTAAACTTCAATAGTTTGAATCAATTGGGTAGAAAGAGTATGGTGAGTGGACTACCAATGATACAACCTCCCAAGAAAATTTGTGAAGGGTGTGTGATAAGTAAGCACCACCGCAAGAAATTTGTGAGGGAAGCCTTACATAAAGCTAGACAGCCACTTGGTGTTGTATTCTCAGATGTGTACGATCCATTTAGTGTTGAATCACTTAGAGGAAACAAGTATTTTCTCATCTTTGTGGATGAATATACCAGAATGATTTGGCTGTATTTGTTGAAAGAAAAGAAAGGAATCTTCTCCAAGTTTGTTCAATATTGCAATGCTGTGGAGAGATATTCAGAGAAACAGATAAATATCCTCAGAACTGCTGGAGGGGGTGAATTTAACTCCAAGCAGTTTGCTGAATTTTGTGCATAAAAGGGCATAGAACATGAGGTGACTCCCCCTTATACACCGCAACATAATGGCTTGGCAGAACAGAGGAATAGAACTTTGTTGAACATGACACGATGCATGTTGAGAGGAAATAAATTATCACATCATTTTTGGGGTGAAGCAGTATCAACTACTACTTATGTTTTGAATCGTTGTCCAACAAAGAAGCTACAAGACTGCACCCTTGAAGAAGCCTGGACAGGAATTAAGCCAACGGTGCACCATTTCAGAGTATTTGGCTCGTTAAGTCCGCTTTCTTATATGGGCCACTGGAAGAAGAGGCATACGTGGGACAACCACCTAGCTTTGAAGTGAAAGAGGTTGAGCATATACACTGCAAAAGGCACTATATGGCCTTAGACAAGCTCCACGTGCTTGGAATAAACACATTGACTCGGTGCTGTTAGTACAGGGGTTTCACAAGTGTAGTGTTGAGTATGACATATATGTGAGAGAAACAAACCAGAAACTTCTGATAGTGTGTCTCTACATTGATGATTTAATAGTGACCGAGGATGAAGAAGCTGAGATAGAGGAATTTAAGGAGAACATGAAAGTTGTATTTGAGAATACGGATCTGAGAATAATTGATTATTTTCTGGGTCTTGAAGTTGTACACACACAGTCTGGTATACTACTCCATCAGAAGAAATACATATTAGAGGTGTTAAAGAAATTCAACATGGCTGATTGTATCCCAATGCCAACACCTGTGATAGCAAATCTGAAGTTGACTGAAGCTCTTGAAGAAGCAGTAGTGGATGCATCGCTTTACAAGCAATTGTTTGGTTCGCTCATATATGTATGTAACAGTAGGCCTGGCATTAGTTATGGAGTTGGTCTTGTGAGCATATTCATGACTATTCCAAGAGCTCCACATCTCTTAGCAGCCAAGCACATCCTGAGATATCTAAGGGGCACCATTGAACTTGCATTATACTATCCAAAAAAAAAAAAAAACAGATTCATGGGACGTGTCTTAAAAGGATGGTCAGATTCGGACTGGTGTGGAGACAAGGTTGAAAGGAAGAGTACATATGGATATTTGTTCAAATATATGAATGTGCCTGTGTCATGGTGTTCAAAGAAACAGAACGTGGTAGCACTTTCCTCATGCGAAGTAGAATACATCGCATCTGTAGAAGCAGCTTGTCAATGCTTGTGGTTGGAATCTGTGTTGGAAGAGTTGAAGTTGAACTATAGAAAACCAGTTTCAGTTGCTGGTAGATAATAAGTCTGTAATAGACTTATCCAAGAACCCAGTAAGTCACGGGAAAAGTAAACACATAGAGACAAAGTATCACTTCCTAAGAGATCAAGTTATGAAGATGAAGATTGAGCTCATGTATTGTTGCTCAGAAGAACAAGTGGCGGATATTTCCACTAAACCCCTCAAACAGAGCAGATTTGAGAAGCTTAGAGATTTGTTGGGATTAAAGTCTCTAGATGTTTTGGATTAAAGAGGAGTGTTGTTAGTAATTCAATATATTACAACTGCTTCTGTCATAGGAAGTTAGTTGGTCCTTCTTTATATATAAATACGTGTATCCGTGTGCATATATGTGCAGATTTAATATAGAAGGTGAAGCCTCTCAATTCACTTTTCAATTCTTTGTTTTCTCTCTCTCTTTTATCTTGTTCTAACAGAGCGTACCTAGATGAACAAGAAGTGCGACAAAGAAGAGAGAGAAGTAATGAAAAAGGTTGCTTGACTGCGAAAATCCAAATAAAAACATTTCAGAAAATTGTAATCATTCTTTGATATTCAAGAAAGAAAATTGTAGAAACATGGGCAAACTCACTTTTAATAAAATGTTTTGAATGAAGTGCTTCATTAATGCGCTAAAAGCAACGATTCTAAAGTGTCATGTTATAATATCCTAAAAATTTAAAATTCGATATTTGTAACATTTTGAAAATTATAAATATAATATTAATACTTCTATCTTAACATTATACTATTATTATAAATAATACTTAGAAATCTATAGAATTTTTTGATTCACACACTAGTTAGACAATCCACTTTGATATAGGTAGAACCTCTCAGAAAATTTTTTAGAATTGATAATTATAAAGGGAAACTCGGTATTATTCTAAGGTCTCGTAATCTTGGTGCATTTCCAACACGTTGAGAGCATTAAAGAATATAGCTACTGGGAAGACAACACTACTATGTTTTTTAAGTAAACAAGGTTTCCCACTTTAAATCGATAACACACAAAGTGTAATTCCTAGTCATCACTAGGTCTTTGGTAAATACTCATGACCTTAATTTTAATTCTAAGTCTTCACATTTTAGAAGTTCAATTTACCAAACTTTTTATCATGAATAGACTCCGATTACAATCATCATCAATAAATCAAGAACATTTTAAACACTGAGAACTTCTACATATCTCACTCATAATCAAATGATACTGGGAATACTTATTATATTTCAATTTGATTTAAATGATCTCGATAACACTTTGAAAATTAGTATTTTAAAACTCCATAATAATCAAGTGTGCTTTTAGTAAAATATATAAAAAAATTTGACTTGGTATTATTTCGAGTGGTCATAGTCTAGATATTTTGCTAACCAATTACTACAAATCATAAATACATTCAATTTTTAAAAACAAAGAGTCTTCGTCACACTATATCACATTTTAGGCTCAACTTTCAATGTTAAGATGAGATTTCTTAAATATTTTATCAATAATTTCAATATAAGACTCAGATGGTACAGCTCCACACTACTCGACCTCAATACAACATCTCAGCACAAAACCTTTGTTGTCTATCACTCAATTGCAATACAACATATTATCTAAATTAAAAATTAAAATTTTTCTTTTAGCGTGAGCTTATATCTTAAAAAAATGTGTAAGTAAAAAAAAATTATTATTACAAAATGTGCATCTTTCAAATAAAAATTACATCTAAATATTAACGTATTAATTATATTAAAAATGCAATTAATTTCTAAAAATCTAGTGAAATATCTCACTCACTCAATTATCATTACTTTTACTTAACTTTTACATCTGCAACAAAAAAAAACCCTATCAATCTCTTATTGTATCTTCATTTAGCAAAAACGTCTGTAAAAAGAAAAAAAGAACTAAATAAAGAATATTGAAATTATATCATACTATCACAATTTTAATTGTATTATACAATAACTAAAATCATATTCCTATTACACAATTTTCACACGACCACAGTTCCAATATAAAATTTAACTTAAATCATGCTCACTATACAAGATTTCAACGACACAGATTATAATATCACGATTTTAAACTCAGTCACTATTATTATGGAAATAACTTTTTTTTATCCATTCTAAAATTTTTCAAGCAAAATTTTATATTCCATAATTCTTTTAATCAATCCACTGACTTACAAATTCGAAAAAAATAAAGTGGCAATTTACTAAAAACAATTTAAAAGATACATATTAAATTACCGTAAAAAATAAATACAATACTATAATGGAAAATATATTTTTATGTGATTAGTTGTGCAGGGTGTAAGTTAGCAGTAGCAGTTTTGGACACGGGAGCAATCATGGAGGGCACGTGCACCGACGGCATTAGTGGTGGAGCCCACAGGGAAGGAGCACGCGCCACCGCTCTGTTCCACGTGGACCACCCTATCAGGCATGCCTCTTCGTAACTTCCTGTTACTTGTTTCACATTCTTCTTAATACACTCCAACTTCATTTATATATATATATATATATATATATATATATATATATATGACTAAACATATTTTATATGCTTCACTAAACATCTTTTATAATTGATGTTTAGTCATCATTTTCATGTTTAAACGGTAGCATATACTTAATCTCTCCATCAGAAAATAATGTTAAACGTTATGCGTAAATTATGCCTAACATCAAGATTATCAGTCATAAATTTCCTGAGGAAAATGTCTTTCTTGTTCGTATTGAATACTTCTATTCTCGTGTTGAACTGGAATGGTTTTTCAAAGTCATTTAAAATTTACGGTTTAACCAGTGACTTATCAACTCATATTTAGGATTGCACATCGTACTGATAATGATTAGATATGCTTAAACTTTAACGTAGATAAAAGTAAAATATAAGTTAATTCCAATATCCAAATTTGTCTATCAATTTAGCTTTACATACTATCAAAGAACAATATTTAAGAACTTTTTCCTGTTCCTTTCTTTTTTTTCTCTCTCTTTTGTTTCTTCTCTAGCATGTTCTTTTCCTTCATTACTCTATTTCAATTTCATATTTCAATTATCATCTTTTCAAAATTAATTCCACTATGCACAAGCTGATTTGTCCTAAATAATTTTTATTTTAATTAAATAGTTTATCATATAATTAAAGTTTTGTATTATTTAGTTATATTTTTTCTCACCTCAAATTTCTTTTTGTGTCCCCCAATCTTTCCTTTCATAATTACATGCACTATGAACTACACTAGTAGAAAAATGACATATAAAGGCAGGATATAATCGCGGTTAAAAACGAACCGCGTTTAAAAACAACGCGGTGACATTTTTGAAATTAAGTAAAACTATACCAGCGCGGTTCAGGCAAAAATCGCGATAATAGGCCACAATTAATTTATTTTTGAAAACTGGAAGGAGATACAAACGCGGTTGTTAGTGGCAACCGCGTTTATATCCTACATACAAACGCGGTTGCCACTAACAACCGCGTTTGTATGTCTTGTTTTAGGGCACAAACAAATTCCTTCCTCTGTTTTCGTCTTCGTCTTTTCGCTTTCGCTGCTACTGCTTTTGCTCTTCGCCTTCGCCTTCGCCTTCGTTTTCTTCCTCTTCCTCTTCCTCATTGTCTTCCTCTCCCTCTCATTGTCCTTGCATTGCCT
>Ga0209489_102793_pt1 | contig 34910 bp, 24 predicted proteins | sample SiratrowhiteBW_FD_187527 | JGI IMG/M metagenome (GOLD analysis project Ga0209489, IMG submission 187527) | Root nodule microbial communities of legume samples collected from California, USA - Siratro white BW (SPAdes) (version 2) | ecosystem: Host-associated > Plants > Roots > Nodule | place... | reverse complement strand
AGATATATATATATATATATATATATATATATATATATATATATATATATATATATTCTAGGCATAGTTACACTTTACAACAGACTTCAATAGAATACAACTGACGATATTGTGTTCTTTTGTTATGGTTTAGGGCTTGTGTTCTCAAAATATGTCATGAATTTATTCTTACTGTCTCAGCTAAGAAGAAGCTCTCCATGTGATCTTCTTGTTTGTGATGCTCAACATCTGAAATGTGACAGTATCCACAAGGGCATCGTGTTCCATACTGCAAACTAGCAATCATGTCCCTCCCAGCATCAAGATATCTACAAAGAAACAAGGACAGAATCAAGTTGTGTTAAATTGTCAGCGAAAGTTGCTAAATAAAACTTAAGTCAAAACTATCAGCAAAAAATTCACAGAAGTTCGACAAGAAAAGTAATCCCTATTTCCTATTTCTTTCCAGAGAAAAGGGAGGAAAAAAAAATTAGAATTTAGAAGTAGGCAACAAAGGAGAGGATCTTTAGAGAGAGAAAACAGATATATAGCTGTAAAATAATATTAACAAATCAGAAATGAGGAGCCAAATTTTACAATCATGACACAGTTTACATGAATATATAAGCAAACCTAGGATCTCTGGTAGCTTTGTATAGCCAATAGGTGCTCTCAATTAGCTCCGGCCGCAACGGGTAACTCTTTTGCCCATGCTGATATAATGCCAGAAAAGTACATATATAAAGTTCATATTAGAGATAATCACCCAAATGGTTACCAAAAACAGAACATAGTATACATTCCCATGGAACAATTATTTTATGACTCCTGATAATCATAGGGTGTCTAGTTACATATAAATTCTTATGATTCATTTCAAATGCTTTACAAGTTGCAGTTTAAATAAGGACTTTACCCTAACACAACTTCAGTACTAGCTCAAAGGGGACAATTGCCAATATCTTGCAAAGAGTGTTGTGCCCATATTCCTAGCCAGTTTAAGACATCTTAAGCACACACCTTACACCTAGGACTAGACAACTAGAGCACGAAGTGTGACTCAACTTCAAGAGCTAACGCATCAAGATCAGACACGCTCTTATACTTGACCAAAACTCCACTGGACCCCAAAAGCTAACTGAACGGAGGAAAATTATCCAAGTCTTAGAAGAAGTATTTCAACCATATTCTTAGCCAATGTGGCCATCTTAACGCTGTCTAAGAACTGGCTTTACACTTGTGGAGAGAATTTAGTTCATTGCTTTTCTTCAGAGCCCCTTTTGTGCTTTTCCAACGAGCATCTTATTTCTTAGATAGAATGGACAGCATTGTCGTATTCTGATTTTTGACTTTCCCTTTCCATCCTGACATTTTCTATTTGGACGATATCCTCAAGGAGTCTTTTTCCTATTTTCTCTCTAACCAGATTTATTAACACGAACAGAGGTTTTGAGATATAAGGCATTTAAGAGGACTAAATTTGGGTGCAACAAATCATCAATTACTCTACCCTAAAAATGCAACTAATAGAAAGAAGGCTGAAGCTATAATTAAGTATCATTTTTACAGTTATATATGGCCACCAGGTATTAGGAATAATTATACCTGAACACTGAGACTAGCAAGATTAAAGCCCTCAGGGGTAAAACCGTATCTTCTCCAGACACTCAAGAAGGCAGCATGCGTGCGAATTGCAGGATTAATATCTCCAGCTAAAACCTTGCAAAAGTACACATTTTCAATTAGCCCCTCCATGATATTATTATATCCAGAGTAAAAATACTATTATATATGAAAAACAAGCAAAAGGAAACCTGAAGACCAGGCCAGAATGCCTGCAGGCTATTAAATAATGGCCAGACAATAGCAGCAGAATCCATATTCACTTCTACATACCTTGAAGCATAAACAAAAATCTGAGTTTCAAACTTAAAATACATTTAAGAAAATATATACTGATGCATTTCAAAGAAAAATAGTAGTCAAATATATTTACAGGGTGGAACACATAGCCAAAAGCTTTTACCAAGGGTCATGGTAAAGATAATGCATAGCAGCAGCATAAGCCTCTTGGAATATATACAAGTACTCTTCATCTCCAAATAATAAATATGCCTGAAGGTCATTTGCACAAAAAAGAAATCAGAGAACTTGATAACAAAGTAATGCCCCAAAAGGGAAAATGACAAAAAAAGAAAAAAGAATTCTAAACAAAATTAATCCACCTGGTTGCCTTATCTGTGTAGCTTTAAGATTGGTGATTTAGTCTCATGACTAAAGATACGACTTAAATAAAGCGCATAAAATTTGAACAGTTCTTATCTTACAGGCCAGTTTTGTACAAAAGATTTAGGTCCTAAACCCAAATTCTAAGAAAATTAAATCAAATCTTGTTCTCATCCCTAATCATGGGAGCCTAGGAATTATCTTTTCAGTACAAATAGATCCATAGAGGCTCCACCTTACTAAATTTCTGATACTAACCTTCAACAGATACTCATAGAAAGAGTCAATACTAGTTCCTATCCCAGCATCCTGCAAAAAAGACAGATCAATGCAGTAGCTGTTAATGGATACACAAGAATTGGAAGAATTTGCTTCCTTATTAAAAAGTTAGGCATATTTAGGCAGAGAAAGGCCAGTGGGACAATGAGACACGCATGTGAAATCTATAAACTTTAAAAGAACACTAATTTCATATTTTGCCTATTTTTAGCTTCTTCACATGGACAACTATACAAATTAAAGATAGGAAACAATAAATAATTATTTAACATATACAAATCAAATGCTATAATTAATTTATTATGGCAATATCTAGTTGAGAAGCAACACAAACCCTGCAAATTAAGTAATTTACTTGCCAAAGAAATGAGTAACAACAATATCAAGAATTGAGAACATGAGGGAAATTCAATCATCATCAGTAACAACCTTTTTAAGCTCAACCTGAACCCTACAATCATTATGCACATTTTATAATCTTATTACCTTTTGCTGCACAATATCTTCTCCGTTTTTAGAGAAATATGGTCAGCTATTTTTTTCCTATTTATCCCCTTTTGTTGAGATTTGTCACCTCCATTTTATAATAACTCTGGTTAATTACAGAAGAATTTCAGCCATATGCCTTGAACATATTGAGGTAGTCTGCCTCTACCGAATAATAACACTATTAAGAAGAGAGAAACCGAGAAGGCATTTGATGAATATCTATAGGATCCTAACATATCTACAAAATTCTAACAAACAAATACTGTTTAGAGCATTTATCATTATTTTTTCACACCAAGGCCTTCCAGATAGCAGGAGAAAGTTCACAAATCAATGACTCTAAATAATAGAATACAGTACTTGATGAGAATATTGAGACTGATTTTGGTGTGACAATCAAGCAACTCTCCACAAAGCATATTAAAACTGATCTAAATTTTGTTCATAAACAACTCTGACAAAGACTTATTTCTTCGTCATGTCAAGACTAAGGAGCAGCTTGCTGATGTTTTCTCTAAATCACGTTTGTTACGAAACAAAAACTTCAAACCGTACCACAATTCTGTAACTGTATTACAATGTTCAGTAACAGAATATGTCAAAAATTAGACATCTAAGTGGGAGGATACCGAACAATATGTCTCTAACATACTAGCACTGATGATTAACATTGATTGGTCATAGGCAAGATGATGCTAAGGATCACTGTCAGTATATTAGACCTATACCGTTGAGTATCCTCCCACTTACATATCTCAATTATTTCGGTCTCACACTATCAAATAAAAAAAATTGAACTATCCAGAATGATAACACTCCTCTAAACAGTGGACACAATTTGGATGAGGGAAAACATCAAAATTAATTAAGCCAGGGGTACAGCAACACAAAATCAGGTAAAACCAAACTTATGTGGACTTCATTACACTTGGCAATGCTTGACGAGTCACTAGCCAAGTTGCACCATACTTTTACCTGAGTCAAACCTCAACTCCTTAGAAAGAACCCATCACCTCACTATGCACGGGAGGTGCATCCACAGTTTAGAAAATAATTGATTTACAATATCTTTTAGTAGAAGGCTGAAGAAATAGGGTTTAATTCAAAGTTGACAACCCATCCCTTGAGAGTTGACACCAGGATGACAGACAGAGAGAGTGAAGATTATACAAAAATCACTAACATAGCTTTAGGTTGGACTTAGGGTCCCTTTTTATTTATTTAGATCAGAGGATAGGGAATGTATAAGTCTTTTACAAGGCAGTACACATTTAGCTAAAACACAAGTACAGATAAGAGGCGCTATGATTGGTACAGAAAGTAGAGCATCACATTCTGTGTATTTCATGGCTCTATCTTTTTTAAAAAAAAAAAATCACTCTTTGAAAAAAGAAACAAGGTCACAAAACAAATAAGAAAATGTCATTACACACACACACAGAAATATGTATATGTATATTAATATTTCAACAAATAAAATATACTTTGTACCTTTTGTGTCCATTCACCTGTAAAAACATTAATATGAGCACCAACCAGATTAAGCTTTGAACGCCGTGCCCAAAGTCCACGCACTGCATTTTTGGTGACTTGTTCAAAAACTGCATGTCAAAGAAACAAACAGATAGGATTTATAATTAATAAGACCATATTGGCATGTAACCCTTACCCAAGAAGGTGAAGACTAGAAAAATTGACGATAGAGTAAAAAATACAAGGCTAAATTCAAAGCATATAGTAAAACCATAGATAGAAAATAAAGAAGCAAAATGCAGCGACAGAAAAGCAAATATCAAGAGATGGATGCCTTCTCTGCCGAAGACAACAGACACCCAAAACTGCAAAAGCGAATGCCTGCCTTCTCCCCTTTCTCTCCCTTGTATCCTTGCCTCTAACAGTTTCCCTTCCCTCCTAACCTCTTTATTACAAAAGCAAGGTTCATCAAACCAAAATCCCTCATCCACCCCTTTAATCATGTTATTATTTCCCACATAATCTAGCATATAAATGACTAACAATACTCTCCACTATTCAGCCCCCAGAATACACGAAGGAAGAGATGAAATACAACTTCTGGACCATAATTGCTTGCTCCGTGGATGAGCTAGAACGGGATAAAGCAAAATGGCTTGAAAATAATTGTTTTGCTATCAAAAGAAAGAAAAGAGTAGGAATAACTTTTTTGCTATCAAAAGAGAAAGAGGAGTAGGAATAAATTTTGTGCTATAAAAATATAGTTGTTCCATTCTCTCTCACTGTTTACTTTTATGGAAAAAGGAAAATGCAACTGCAAACATACAGAAACTCTGCAGAAACAATCATAAGATTAGAACACTAAACAAAAGCCATCAATACAATCCTGTCATTTGTTGACCTGTTACTTTAATCATATTTTTACTTGTGAATATCTTGATAACTTCTAGAGTTATTTTCACAATGGATACAAGATTGCACTTGGTTGGTCCTTCAGTTCTTGTTTAGTTCATATATCTTCTCAATGACAATAACTCACATTCCTTGCATCATGTATGCTTAGAATAGACCAAAGGAAAATGGTAAACTTACTAGGATCATTTGTTAGACGACTTAGAACACCAAATTCAAGAGTCAAGGTCCCACCACCTGCTGTTGAAGTTATCTAAAGCACAGAAGTACTAATTTTAACACAATACAAACTCAAAAATAGGTTTAAGAGATCCGATAAAGAAAACAAGATGAGAGAACAGATCACAGGACATATTCTCTGTTTTTCAAAAAGAAAATAGTGGAGCAAAGACAGATTCCAAACCACCTCTGTTAATTTTTTGCCCATTTTGTTTCTTACATATCATTTGAAATTATCAGCTATATGGTAGCAGATCAGTGAAAAGGTTGAAAACCCACATATTCCAAAAAAGTAATAAGTATATAGGAGAAGGTTGTTTTACCTTACTTTCATGTTTATCAACTCCATGTAACAAATTTACAGATCCAAATGGAATTCCTGAAAAATAAAAATGTAGGACATGAAAGTCAACATACGATGAACTATTATTACCCTTTGTTCAGATGAGGGGGTGAAATAAGGGAGAGGATATAATTTTGAAATTTGAATGATAGGAAATAAGTAGAAAAAATTGAAATTTGTTTCTTAAAGTCCACTTTTCTATCTTCTGCCTCTTCAACCAAAGAACATAAGTTTATAAATTTAAGAAAACAAAAAAAAAAAAAACTTTTCTCTCTTCTTACAGAAGGATAGCAATTTTTTTGTGAATTGAAGCTATATCTGGTGTTCAGAATTATGAGGGCTTTCCATATGATCTGGTGTGGGTGAACAAAACAAAGAAAATATTTTCTAATAATTGCATTTTTGGGAGGTCGGTTGTAGTTGTAAGTCATAATAAAAACAACAAAGAAAAAAACTTGATAACATGTGCAGTTTATGAAATTTGGTACATTTGGTTGAAGCAGAAAGCATGGATATTTAAGGGTGTTTTTTGCAATTAAATTTGCTATTATGGAATACGATTATGCTTGCAGCTTCTATTTGATGTTCTTCCCATGGCTATTTCTTCTTTTCGCAAAGATAAGGAGCCTTGTTGAATTATTAGTTTGTTTAAATAGCTGCAATAGTATAACTATAGCATAATTGAATAGCAGAATGTAAAGTTCCAACAATGGAATAGTAAATATAGAAAAACTAAATCCTTTGTTTTGGTAAGGAATTGATTTATATTTATTGATATAACAAATAAGTATGGAAAACCAATAATAGGGAAGATATTTGGCTTTCGAGAAGCCAATTCTCTCCATATATTTCTGTCTTACTCCTTCTCTGCCCCTATTGCTCTTTTATTCCTTTATTTATATTGTCGTTCTCTTTAATAAATCCCTAAAATCATGGTTCTCAATCCCACTTATTTCGTTATTTTATTTTTCCTCTCATGTGTATTGAAAACGGGTGATCTTCCCCTATCTGCTGCTTGATTTTGTTATACAGAATTCCTTGTACAACTGCAAGTTTGCAACTTTTAGCTATAGGTGTCATGGTCGCGGCAGTCATCCTCTTGTTATCTCCAGCAAGTCTCCATCAAAATGAACTTTTAAGCTAATATTACGCCAATTTTTATACATTTTACTTTTATTTGCATACAACATAATTTTTGTTACATACATAATTGATATATACCATATATTTCAACTTCTGGGCAACTTCTACTAATTACCGTGCAACGCTATTCCCTCACTGGTATGGCAGATTAATGGCTTTCCGCCATTTTCTGTAGTTCATAATTGATAATACTGGTATGGTGGTATAAAATTCTATCAAAAGTGAGAATTTCAAAGATAATATACTGAATTATAAAAACATGCAATTCAATCCTTTCTGGAGTGAGAAAAATGATTATGAGAGGAAACTTACTAAAAACAAGCATAATTGTGTATGATTGAGTAATACCTGTAGGGGTATCAAATGCAGGTAACAATCTCCTGGCAAGATCTTCAGCTAAGTTTAGTAACTGATTATCATATGACGGAACTCTCATGCCCTGCAGACAACAAATGTGAAGATAATAGTTGATGACTATCTAGAGCACTATGTACAAATATATTCTAATATGAATTAGTAGGAAAAATGAGTCACGACATGAGATGGCAAATCAGAATGCAGGGAATGCATAGATATTACAGCACCAGCAATCAAGCCTTTTCCTATTAAGTGGAGGAAGCTACATAGATCAAATCTATAAACATATTTTCAATGGTGAATCATATCTATAAACAACCCAATGACCTCTAGAACCTCTCAACGCTTATCCGTATAGTCTCTGTCTCCCTCTACCTCGCAGCAGGTACACTGCATTCCTTCCATCTGATCAACTCTCTTAAGTAGAGCATCTACAGCCCTTCTCCAAACATATCCAAACCACCTATGACTCCAACACTAACCCCAGACACTCTGACTTATCTTTAACACTTCTTTTAGCTCAAGCTCCCAAATTCCATGATAAAAACAACCAAAAACTAAAATCCATGAGTATTTAATAGGTGGAAAACTAATTACTTTCACAAGAAGAAAGCAGAAAGATTCTAATCATTCAGGGTCAGAATCACCAGACCATCCAATCAAAATTCCTTTTCAAAATAAATATCCTGTAACCAGTGATAATAACAGAAGAGCAAACATTTATAAAACAGATCACCTCATCCAATCTGATCCTTCTATAGAAGGTTCCTATCAGCAACATCCGACTGAAAACAACATCAACCTAAAGTGAACTCACCATTCACTTTTACAATTCTACAAAATATATAAGATATGCATGAATTTTAAATGCAATCATACGTACTGTACAGAAATTGACACACTAACCGTAGCATAATCAGAGGCAATAAGATGTGCCGAAAGTAATCCTCCGAGAACCCTGATAGTAGTCTCAAACACAGAAACAGTTTTATTCTGCAACCCGACCAAAAGTAGAATAAATCATAAGCAAATAGAAACATCATATGAAAGCTTTCTCCTTAAGGGCAATGGCACCGGTAAGCATTAATAAAAAAGTTGTTGGCTTTTGATTGGATGGGGGTGACTACTCACTATATCAAAGCGAAGATTTTTACCAAGCCATTCAACGGAGGTGGCGAAGCGTTGGCGGTCTCCAAGTAAAGCCAAAGTGTCTAAGGAATCAATCTGATGCATTAGAATTAGAATTAGAATAATAACAATAATAAGGAAGACGATAAGAAATTTGATTAGCGATGGGATGGGGAATAAGAACCAATGTTAAGGCATAGCCACCGAGCGTATCCTCTCCTGCACATGAAAGGGGCCTCAATTCATCGAGGGGAAAAGCGTGTTCCATGTACCCATTGAAAGCGTGATAAAACATTTCACGAGCCTCGTCTCGCAGTTGTTTCGCCTCTTCTGGAAAAATGCCGTTGCTGAGACACACACATGATGCTAAGGTTAACAATAACAATGGCAGCACTGAGCGGATCTGAGTCCCTCTCATTTCCCCTTCACCACTCCTATGCTACGCTAAGCTAACTGCACTTCAATCGATTCAATTCTATCATCAAATGCATCAACCAGCTTACTTCCTCCCTTTCTAACTGGTTAGTATGAACTGTTCCACTCCTTTTCTTTCTCCCTCGCCTTTTCTACTCAATTTATTGCTCTTTTTGTTGATATAGCCCTCCCTCGGTAACCAATTACAGATCAATAAATACCCATTTTCTTAACATCAAATCTTGTCACTGAATCAGGTCAAATTCACAGTCTTTTTGTAGGATAAAATAACAGCGGCACATAAATGTTGAGAAATAAACACGGAATGCAGTGTGTTTTGTGATCTAAATTTGCTAAATTTTATGACAATTAGGGTGCAAATAGTTAACCTTTTCCAATGTGCTTTTGAGGATGACGACAAAAATATATGTAAAAATAATAATAATTATGTTATTTATTATTATTATTATTATTATTAGCGAAAACACATCAGGTTATTTACACTGTATTTATATTTTGTTACATTAGAAAAGGATATAATTTTACTTTTTTAATAGCAAATATACATGCGTTTTGACGTGTATTTATAATTTTAAGTGTACCTTTAAAAACTTAATTTCAAGACAATTTTAAAGTTTTCTCTAAGTATTTTAAATTAGAAGATCTGGACATAAAAGAACTTGATCTTGATATTTTGTATAATGTTATTTGATAAAATTGTTATATTATGTAATTTTGTAAAAATATTATAATTTGACAATTTGGTAATTGAGTTGTTTTTTTTATACTGTAAATATTATTGAATGTTGATAGAATAATAATTTAGTATTTCTAATTTATATATATTGATGAGATTAATGGAATGTGAATGAAATTAATGTTACAAATTTAGGATAATGTATGAGTTGTCATGTAATTCTACATTAACTATGGAAAGTCTATGTTTTAAGATAAATATTCTAACTTCACTCATGATCTAAGTGAAGTAGATTAAGATATCAGGCGTGAGAAATTCATACATGTGAGACTGCTGGTGACATTCGGTATGAATGTTTAAACTTACTCCTTATTTCGATAAGTACCGAATGTTTGAACTTACTCCTTATTTCGATAAGTAGAGAGAGTGTTAGTCTCTGGTAGGGACATACTACTGATGAATGAGTCTTTCAGAAGAAGATAAATTCATATGAAATTCATATGATTGAAATGAAATCAGAGTAATGAGAATTGAAAGGCAAAGATACACAGATTGCAAATGTATCTATGTGCATTCAACATGATTGAAATAAACTCAATATGATTGAAATGAAATGAAAATGATTGTGATTGAAAATCCTTGCATAATTTATATAATGATGTACTTGGTATTGAAACTTTAGATGTCAGTCTTTAAAGAAATTCTTACGAATTATGGATGACTAATATGGTTTATTCTTTTTGTATGTATTGACTATAGGTCTATGTGTAGCCTATATGTATTATTTATGTATGATGTTTAATATGAATAATTGAAAAGGAAAATGAAAATCTAGTAATTAATATATGAATTTTACGATCTTGTGTTTATATGAGGATTTAAAATATTATTATTTCATTTTATTTATACCTTATATGTTGAAATCTTCTTTTCACTACTTTACCCTTACTTTTCTTGTTATATTGTAAAATGTGATAACTATATTATGTATATGAGCATATACGGATGCAAGTGCAAGAACATCTAAAAGACTATAAGTTTTTATTTGAGATTTCATTTTGTAAACAGTTGTATTTATATAAGTCTTAGGTGTGTATAAAAAGTATTCAGAAATATCATGTACCTTGTATAAATCTTTTGTTAGGTTCACTACATAATAGACTATATATTTTGAAACATTATAGGTATTGTATCAGAGTAGTCTATTTTTAAGATGACTTAAAAGGTAATAGCTTTGTTAGATTTTCTCTGCATGCAAATATTAAGTCAATCTCAAAACATATTTAAAAGTTTTAATTAGGTGTTTGACAGTGATATTTTTAAATTTTGATTCTACTTAAATTAAATAGTTCTTATAAATGAAGATAAAAGTATTAAAAAGGAAATCATCTGTATAATTCATAACTAAATCAAGATAAATTAAGATTTATTTTTATTTTAATTCTAAATGTTTGAAATATATTTGAAATATATTTTTTAAATAATTAATTATATTTTGTATGTAATTTATTAAGCATACGTTAAGTTTCAGTGTCCTTATATTAAATCAAATGTTGTTTATAAACTTTAAAAGTGTCATCTAAGTTAATAGTGTTACACCAATTTGGTGTAAAACTTTTATACTACGTATAAGATTATTTTGAATATCATATATCTTCTATAAATTCTTTATCTTATATGAATCCTTTTTTGTGTTCACTACCTATTTTAGGATGATACAAAATACATTAAGATTTTCAAATTCATAATTCAAATAATTAAAATTTCATAAAAATAAGTCACACTAAATATTACAAAATTAATAACTTTATATAAAAAATAATTTTTGAGAATGAAATCCATAAATGATAATTTTATATCATTATAATTATTCATTTAATTTTTAAAATTTATGTAATTTATATTTAAAAATATACATTGATAATTATATATATGTGTGTGTGTGTGTGTGAGAGAGAGAGAGAGAGTTAGTTTTAAAAAAAATAATCTGAAGATATTAAACTATGTAACTTCCACCATATAATTTAATTCAGTTCGCGAATCCAGAAGAAAATTTAGGTGGATATTAAACACGCGTTTTTTCACTACACATGTTAACAAGATAATTAAATTTTGAAAAACTAGAAAACCAAAATTACAATTAAATTTTCATAAGACAAGAACTCCACAATTACAAAATTCTAAGAAATTAAAGTGAGTTTGAATATTTTATTAATTTTCAAGATCCAATCTACCCATTGAAACATACCCTCAAAATCCATTAATTATTAAAATAAAATGATATTAACTTCATAAAAAAATATATTCATAAAAAATAACTATAAAATAAAATAATTTACAATTAAAAATTTATATGACAATCATAGTATGCTCCGTGTCAAAAATTCATTTGATTCAATACTTTGCAGAACAACCGTTTGAATAAAAAAGTCGTGTATACAATCAAGAAAAAAAAGGAAAAAATTAAATGAATTGAATTATTAAAAAAGATTGTATTTAAGCCTCAATTAAAAATAGTATCATTATATTTGCAACAATTTTGTTTAACACCATAATTGCGGAATGCCAAAAGAGACAGTACGTCGAAAAGGTATCCCTAGTTAAATCAGAAATTCAAATAATTTACAGTAAATCACGGTAAAATATGAAAAGCCAACAGAAAAAAAAAATCTACAGTAACAATTCTTTATCTAGCCTAACAAGTCAATACATAAATGATCATCATATTGAACAGTGTGAAAAAGGCTCCCACCAGGTAAGACAACGAATTAATGTGATGACAAATCCAATTGCTTATGGTGCTGCTCTCCGCACCTACAGCTGGAGAAAAAACAACTTATCACTATTAGAGACAGAATGAAGGAAAGTAAAAATTGCATAATTATTTGATGATCAACAAACTACTTGCACAAGACATCATTCGCACACGCTGATGCCATGATGCATCATTTTATTATCCTATGCTTATTTGAAGAGTATTCCCTGATAGTAACAAGGTTGTCAATTTTAACTCCAGTACAGAGCAGACACCCAAAAAATGCTATGGACACAGTAGAATGGCTGCTGTTCTAAGATTATGAATACAACACATAAATGTTGAAAAACTGAAAATCAAAATTAAAGGCACATTCTCATTTATAGTAAAAAAAGTAATTATTTATACAAACAACCACAATCAAATCTAGAGCACGATTAAAAGTTAACCACAACAGAAGTCGAGGAGCATAGAAGAGGAGAGGAAGGAATACAGGTGGAAATTTATGAGGAAAAATAATGAAATCATGAGCTCAAAATTATTGAACTGTGAACTGTGACGTACGCAATACAAAAAACTGAAATGTGTATGAATCAGACCTACGACAGGTAAGCGAGCAGAGAATAACTATGATCAGAACCAAACCACCAGTCTGATAGTGTGTGTGAATAAGCAGAGGGTGAAGTGAAAAGCAATCAGTGGGTTGCAGCCTGCAGATAATCTGAGAATTATCTGACAAAAAAATGCTCACACAGCCAGATAATTAGAAACTAAAAGGAAAAATGTCAGGCTCACACAGCCAGAAGACCAGCCGGCTGCTGGAATTAGGAGGGGTTTTCTGCTGGAAGTTCAAAACTCTGGCAGAGAAATTGGTTTTTGTAAAAGGGGCATAGCAAATAGATCGACAAAGTGAGATTTTTACGCCCCAAATTGTTGCAAGACGGCCATTTGCTGTAATTCCTGCCTACTCTATCGTAACAGGACTTGAGGGGAGGGATCTGTGCAACTAGCAGTGGCAGTGTGATAGCACCATAATTGACAACTATAATCAGACTTAGCGCTCAATATGTACAAGAGAAGAAACTAAATAGGCAGGAACAGACTAAAGAGTGTGTGTGTAAAGATGCTTCCAAACCTTCCTATCAGCAATAGAACAAGAGGATAATTTGCTATAAATGACCAATAGAACTAGGCATAGGTAATAAACCTGCTTCTTTTTCTTCTTAGGTCTTCTCTTCCTCCGAGGCTTGTGAGCATCAGAGTTGGAGCTCAAACTACTTCCATGGCCTGTCCCTGATCTTGAGGGCCCCCTTACTTTGAAGTCTGAGCTGCTTTTGCTATTTGAAGTGTTGCTCGATGTGGAAACATCAGATCTCAGTATAGATGAATTTTGGCCAGAAGATGACCCAAACCTTGACAATTTCATATTTGAAGGGCGAGGAGGAGGCATCAAAGCCCTAGCAGAAATCTGCCTCTATAAAAAAAGGGTGGAGATATTCAAAATTTGAAAATAGTCTGTCACTATCTATTTCATGGTATGGAACATTGCAAATTAAAACAAACAAAATTGCCACTCTTACTACAGACCTGGTTTTTTTCATCACTGGACATGCCAGACACACCTTTCCCAGAAGCACTGGAAGCCTGTTCTCTGCAACCAACAAAAAAATTTAATATTAGTAGATTTCATCAAAATAAAACATGCTTGCAGCATCTTAATGGTTAATTCCAAATTCCCTGGCATAATGTTGGACAAATGCTGGAGACTTAACAGCAGAAAACCTGGCTTCCTCTTCACCATTACCAATACCAACATCACAAACAACGAAGGTTGATTCTACTACTCTCCTTCTAACATTCTAATTCCCCTTAATGCACACAGTGTATATAATGAAATTCTCATCGACATTATTACTAAAGTATTAAAACATCTCCCCTCCACTGACCTTGCACTTTTGTCTGTCCATTCATCATCTGCATCTGCTTCATCACTAGAACTCCCAGCAAGGAAAAAATCATCATCACTCAGATCCAACAGACCGTCATCCTCACTCCCAGTCTCTGCTACAGCAACATGAAATCTTGTTGGCATTTGATCGGACACAAATGTGGCATAAATAAAAGGCATATATACAAATATAAAGCAGAGCTTCAACCTAGTTTTCCTTATTTTATCGACAACTCGTAGTCACAAGGTCTCACACAGCTAAAACCAAGCTCTTGAAGAGCACAAACATTTTAAACTCATAAATTATGACAATCAGTATTATAAAATTTCACAATGAATGAACCTTCTAAATCCTTGCCACTTGCAGCAGCTGCAATCAGCCTATCTTCAATCTGCTTGCGCAGCCCATTCCTCCTGTCAACTATCTCTGAATCATCGCCGCCGGTAAACAAGGGAACATATTTTTCATTCTTCGGAAAGTACTGCAAATTGAAATTGAATTTGAAGAATAACAATATTTTTTTCGGTCAATATTCTTCGTGATGTCAACGCAGGAAAAAAAAAAAAAAAAAAAGCACGGTGCACTGACCATGACATATTGAAGATCTTGCTTTAGAGCAGAAAGCTGGTCAGAGTAAGGTTGGGCAGCAGAAGAGGACGAAGAAGAAGCACGGTGCAGTTTCTCGAGGCGTCTGATTCGCCTTTCAATTTTCCTCCTCTCGAAGAACTTGATCTTCCGGTCACGTAAAAAAATCTTGCGTTCCGCCGCGAGGCGCGTGTGAATCTCCTGCTGCTTCTTCAGTGCTTCTAACTTTTGCTCCTGCGCCTCTCTCACCTCGGGAGGCAGATTCTGCTTCACAAATTCCGAGAAATAATCGAAACGAATCGACAAGATGAAATAGGGATAGGAATAGGGTTAGGGTTACCTTTCGGAGCATGCGCTCTAAGGATCGAATCTGGTTTTTGAGGGAAACGGAGGGCTTGGGTTTCTTGGCAACCCCGAGAGGCTTGGAGTTGGAGCGGCGCGTTGCGCTCACGCGCCGCTTGCTGTAAGCGCCGTGAGCCATCTATCTTTTGTGAGTGTTCTTGTTTTTGTTGTTTTATAGTCTCGACTCGCCTCTTATCTTGCACGGCCAAACCCCATGGAGGGATTCGGTCTGAAATTTGAGGTTGAATTTTATATGTAACCCTTTTCAAATTTAATATTTCTTTTTCAACCTAATAAGTTACATGGTTTGCTTTTTAATAATGGAAAAAATACTAATTTTTTAACGTGGCAATTGTTATTACTAATTAAAATTTATTTAAAAAACTAATAAAAATTGAGTTTCCTTATTTTTCCTTTCATATATATATTTGGCAAAATTTTCAATCTAGTGTAACTTTTTTGAAATTTCTAAAATTGTGTCCTTTTCTCTTTTTTTTATATGGGTAAATGGTACAAAGTTGCAGTGTGAATAAATCATGTAATTTTTGGACGATTTAATTTAAGGTTAAGTGAAATCCTGAAAAAAAAAACACAATTTTTTAGTTGATAGAATAAAATAGTGCAATCAAGACAGATTTCAATTAATTAGTTAATTAAAATCCTACTTTCCTTTCTTCCCATGATTTCTTCTGTTTTCTCATATACAAATAAAATAAAATTAATGTATAATGATTTATTTTGATGAATATATAATGATTGAAATTAATTATCATTAAATAATGATTTATTTTTTATAAATATATAATGATTGAAATTAATTATCATTAAATAATGATTTATTTTAATAAATATATAATGATTGAAATTAATTATCATTAAATAATAATTTATTTTGATGAATATATAATGATTGAAATTAATTTTTATTAAATAATTGAAATAAATGTAAAGTTAATTTGAATGAAAGAATGATAGTTACTTTTTGAAAAGAAAAATTATGTAAGGTACTTAGATAAAAAGATGGTTTTTATACAATGAAAATTTAAATTATTTGAATTAAAAAAATTAAATTGTTTGAAAAGAATAATAAAATTAAATTAAAATTTAGTAATAAAATATATTTAGTAAAACTACTTTCGCTCAATATATTTTAATTTTAATTTAATTTTATTAAAATTTGATTCTGATAATTGAACCTGATCTTTTCATTGTCATTCATAAATGTATATGTTCGTTTTATACTTACCTTTCATCTATTTCTTTTATGTCCATGTCAAAATCTATAAGTGATGCTTTAGCTCATTTTGGTTAGCATTAAGACATGCTTGATGAAATAAGTAATCTTCAAGATAGTAGAATTTAGAAACCTATTCCTTTACCTTTTGAGAAATTTGTTCTTGGTTGTAGGTAGAATTTTACTATCAAAGTTTATCTTTATGGTACTATTAATTGTTTCAACGCTCTCTGTCTTGCTGCTAAAGGTTATACACGAATTTTTTGTTTGGACTAAACAAAGATGACTTCTATTCGCTTATTCATATTCATGGCTACTCAAGGATGACATCTTTCATCAACTGGATGTCAAAAATGTTTCTCTTAATGGAGATTTGTAGGAAGAAATTCATATGGAGTAATTTCTAGGTTTTTTACTTACAAGCAGTGATCACTGTGGCATCTCATAGGTAAAGCAACACCTTTGTCACAACTTTAAGACCAAAGATTTTGGCAAACTCAAATATTCTTGAAGGTTGAGGTAGTACAATCGAACAATTGATATTGCTATCTCTCAAAGAAATTATGCGTCGGATATTTTAGAGAAAACTGGGTAATGAATTCAAAATGTTAATTCTAATGCCAAAATCCTTAGGGGGAGCCTCTCTCAAATCTTGAGAAGTGTTAAAATAAATAAGAAAATAATTATGAATTAATCTTCCTTGTGTAAATACACACATAGAGACTGTTTATTTATAGATAAAAATATTAACAGACTAATAGAAAATATGGGCTAAGCCCATTATATTCAATACTTTCCCTCAAGTTGGTGCATATAAATCATATGAACCAAGCTTGTTACAAATGTAGTCAATTCTAGGTCATCGTAAAGATTTAGTAAAAATATCAGCTAACTGATCATTTGAATAAACAAAATCAATCTTGATGTCTCCAGATATAATTTCTCTCAAATGAAATGACAATCAATCTCAATATGTTTAGTTCTTTTATGAAAGACAGGATTTGAGCTAATATGAAGAACAACCTGATTATCACATATAAGTGTCATTTGAGTGACCTCTCTAAATTGTAAATCTTTAAGTAAATGTTTAAGCCAAATAAGCTCCCAGGTAGCTGAGGCCATAGCTCTATATTCTGCTTCAACACTAGATCTTGCCACAACATGTTGTTTCTTGCTTTTCCAAGAAATCAAATTATCACCAATAAAAACACAATATCCAAAAGTAGATCTTCTATTAGACGGAGATCCTGCCCAATCAGCATATGAAGAACATATAACTTTACTATGGTTACTATGACCATATAGTAAGCCTTTTCCAGGAGAACCTTTAATATACTTCAATATACGAATGACTACATTCCAATGATCAACACACGGGGAATTAAGAAATTAACTCACTACACTAACTACAAATGAAATATCAGGACGAGTAATAGTAAGATAATTCAATTTTTCAACTAATCTTCTATATTTCTCAGGATCCGAAAGAGGCTCCCCCTGACTAGGTAGAAGTTTAACATTAGGATCCATAGGTGTTTCAAAAGATTTTGAATTCATCAATCAGTTTCCTCCAAAATGTCCAATGCATACTTTTTTTGAGAGATAACAATACCATTGTTAGATTGTGCTACCTCAATCCCCAAGAAATACTTGAGTTTGCTAAGATTTCTAGTCTGAAAGTGGTGAGATGCCATGGTTATCACTACCTGTAAGAATAATGTCATCAACATATATTACTAGATAGATAGATTTAGCTCTTGAGTGACGATAAAAAACTGAATGATCTGTCTCACTGTGAGTCATACCAAATTGTTGAACAACACTGCTGAATTTTCCAAACCAAGCTGTAGGAGATTGCTTAAGGCCATATAAAGATTTGCGAAGACGACATACCAATCCAGAACACTCCCCCTGAGCAACAAAACCTAGAGGTTGCTCTATATAAATTTCTTTTCCAAATCCCATTAAGAAAATCATTTTTAACATTCAACTGATAAAGAGGTCATCTTTGAAGAGCTACCATAACTATGAATAAACGAACAAATGGCATATTTGCCATTGGAAAAAAAGTATCACCATAGTCTAAACCAAAAAATTTGTGTATAACCTTTAGCCACAAGACGAGCTTTGAGACGATCAATAGTACCATCAGGACCAATTTGATGGCAAAAACCAACCTGCAACCAACAACAAATTTCCCAGGAAGTAAAAGAACGAGTTCCCAAGTTCCACTGTTCTGAAGAACACTTATTTCATCAAGCATTGCTTGATGCTAACCAGGATGGGCTACGACATCACTTATAGTTTTTGGAATAAACACAGAAGAAATAGACAAAAGATAAATATAAAAGGTTGAGATAGTCTATGATAACTTAACGCAGTATAATGTAGAGAGGGATTACGAGTAGAACGTATACCTTTACGAATGACAATTGGAATATCAGGTTCAATTGTCGGAGCCAAAGGGACGGAAGAGCTGGCATAAGAAGAGAGTCATCAAATGGATTGAAAACATGAAGAGGTGGTGGATGAAGGAATCTTTAGGTACACTAGACACAACCGGAGTATCAAAGACAATTGGAATATGTACTAGAGTAGATGGAGACACATGTGGAGAAGATAAAGACTTAAAATAAAAAGAAGACTCAATAAATGTGACATCTGCAGAAATAAAGTAATGGTTAAGAGAGGGTGAGAAACATTTATATCCTTTTTGAGATCTAGTATATCCTAAAAAGACACATTTGTGTGACCGAGCAAATAATTTATCAACATCAGGACCAAAATTATGAACAAAGCAATTAGACCCAAAAAACTTTAAGAGGTAAGAGATGAAGAGGTTCATGAGGGAATAAAATAGAATGAGGAACTTTATTATTTAAAACTGAGGATGGCATACGATTAATTAAATAACATGCACTAAGAATTGCATCACCCCAAAACCTTTGAGGAACTCCACTATGAATTAAAAGAGTACGAGTAGTATCAACAAGATGTATATTCTTGCACTCAGCTACCCCAGTTTGTTGAGGTGTATAAGCACATAAAGTTTGGTGAAGAATGCCATGAGATTTCATAAAAGTGTTAAAAGAATGAGAAAGATATTCACGAGCATTATCACTGCGTAAGATTCGAATTGAAACTCGAAACTGATTTTTAATTTCATTAAAAAAAGATTGAAATATAGAAAATAACTCAGAACGATTTTTCATTAAAAATAACCAAGCGCATAATAAAAATCATCAATAAAAGTAAAAAAATATTGAAATGCTAAATTAGACTTAACACAACTTGGTCTCCAAATGTTAGAATGAACTAAGGTAAAAGAGGATGAAGCACGTTGTGAAATATTTCTAGGAAAAGAATTACGACTTTGTTTTCCTAAATGACATGACTCACAAGACAAATTGGATAACTTGGACAGACTTGGAACAAGTTGTTGCATCTTGGAAAGACTAGGATGACCCAACTGCGCATGAAGGAGAGGTGGAGAATCTCTAACCGTGCCAACATGTGTAGATGTTCATAGTAATAAAAACCATAAGACTCACATCTGGTGCCAATTATCCGTCTCGAATTCCGATCATGTAAACAAACAGAATCTTTGGTGAAAGAAACAACACAATCAAGGGAACGAGTGAGACGACTAATAGATAATAAGTTAAAGGGAGACCCAGGGACATAGAGAACATTATCAATAGACAACGAAGGAAGGAAATTAATAGTACCAACACCATGAGATGAGACCCTAGAGCCATTAGCCATGGTAATGGAAGGTAAATAACCAAAGGTAGATATAGAAGAATTTTTTTTTTATTACCAATAATATAATTTGTGGCACCTGAGTCTACAACCCAAGGACTAAGAAAATTGGAATGAGTAATGCCAACAAGAGATCTACCTGTATGTGTTGTATGTGCAACAGAAGTCGTGGAACCAGAGTTTTGACGATCCTCATACCATTTAAGAAATTCATTGAAGGTAGCGGGAGAAACCATTGATGAAGTGAGAGAAACCACCTTAAAAGAGAGAGAAAAATCTCAAGAAAATAACCTTCGTTTGCAGCCTCCGTCACAACAAATAGCAAATATAAGAGTGTGAACGAAATAAAGAGCAAAAGAGGCGCATAGATGTATAAGAGCAGCAGAGACGACTATGGGAAAGCAGCGATGAATAGTGGGTTCACCAAAAAATGTTAACCTAATTATGAATTATGAATTAATCTCCCTTGTGTATAATACATACATAGGAACTGGTTATTTATAGATAAAAATAGTAACATACTAATAAAAAATATGGGCTAAGCCCATTATATTCAACAAGAAATATAAAAGATTAATTGAAAAATTAAACTATCTTACTTGTCGTGATATCTCTTTTGCAGTTGGTGTGGTGAATCAATTTCTTAATTCCCTATGTGTAGATCATTGGTATACAATTATTTGAATACTGACAAGTAAACTAAAAGTTCTCTTGAAAAAAGTTTGTTATATGGTCACAAGAACCATACTAAAGTTGTATGTTATTTATATGTTGATTAAGTATAATCTCCTTTTGATAGAATATCCATTTTTGGATATTGTATCTCCATTTATGATAATTTGATCTCTTGAAAGATCAAGAAACAAAATGTCTCATGTACTTGTGAACTTATTTGACTTAATCAATTATTTGAATTAATCAATTATTTTAAGAATTACAATTTGAAAAGGTCACTTAAATAAAACTTATATGTGACAAAACTATTCTTCATATTAGTTCAAACCTCATCTTTCATGAAATGACTAAACATATTGAGATTGATTGTCATTTTATTCTAGAAAAAATTGCTTTTAAAGACATCAAGATTGAGTTTGATAATTTGAATTATCAATTAACAGGTATTTTCACTAAATCTTTGCAGGTTAAAATTAGTTATATTTGTAACAAATTTAATACATTCGATTTATATGACCGAGCTTGAGAGTTTATCTCATATGTTTTTTTAGCTATAAATACATAACCTTATGTGTTTATTATAAACAAGAGATTAATCCTAAACCTCTCATTACTTTATTTTTACATACCCAAATTTTTGGGATCAGAATTAAAAAAAATTCTTGACATGATTCAGCGCTACAAAACAACTGGTTGCTCTCCTTCGAGTTCTGATATGACTATCAAGGAGTCCGTCATTTCAAGAGAGAGAGATTCAGATTTGGGAACTGGGTTGATTATCTGAAAATGTAAAAGGGTTTTGTGAGTAGCATGTAGATTCAAATGAAATACTAAAATTAAATTTGTACAATCGTTGTCATACATTCTTTTTGTTCTTCACATATCCTATGGCTACTTCTCTCCGCAAATATGCTCTCTCAGAAAGCTCGGAAAATGATGGATTCTCTCCTTCTTTCATGTATAGGCCAATACTCTGCAATTAAAAAACAAGAGTCAACCGCATTGCTTCTTTGTTTGTTTTTCATAGAGTAGGTTATTTAAAAGCCATATATTTGTTTACATACATATTACCTTTAAAGGGCGGAATGTTTACATAAAAGAAGTATCACAATGTGAACAAACATTACCTTGACATATATTTCGTCTCCATCTGCATCTAGTACGTCCTTCCAAACTTCATTTAGTTCACTGTTCTCGGCCACTGATATTCAAGTTTGAAAAATAAATTTAAAATTGATAACATATACTCAAACAAAACCAAGAAGAGATTAAAGATTAATTACCTTGTGCTGTTACAAGGCTCATTATTTCCTCTGCTGCAATGTAAGTCACTGATGGTTTGATTCTACTAATCTGCAGCATTTTATACAATGTCAGTCAAAAGATACTACAATATAAAATTTGAAAGGTTAAACAAAACAAAAGAATTACTTGTTTCCCCAATTTTGAATCAACAATTTCCGCAACTAGATTTTGCACCTACAAAACATTCAATTCAAAACAACCAGGCTTTATCCATCTTGTAATAACTAATATTTCAAAATGAGCATTTGCTGTCAGCACAAGAAATAGAAGGTAAGAATATCACCTTAACTCCAAGTTTGTTGCAGATATTTTCAGCAAGGAGAAGAGAGTAAGCAGACAGCTTGTCTGCCTTAGATGGATCTGAAAAAAAAAATAGTCATATTGGTCAATCTTAGGCCATTTTCAGTCACAATTTTATGCATAATTACCTCCAAGAAGCCATTCTCTGTCAGAAATGACAGCAACTGATAAAGGAAGATCCTCATTCTTCAAAGAATTCTTAATATTCAAAATGGTTTCCTTTAAGGTATCATAGTCCATGGGATTTCCAATCTGCCAAAGTTGAAAGAAGTGACGGATCTCATAAAAAACAGCACCACACTGAAAGAAATTTGAATACATTAATTGACAGCACAAGAAAATACCCTGTGAGAAACTCGGACATTCTTGAGTTTGTTATGACCATTGATGTTGCACGCCTTACTGATCCTGTCATCTAATGGTGTGTCTGATAACACTTCCTGCATATTATTTGCAGCCAGAAATCGTAAATATTGAACTTCCAAGTGAATGCCGATATAATGTAGACAGAAGGAAAACGTAAAAATAACACCACAAACGGTATCTTACACCCTAACTCAAGATGAATACAGATCAGCAGCACAAGTATGTAGTTTGGAGGGATAATGCATTTTAGATTAACATAAATATAGTATCACCTTAAAAGTGAAACTCCAACTTGATTCACAAAATCAACGTGTAACACATGCAGCATTTGGCAGACATATTAGAGTGGGATTGGAACATATTACATAGGCTATATTATATGTTTTTTCGAAAAGGAGAAACTAGAATCAAATACAATTAGATATTATAAATAACCAATTATTTTGTTTTCTTTACTGTTCAGTTTGTAAGTTCGTTACTATTATATATAGCCCTCTCTTCTCCGCAAACATACATATTGATACAATGAATTCTTTAATTTCTTTCCTCCTTGATAGGACATGAATAGGACCAAAGGTTGGAAAATAGAACTGTTTAGTTCTACCAAAAGGGTGCAACAGAAGAGAATAATGCCAAACACACCTTAGAATCACATGGTCTGAATTGGTAGATGTATTCACCAACCACAGTGAGGTTCCAAGAACTTACTAGCAGGAGGGGAATGATCGAAATTCATTCACCAACTTGAGAGGGTGTTTCTAAATAGGTACTAATTTAGGATAAACTATTCCTGGTAAAAATCATATTTGTTATTATTAGGATAGATTTTATGTTTTGAATTTTTCTTTTTTCCTTAAATAAGTTTAGCCTATCAGTATGGATTAGACCTTGTACTGGAAATATTATAAAATTGTATTCAGCTTTCTTCTCCAAGTTAGAGATTCAAATAAATGGAACCTACCAAAACATTCCAGGCACAATCAAGATTAGTCACTAATTATTATTATTATTTGAGGGGACGGGGTATGGGGAAGAATATTTAAGTTTTTTTTCTCCCCAATTAGAAACAAAAGTATACATCAACAAAGATTCTCAGATATTTAAGGACATACCAAAACACTTCCAGGACCAAGATAGTTATCATACTCCTGGATCATTTCTACAGCATCTGGGCGCCATCCAAGTAAAAGAATGCATTCTTTTGGGCCAACATTCCCTTCTGATGCCTACATGATGATAACCAATAAAGGTTAACATTTCAAATAGTACATATGGTATGATGCTTATTCAAAACTTGTATACAACAGAGAAATGGAAGTGTCATACCTTGGAACCTGATCTATTAGGACGTTTTACAATATTAGCAAGTCTAACTTTACTCATTTTGACGGCATGTTCCACATCCTTTTGAGCAGGTATGTGCTCATCATGAATTACATGTGTTTCTTCTTTCCCATTTAGGGTTTCTTCTGGACTTTTAGCCTTCTTAAGGGATCCAATAAACAATACCTACAAAGAAAGGTAAGCTGTATCATAACATATGCTTGTAAGCTTTGACACTTGACTAATGTAAAATAAATTTATTCAACATGTCATTGTCCTGTTAGTCGACTGAATGGCTTCTGGCAGTGATCAGGTTTGATCCAGCCATTGTCAATTTTTCCATTACACATTCTCTCTTCCCTGATTCCCAGCCAGTATTTCAGGTAAGCAACAGTTAAGTCTGAAAATAGTATCTGTAACACGCATCCCTCATGAAATCAATAGAGATTACTAATCCGATTGGAACTACATGAATCTACAGAATTAAAATGTTTGAACTACAAGAATCTACTGAATTAAGATGAAACCTAAAGCAATGAAGATTTAGGCAAAACAAATTTAAGATAAACTCAATTATTTTTCACTTTTACACGACCTTAATGTACTGAGAAAAGAAAATTATACTCAAATATGACATGAAGCTCACAAAATACATTTCTAAAGCCCGAAGACAGACTAGTGTTTAAGTTGTCATGCACAGAGTAACTTAGGCATAATTAGACTTCGGCTCCTTCTAGTTTCGAAATTTAAACTTTGTGCAACTCTAATCATAACATATAAATGAGTCAACACTCTCCCACTCTTTTTACATATTTATACTACATAGACAGAGCAAAGTTAATTTGTAATAAACATGCCAACCTAGGTGAAATTGTCAAAAAGTTAACAAATTTTTTCATCATACCAAGGAGTCAGGGACATAAAATGTATTGTGTCCTAAACTAATCCAATTTCTGACGCCAACTCCCTTCTTCTAGTTTACCAGCTGTTTGAACATTGAATTTCTTGGTATTGCAACTTCTACGCATAATTGTTGGTGAAAAAGATATGGAACAATAACCTGTTCCCTTTGTTGAAATTATGGAGTTTTAACAAATGAGGAAGTGAAAGGAGAGAATAGAGAACAAATACTATGAGATTGACTTGATATGATGTGATGTATTACAATATGCCATGAGATTATAAAACCTAGTGCACTCATTAACCCTTATTTGTCCTAATCGTGATCCTAACTAAAATGGAAGCAAATTGTGAGATCAGAAAATATGGATACCAATCCTATGAGATATGAAATAGAAATCTAATACTAAAGAAAAATATAATATATTCTATTATACTTTATGTATTCTAAAACTCTTGTTTATTCAGAAGAACAACCATTCCCATTTGTTCAAGTTTCTCTTTTTTAGAAGAATAAGTTTTCTTTCAACAAAAGGATATATTTAAAAGTAGTTATAATGCTTACATAATTTTTTTAAGAAAAATTATTTGCTTAGTGTTTTCTCATAAGTGAAAATTAGTAGTTCAAGAAAAAGTATCAGAATCACATTTAATCTTTAATAAGAAATGGGCCATTAACCATGAAACTCTCATAAATTTCATGACAAAAAGGTCGGCAAGAAAGATATCATATATACGAGAATTAGACTAAGTTATGTATCAATCTACATACTTTGTCAGTTTGCTGCAGAATTTCACCATCGTTTGGGTGAAAGTGTATTTTCCCATTCCGGTAAAGACCACATACAACGACCTGAAATTGTATCAAGGTAAAAAGCTTAAAAAGTCTATAATGTAATTACTTCTGTCAGGAAATTATGAATAAAGTAATTTACTTCTTGAAATCTATGTCTTATTTGCCTATAAGTCATTCCTTCTAGGTTAGGCAAGCTGCAAAGATTGAATACATTTTCTGCAAGTGGAACTAAAAGTTAGAATTTAAGAATAAATACATGTAAATCAACTGAAAAAATGTCATAGAAGGTTTAACCATTTTTCAAATTTAAGGCAAATATCTCAGTCTACTTTAGTGTATACCAAGTAAACTAGGAAATGGAACTCAAAACCAAATTAGTGGATAAAAAATAAAAGAAATAAAATACACTTTACTTTAATATTCATCTTAGAATTTGAAATTAGAGTCAAAATCGATTTTCAAAACCAACTTACAAAAAATAAGGCTTGTTCAAGCTTTATAAACTCTATTTAAGTCGTATATCTTAGTAACGTGGAATTAAACACCCCCCTTGAGATTGCAATTAAGGTACCCAAAGAAACCACAATTAGCACACCACTTCATGCTAGAATATCATCTTAAAAGCTGGGTATAGCAATATGAGTGGCCCAGCAATGGATCTTATATAGACTCCAATATCATCTTAGAATTTGGGCTTAGAGCTTAACTACATAAAATCGGATTATAAGGTGATAATTGCTTAAACTTTATACACTCTATTTAAGTCATATATCTAAGCATGGTTAGACTAAACAAATCCCTTGAAAACTGCAATTAAAGCAATCCCCAAACATACCACAATTTAGGCAGATTAAGAGTACCAACAATGAAGGAAATTTCCAACAGTTCCTTGTCATTTGATAACAACTAATTAAAAAATAGAAACCTGCAAAATGTATAATTTGGTATTTGCTAGGTCCAATTCACAAACTATCAAAATACATTTTTAATTTATATAAAAATCTATTCTGAATTATTTTGGCAGAACATATAACAAATACAAAATAAATATTAAAGAAATCGGAAAACAAGCAATCTGTATGAACATGACATGCATGAAATGTAGAGAGCATAATTGTGGTACTTCGATAATTTAGCAAGTGCCTGTAGATCTTTATAAGTCCCTTCTGCCGAGAGCATTGAACAAATAGTTTGGATGCAACATTTTCTACTGGCTCTACTTTCAATGCTGAGATTGACTTCATCAACTCACATGTCCTGGAACTTGAAACCTATATTCATTAATTAATAAATTTTCAAATAGTTTATTCTCTGTTTATTTTAGTTTCACACAAAGCTGCTCATATGTAACAAACCTCAACTATAGTGGGGACAGAATCCATGTTTGGAATTGGTTGAAGGGCTAAAACAGAAAGAAATGCATCTGTGTCAACTTCATACCTAACATACAAACAATCTGAAATCCATTAGCTTCGTTAAAGTGAAAGTCGGCACATGACAAAAGCCAAATTAAGTAAAAAGTAGTTAGTCTACTAAAAGGTACTAAAAGCTGCTCTATAACCACCTGACAATAACAAGCTAAGTAGAACAACTCTTACCGATCACCTTTTGTTGGTAGTATAATTATTGCACGTGCCTTGTTGGCTGCTGCTCTTTCAAATGATTTTGTTAAACTAAGACTGCAACTGTAAAGCCAAAAACTTTCAAGATAGACCTTAGAAAATTTAAGAGAGAAGGGATAAGAAGCAATTCAAGACTCAGGAAGCCCGAAATATTAGCCTTTGTGCAATATTTGTCTTTAGGTAGTTATTTAGGAAGTTAGGGGTCTGAATAATTAAAGTTTCTGTAGTATGTCTTTAGGCACTGTTCAAGAAATGTGGTCTATAAACCATACTATTCTAGTAAAATTTAACTATTATGATGTGTTCATTAGTCTAATTAACATTTGAGACATGAAAGAAAATAAGTTTTAAATCAAGTCAAAATATGGCAATGACTCGTTACTTTTGCTTATACATAACAGTAATAAGCACTCACAAATTTACCTAGTTCTGTGACCACATGTGGACAAAATTGAGAGCTTTTCTAAATGTAGGGATTTTGAAGTATCCATTGAATTGTTTAATGCAGTTCTTAATTCTTATTAATTAGCTTTGAAAGGCTTGGAACGGCCAGAAAAAGGAAAGTTACATGATGGTGCAGTGTTTCTGTGGTTCTTTGGTGCATATGATTATAGCAGACTGCTTGCATTTTCTAGGGTACTTTGTTAATCTTACTGTGGTGATGAGATATAATAATGTTAATAGCTTCTCTTTGGTGGTCTAATCTCTCAATCAGATATCAGTGGAAGTGCAACTGTGTTGATGACCTTGACTTCTCTAATTTAAAATTGAAGCTAAAGGAACTAAGTAGCTCTCATAATAAAATGGAACTAAACACAAATAATAATCTTATAATCTTAAGACACTCACGTTCCCACTCTACGTTACATTCTCTAAAAGGAACATTAACCAAGATCAATCAAATAGAGCAGAAAAGCCTTTGGCTGGCTTAAGAGAAGAAACAAATTGTAATTCTACAAAAGGTGTTTCCATGATTAAAATAGGAAATTACCCAGCATTGATACCTCTTGCTAAGGACGTCAATATGATTTAAATCTTTTGCAATATTGTCAGCTATCCTATCAATCTGTTTTCTTGGAAGATCAGACATAAGAAGGATTCGCTGCTTCCTGCATAGAGATCAAAAAACATATTGCAGAAGCCAGAAATCAGAACACAAGATAAGGGCAATGGGCAAATACCTTGTCTGAACCATTTACCTAGCTGTAGCTGTGCCTAAGCGAACAGCAAACTCATGATACTTATTTAACTGCTTTAATATGAAGGGAAGATGACTATTCATCCCACAGATAATGATATGATCAGTCTCCAGAACTTGCATTTGGGCACCCTCCCTGAGCTTTTGCATATTACTCTGTTAAGAACACTGAAAATTAATAGCACACAAGGAAAATATTGCTTACTGAATGCTTAATGCTTCAGAATTTACCCTAAATTGTTCAGTCATCGTACTTAGAAGTCGAGAGTAAAACAATATACCCCATATTGCCAGAAGCAAACCAATAACACGCTCAACACGTGTTGATTGCTGTAGATCAACAAAAAGTTTGTTATTTAATTACACAGTAAATACTTATAAACAATGTAAAAGGGGTGAATAAAAACCCAGATTATAAAGTCCACAACAAAACCAACATACTTTTAAATGAGTAGATGATGAACAAAGACATGCCCAGGCTTCCCAGAGACAATCTTCCAGAGAATTTTTATTACCCCTGGATAATTTAAAATGACCTAGATTAACAAACATATATAAGAACAACAGATAATAGTTCATCATAATTTAAACTGCCATGATCTAATGCAGTTGTTGGCAAAGGAGAGAAATAAAAATTGAACTTGGAAATCAGAACACTCTTAAAACAGTGACCTATCTATGATTACCTTAACTTGAAGAACATGACACCACCAATAATAACAAATGAGAAGCATGCCAATAGGAGCACCACAAAGAACCTGAAAGAGTCCATATGATTGTTTCAAACAAGTATGTATATATCATTAGTTTTTTAAATACCTAGAAATAGCTGGTAACATAAACAAGACCCACTAGCTCCATTCATAGAATGAAGTCACTCTCAATTTACATACTTTAGAAAGTGTTCAGAAAAGGTTTCAGTTAGCCTTCTTGGCCACAAATAAGTAAGCTCCTTAGTCCTTTGGAATAGCTGCAATAAAGTAATGAGGGTGTTCAAAAGCATAGCACCCAAGGAAGCCATGCAAAAGTTCCTACCCAGAGCTATTTTTGAAGAATGGATAGTTCTCAACAATTTTGTGTTCCAGTCCATCCCTAACCATAAGCACTAAATCCCTGAAAACTAGTCATGTTCCTCGATAATAATCCAGTTTTCTTCCTTAAGAGCTCAACAGTTTTACTAGAAAAACTGCCAGTAAACTTTCTTATAATATAAAACCAACTAGCTATATATAATCATCTCATACCAAGACAAACACACTAAAATATGTAATCAATGCTACTTAAAGGCTTTAATCAAGTGAGGAGCTTCAAATTATTAACCAGTAAACAGAAAAATTCAAAGACAAATAAATGAAGTGATTGACTTACGTGGCAACATTTCTTTCAAGCTGGATGTTAAATAAATATAACAACCGTGCTAAGCTCCAACTAACATCATGAAAAGAGGGCAAGGACACATCTAAATTAAGAGGCTTAGGTTTATTCAAGGCATCAGAAACACAAGCAAGAGGCAAGCTTGTTGCAATATGAATCTGAGACATGTATGGAATAAGTGCATGGCCAGCTTTTATCATCAGATCACACAACTGCTTATGGGTCAATCTCATTATGATGTAAAAAGACATAAATTGTATCATGCTTCTAGCCTGTGGACCCTGCAGCACATATTGTATTTAGAGAGATTTAGTTAGCACTGAGTGCTGCAAAGTCTAGCAAGCCAAATCCAATAATAGATCAATTTATCCAACACATTTGAGCATGATACAACCATGATATTGACTTAGACAAATAATCTGTAGAAAACTTATTTCAAAAATCCTTACTTGCACAAAAGAAACAGTGATTCATGGAAAATATTAACAAGCAATCCTATAAGGATTTTCTTTTAGCCAATATCACTGTCATTGATTTTACTTACCCCATTGTCAAGCACTATTGACAGGAATAATGTAAAGGACTTTAGTGATTGAAATACAGTTGTTCTCATGCACAACATGCCTCAGAATAAGGAAAAGGAGAAAATTCAGTAATATTAGCACTTTAATAATAAATGGCATTCATCATTAAATACAACCTCGAACAGCATGTTTGAAAAGAAAATTGAAAAAGGTTTATATGAAGCATAAACAGAAGGAGAACGTGAACTTAATCAGATGAAAATAACAGTTACTATAACAAATCTATACCATTTTCCAAGTTTTATCATATATTTCTCACCTGAGAACTATTACTATTTTTCTTCATCCAAAAAAACTTGGTGCTCAAATTTTCTGGGACATGTTTCGAAGTGTTGGAACTTGACTTAACTTCGGACCTATGAGAATCAACCTCCCATCTCCCTACAGGGATGTTATCAATTCACCTTTAGTTCTAGGTAAGAGCAGGCAACAAAATTAATCCACAAAAATTATTTCAAATAAAACAAAAAAGAGAATAAATCATAGGAAACAGAAAGATGGATGAAAGAAAGAAAATATTTAAATCTGGACCAACAAAATGAAGTTCTCCCAAAAGAAAATAAGGGTTACAGAATAAACATAGTTGATTAGGGATTAAAAAAAAAATTCTTCCACTAAGACAGTGTAGAAGCTCATGGAAAGAAACATTCCAGAAAAAACAATTTGAACTTATAAAAAAAGTAGATAGATATAACCATGTTGAAAAATCCACTAAGATCTACACACACCAAAATAAATAAATATAGCCCAATATATGATGGAAATGAAGTTTCATGGCATTGGCAGTGTGAATCACTAATCTTTTCACACTTGCTGAGTTTCTTGGTCTGTTATATGTACATATCATGAGCCCAGTCTGAAAGCAAGTGGAAGTATTCTTCTCCTTTCTTTTCTTATGAAGCTAGCATTGTTAACAGAAAAAAAAGAGGCTCAAACAGGAGATTTCAATATATGTAGTAAAGCTTAAAGTACAACATAGTTGAGGACTGTATTGAAACCTTTGATAGAAAAAAAAGTAAGAGATGGAAGTATGACTACAACATTTAACAGACGTAAACAATTTAACAATTGTGACTCTAGTTGGATCATTTGTTCTATAGTTTCAGAAACATGAGAAAAGGAGAAGAATACAATACATCAGAACTGGTCACAGAACAAGTAAATAATTATTCAAACCACATGCAAAAGCCTTCACACAAAATATACCGGACAAATAAGAAGTACGTGAGAAGAAAAGTAAGAAAAGTACTACCTCAGCTTCAGACTAAATTCAATAATTAGACTTGGTTCTGTCCTATTGTATACAAATATTAGACTTGACTCTATCCTATGGTATTCAATTATTAGATTTGACTCTATCCCATATAAGTAACATGACATATTATCTACTTCACATGATGACAATTAATGGTCTTATTTTGTTGACAAAAGAAAAGAAGAGCAGAGGAAGAAAACTGTGTAGCAGCCGGTTAGAGAGTTAAATGATGACCCCGGAAGCAGAACTGGGTTAAAGAAACTGAAAGAAAGAGTCTCATCAGCCAATTATAAGAAATACTAATGATTAGGAAATGAGCAACATAAGATCAGTGAGCAACAAACCAGGCAAAACTCTAAGTTTACAAGCTTGAGACAGAGCAATAACTCGTAAAGTGGGAGAAATGATTAGGAAAAAAAAAAATGAATTGGGCCATTTTCCATATACAAAATTGAACTAAAGCTTTTGTTTGAGTGAAATTTGGTCCCACAAAATGACATTTTAAGTAGGTACATAAATCTCCATTCAGTTTAACGATAAACAAGTCAACAACATCTTACCCCACAGAAACTCAACATTGACAAGTTTAAGATCTTGTAAACTCAATAAAGCAGCAGTTGATTCACGAGGCTCACCTTCAGCGTGCGCTCTAGGACCACGCATGTGTAATGCTGAGGACTTGATCCAGCTTAAGTGACAGGGCATATACATCCTGTGAAGAATCACAAACAATTAAAAAGAAAAAATTCTCCATATAACACACTCATCTAAAACCCATACGACCAATTCCAAAGTATTCAACTTTGAGGACATGCAAATTCTTTGAAGATCATAAGGGTGTGCGGAGAGAAAGAGAGATCATAAGGGTCTACCTGGAATTGGTTGAAGAGAGATGGGTGTATGCTGGTGGTACAATCCATGGCTGACAGCTTTGCAGGTGAAGGAGAAGCATTGTTCCTTATTCCACCGGGAGAGATCAGAAGGGTCTGACAAAACGAAAACGTTGAACGTCGAGTGAAAGTAACGGGAAGAACCGATTGAGAGAGTGGAATACTATGTAATAAACAAATAATAATTATATAAGAAGAAAATCTGAAGAAGCAAAAAAAAAGGGATAAAATAAGGCAAATTGAAAAGATGAGTAGCGAAAATAACTACAGAAGGAAGGAAGAGTGTTCATTAAAATGAAGTGGGGTAGTACCAAAACTAGAACATCGTCAATTAAAGAAATTTAAAAGAAGGCTGTCACAAAAGAACAGAAATCTGCCACTACAAACGTGAACAACCCTTTCTCGCGTTGGACGTATTGAATTAATAATGGTCCCTGCGTGCTGTTTTGTAACAACTCAATCTGAATACAATATATATACTTTTCTAACAACTCAATCTCAACACAATCTCTTTTTATATATATTAAATATTTATTTGTTTACAAATGAATATTCGCCGAAAAATGTTTTTTTTTTTATGATAAAGATTGAAAATGTCTTTAGAAGAACAATGAATTTTGATAATCATGAGGTAAATCCCCACACGTGCAGTGGCCATAACATTCGTACACACATAACTAACACTGTAACTCTTGAACTGAGTAGTTATGCTGGACCCTACATGAAGACTTTGGTGTCGCTTTTGAGCTTAGTGTTGTGTTGGTGTTGGTGTTGGTGGTGCTTCTCCAACTACCACCAAATGCGCATTGCAGAGTCATAACTGACCCGCTACACTAGCTCCTCGTAAAGTTTGGTCTGCCATAATAAAATATCGTGTTTCTTAACATATAATATACTAAAAAATAGAAATATATATTAAGGTTCATATTTAATTGATATTGTTAGTGCTTTATTTATTGAATGAGGAGTAGTAATAATGAATTGTTTCTGTTGTTGGTTTAAGTTTGTAGACCAAATCTCTAGAACGAAAAGGAATTGAAGTATGTAGATAATGTTTAGGGACGTTATTGGAGATTTCCCCAAACGACAAGGACATGTTCCAATGTGCGTGATGCTGTTTTTTTTTTTATTATTATAATTGGTGTGGTATTGAGTTACTTTGATGCAAGTGTTATTCCAATGACTAACCATATTTCAGCATTTATTTAACACTCAATGTTTTTTCTATTGATATCTTTTCGTCAAGTCAAGATAGAATTGTAGACTTTTTTTTTAAATAATCATTTTTGTATTTTAATTATGTGGTTTGGAAGAAAAAATTAAGAAAGTAACAATTTCCAAAAAGAATATTTAAATTAGAATGAATGACATTTAAAAGTAAGAGTCACTGACTAAATAGATAATGATTAATACTAAGTAGTCATCTCATCACAACATGAAAAGATATGATAATTTTTATAATGTGATTAGTCTAATATTATTATTAACTAAAAATAAAGATAGATTATAATATATAAGTGATGTGAAAACTTTATCTTACAAATCAGCTTTAACATAAACTCTCTTATTTATAAATAATAATAGATTCTAAAAAATATCAAGTAATAAACAACAATAATAATAGATAAAATAATGAAATGTACTAAATGAAAGGAAAAATCATTAGATATCAAAAAGAAAGAAAACTCTTAATAGAAAGAAAAAACCCACGTGACCTAATTAAGAAAAACTACCACCAAAGAATTAAAATTAACGTGGACAACACTAGTTCTTTTGGAATTTCCAAAGAATCAACAAAATAAAATTTCTTAATAATAACAACACAAGAAAATCTCAATGTACATTGAACTAAATGATAGAGACAAAACATCACTTCTGTAACAACCTAGAAAATCTATCATTTGAGTAAAAGTGGTAAAAGTGGAATGAACATTTGATTATTATATTATTAAACTGAAAATACGTATTTATAGGAAAAGTTAGTAATCAAGTCTCATTCCCACTTGAGCCACCATCTCTCTAAAACCTCTGACCTC
>Ga0209489_102792_pt1 | contig 34911 bp, 22 predicted proteins | sample SiratrowhiteBW_FD_187527 | JGI IMG/M metagenome (GOLD analysis project Ga0209489, IMG submission 187527) | Root nodule microbial communities of legume samples collected from California, USA - Siratro white BW (SPAdes) (version 2) | ecosystem: Host-associated > Plants > Roots > Nodule | place... | reverse complement strand
TTGGTTTATCATTTTCCAATCCTATAATCTCCTTTAAGATATTTAATTCTGAAAATAAATCTAAGCCATCAAGATCCAATAAATTATCATGTTTCAAATATTTTTCAAGGTTTAAGCATTTTTCTTTCAAAAGTACACAATCCAATAACTTTAAATTTTTAATACTAAATAAAAAACCAAAAATATCTTCATATATTTTAAATTGTTCAAATCTATTTTGGAGTGTGTAATTGCTTTATCTACAATATATAAAAAATAATCAATTCTAAATGACCCTTGAGGTGATTTAATAACTTCATTCTCAATATTTTCATCAAATTGCTTTTTTTTTACGACTGGTTCTTTTTTCACGAAACTTAGGCTCTACATCCATTTCATAAGCAATTTCTTTGGCAGAAATAAATGCATTTTCAAATCCATTTTCTCTATATGTTTCAAAAAATGAAAGAAGACCTTTTAATTATTCAATGGCCATATTAATACACATATCTTTTGATTGTAAATTTTTACTAACTGAGTTAACTGCAAATAATATATCATACCAAATAGTCATGCCTAACAAAAATTCAAAATTTTCAAGTTCATAAGTTGTAAACACTTAGCTTCACTTTTTATTTTAGGATCATCATTAGTTTCAACTAGTTCAAATAAAACATCTCTTATTTGTGGAGCTTGAAATCTTACAGCTTTCACAGTTTCAACCCGACTTTCCCAACGTGTCTGTGACAATGATTTAAGAGTTAAGTTATGTATATGATTTTGTAAAATTTTACATCTTTTTGTAGAAGAAGAAAATAAAGTATAAATACGTTGTAACACTCCAAAGAAAGATGTAGCTTTAGGACAAGAGTTTTTCGTATCACACAATACTAAGTTTAAACTATGGCAACCACAAGGGGTATAAAATGCTCTAGGATTAATATCAAGAAATCTTTTTTGGACACCTTGGTGTTTTCCTTTCATATTTGACCCATTATCATATTCTTGTCCTCTAAGGTCATTAATATCAAGTCCAAGGATTTTGAGTTCATCTATAATAACATTAACAAGACAGTTTCCACTTGTATCATTTACTTTTAAAAATTCTAAAAATTACTCATTAACTTGTATTGGAGTGGATGAAATATCCACACATCGTAATACAAAAGACATTTGTTCTTGATGACTTATATCTGGGGTACAGTCAAGTATGATGGAATAATATTTTGCATTCATAATTTTTTTTATAATTTTTATTTCACTTGCTAACAAATTTATCAACTCATTTTGAATATTATGTCCAAGGCAATGATTATGAATTTTGTCATTTTTAATTCGATGAATATGTTCTTGCATAATTGGATCAAATTCTGCAATCATTTCTATCAAACTTAAAAAGTTTCCATTACTTTCTTGGTAGATCTTCTCATTTTTTTCACGCAAGGCTAAGTTATTTTTACCAAGGGTTTTAATAACAACAATAATTCTTAACAACACCTTTCTCCACTGTTCTTTATCTATATTTATTTGTTCTTGAACATGTTTATCTATTGTTTTATCTTTTGACAATCTCATTTCCAGATCAATCCATGCATTCATATTAATAATGTGTTCATCACTTATTTCATGGCTCTTTAATTTAGCACTAAGATTTCTCCAATCTCTACTACCTTCATTACCTAGTTTACTAGTACAACTAATAACATTAAACAATTTACAACAAAAAAAGAATACTCTATCTAAATCTGTAGAATAAATGAGCCATCTTCTTTCATGTTTCTCCCCTTTAGACAATTTTTGGATATAATATGATACAGAAAAGTGTCTTGAGTATTTATCTTTTGGAAAATCTATATCAGTTATCCTAATAGGGTCTTTTTCTACTAATAAGTCTCTTAATTTTGAATCAATATCTTTCCATTGACTTGGATCGTATATATTTTTAATATTAGAATCATTTTGTCTTACAATTTCATTCTCATTATCCTGAGTTTGTGAATTAGAATTACTATCATTAGTTTGAGAATCAAAATTATTATCTTGAGTTTGAGAATTAAAATTATTATCTTCGTTGACTACTTTATTATTGTCTTCGCCTAGATTTACATTGTTATTTTCACCTAAATTTATATTGTTATATTCTTCATTCAAAGAAGACTCACCTGTATTTTCTAATTCATTTTTTTGTTTATTTTTATAAATTTATCCATAGCCCCTTTCTGTGATTCAACAAAAAGTTCAACTCTTCTTTTTTTTTGAAGTTTTGAATAACCTGATTCAAATTTTCTAGTTGCCATATTTGTATATTTTTATATAAATTAAAAATTATAATATATATCACACTCAATATAAATAAATCCAAGTTAAAAAGATAAAACCTGATTGATTCTGTCCTTTGGTATGTCTTTAAATATAATTTGTAACTTCTAAATTCTCTTCCTTGAATCTGCACAAATTATTTTAAGATTAATGAAACAATAATGAAAAATAAAAAAAAATTGGGATCAATTGATCAATCTCATATTATTTTTACCTAATATTGATGCACTCAAAGGGAGCCAAAGTGAACACAAGCTCTTCCTCAATCAATCTACTATTCGAAGTCTCCAAGTAAAGACAAGTGCATAATATAGAATGATCAGATATGAAATGAAAGAAATTTGAAATTGAAAACAAGTTGAAATAATATTATAGAAGGAACAAAGAGATAGAGGAAGAAAATGAGATAAGTGAAGAAAGAAGGAGAGAAGTGGAATAGTCAGACAATGATAGGACATATAAAGAGATGAAATCAATCGTGGAATATAGGAAAGAGATAAATTAGAAAGTTTTGACATGAAGGGAAGAGATAAATTAGAAAGTTTTGATATGAAAGATTCCTTGATTGTTCAATTTTTTTTAAAATATTATTAATTTATTATAAGAAAATTTCAAGAATATTATTCATTAAATAGCATTTATAGTACCAATATAAATTTAAAGTCATTAAATAATATTTCTATCATCAATGTAAACTTAAAGTCAGTTAAAATATTTAAATTTTTAATTGAAAATTGTTAGTATAATTCTAAAATTAAATATTTTTTTTATAATAATATGTGAGTATTAAATTTTTTGAGGCCTTGAGGCCTAAAGCATATTAAATTTTTTTGAGGCCTTTATGACCTTGAGGCCTAAAGCATATTAATTTTTTTAGGCCTTAGAAACCTTGAGGCCTAAAGCAGTTGCTTTAGCTGCTTGGGCCTTGAGCCACCCCTGACCTAGAGTGGGGGTACAGTATATATATATATATATATATATATATATATATATATTCAGTTCTCTATTTTTGATCAAATACAATAGAAAAACAATGACATTATTTTCATTCTCATATCCTATGTTCATCTTTGTTTATCTCTTTATTTTTCATATTATGATGTTTTCCTTCTCTCCATATGTTTCAATCTTCCCACAATACACAATCAGAGACAATACAAAAGATTAAGATAAAAAGGAATCTGAAAAACCAATATAGAAAAAAAAGTAAAAAACAAATAATTCAATAAACAACTGAGAAAGCAGTGAAAGGAAAACCTAAGCTCAGTTTTGGCGACCGAGACTTCGGAAATCACACGCCATCACCATCTCTGTCCACGTTCTCATCATCTTGATTACACCATATTCACTACAAGAAAATAACAAAATTATTAAAAAAATGTCTCAATTAATAACCTAAGAGAAGAAGCATGGCCAAACTAATTCTAAAATGACACAACCGACATAATATGGATAAGCAAATTAAAAAATAAAAAATAAAACAAAGTTACCTTAAAAATAAAAATATTTGTGTCTCCTTCTCCTTGAGCGTGTGCTTCTTCGTCAAACAAGAGCAGAACTGAAAAATAGAGAACAAAGACTCCGACGACTCCTTCACTCACCTACTTGGCATCGTTCCATGCATTCCACCCTCTTCAGATCACATTCTTCCGAGTCCAGTTCCTAACAAACACATAACCATCTATGAACAGAAGAAAGTGGTGGGGGAATTTCAATTATCACTTCTAAGTATGTAACTTTTTAATCTAAAAGGGATTGTATAATTTCTTAGTATTTAATATACAAAATTTATTATATTAAACCAGTAAATATGTGCTAGGTATATCAAATATGTTTTTACATTCAGTTAAAAAAAATTTATACAATATTTATTAATTTAGTGAAGTATTTATTAAATGCAATAAAATTTTAATATACTAAATCTTTTAAGTATACCAAATTTGGTATAATTTAAATGAAAATTTTTAATTTTGCTAACTAAATTTAGTGTGTTCAATAAAATATATCAAATTAAGAATTGAACCATAAAAAGAAAGGTTAGTTTTAGAAAATAATAAATATAGATTAAAAGTGTTTTTACAACAAAGTCTTTGTCATACGTAATTGTACGATGATTTCTTATAGTAGTTTTAAAGGTTTTTATAAATGCCTTGAAAGATAGAAAGGACTACAATGTAATAATAACAACAAACATGTCAATTTATACCCATTTACTCCAAAACTATGTTATATTTAATTTTCCTTTCTAAAATGGAAAATATTCCATTAATATTAAAATATTACAAGTATTTAAGTGTCATTTTTTTAATTACAATAATTATTCATTATTATTTTATAATTTTCTCTTGAGATTAAGTATGAAATAAACTTAATTTTTCAAAACTACGCATACAAAACTCTAAACTATAAAACAATAATTAGTTGAAGAGTTACAAGCAAACTCTTAAAAGATATGAAAATACTATAATGTTTGCTTTAATCATGAGTATTACAAATATGAAAAATATACAACTATCTTTGTAACTCAAAATGTCTATAAAAAGATCTATTACAAAATACTTACGGAGCTAAACTTGATATATTCATTGATATTGTAGAATGTGTGTATAGCCTTTATTTTTTTAGTTATGCAACTTTTTCACTCTTTCTTACTTTGTTACTTCTCATGTTTCATATAGATGCTTTTGTTTATAGATGTTATAAAAAGAATAATTGTGACTTTAAATATTTTTGTTTATCCTTTGCATCCGAGTCTTTAGAAAATTCTTGCATCCGAGTCTTTAGAAAATTCTTGATTGATAAGTCTTATTGTTAAGTTCTTTTTGTTTGGTGAATGAAAACCTTTTTCTCTATGGCTATTTTTGTTTTTCTGACATCAACGTGATAAGCATCTAAACTCATAAAAAAGGCGTTCATGTGTTTAAATCTTCTTAAATAAGTGTGAAACTTCTTTCACATGGTAAGACGAGTTGCTTATAAAGGCATCTGATAGTTGCTTATAAGGCATCTGATATTTCCTCGTTATAGTGTGTTTTATGTGGTCAAGAGAGTCTTTGTTGAACAACTTGCTTTTAACATTTTGAGACTTCTTTTGAGACACATAAGACTTCATCTAAAGCTTTCATTTTGGGATCTTTGCTTTCATTCTAGCAAAGGTATTTTGCTTTTTCCTTCAGACAAAGTAAGTTTGTTAAATATATAAATCTTGATATATTTCTTTATCACCAAAACTTGGATGTCCTAGTAAAAAATAGATATTTAATGTCTGCGTTCAATGATGATTAAAACTAAAAATAACGTTGTGATATTTTTGTAAATAAATAAACAACATATAACGTCGGTTAAAGAAAAAATCAATTAAATTTCCACTTACGATTTAAAATTCAAAAATTTAAAACTTTAAAATTCAAAAATTTAAAACTTTAAAATGACGCTGAAGCACCACATTTTTGTAAATAAATTTTAAACAAGATTTCAAGTTGTAGATTTATTGTTGACGACATGAGTAAATCATTTATATCTTAACAATATATTCCTTTTTCTTTATAAAAAAGGAATAACGAAAATTATATTTATCTAGTTCCCATATACTTGTTCCCTTTTGAAATATCATAAGATTTTATTAATATATAATTGTTTAAAGGATATGTTCCTTTTATTATACCTTTTTTTCATAAAAGAATGTTTTTATTTTTAAATGCATATCCTTATTTTAGTTGTTTGAAAGTAAATATAAGATAAAATCATTAGATAGTTTCTAAACATGTGTAATGAGATTATATATGAGCGTAAACCAGATTTTTACATGCATAAGAGCTCTAATATATGTATATGAGAGCATAAGATATGTATATCATAGCAAAATATACGTGTATTAAAACATGTGATAGAAAAATATGTGTATTATAGTATATGTGATAGCAAAAATAAACGTATGTATCAAAGTGTTTTCTAACTTTGTTTATCAGAGTAAATTGAGAGATAAAATAAGATAAGATCATCAGATTAAAGTAAATATGAAATATAATAACAAAACAACTTACGTAAACATTGAGATAATAACAAGTATTTGTATAAATACGATTTGAGAGAAATATATCAAAGATGGAGAAAAGGAATATCAATAACATACAATAAATATGAAAAAAAAAAGAAAAGAAATTATTTTAAGAAAGATTGTAAGAGAGAGTTAAACAAGTTGAAGAATAAACAACATAATGGTAAATTTTGGATATTATAGAATATTCTACCATCATAAAAGAATATTCTATAATACTCTAAGTAGATGTTAGAAACATAAAAGGACATATGAAAGGTCACTTTCAAACATATTAGTTTTAACTATCTTTACATGTCACTTTTAAGATGATTTTAACTATCTTTACATGTCACTTTTAAGATGGTTTTAACTACCTTTACATGTCACTTTTAAAATGGTTTTAACTACCTTTACATGTTACTTTTAAATACATGATAACAACTACTTCACTTGTTCTTCTATATTGTCTTCAATGAAATTAAGGAGAGGAAAGGGTGCATGAAGAATTTCTACACATTGAAATGCCACTTTTAAAGCTCATTTCTTGTGTAACTACTTGCACATGTTACTTTTCAATGCATGCAAAAATTGTGACCACTTCACATTTCTTTTCCTTGAATTAAGTAACATCCCAAGTGCTTATCCATGTGCTCTCCATAATTCAAGGGTCATCCATGTGATAATCAATATTAAGAAATTAATTTTATATTAAATATATAATTAGTGAGACATAATTGTAATAACTAGCTTAATTAAGATTGGGTTCACACTAGATGTCATGACTGTGTTCATACTTTTACTACAATATTGTTCACTTTAGGCAACAATAAAAAGTGTAGCCTAAAGTAAAAAAAAATTGTGGACTAAATTTTAGGTTACTGTTTAGCTACGTTTTTCAAGTCGTGGAGTGTGCTCCGTGTGATTTCCTCTAAGGCCATGATTTTTTTTCAAAACTATTGCTTTAGACTAATACAATAGGCTATGGTTTTTTAAAAATTACAAAAAAAATGTATTTACCTAAAAAAATCCATATATTATTATTGTTATTACTATTAACAATTTATTAATTTTTATTTTATTATTATTATTATCATTATTATTAACACAATTTGCTGTAAGAGGGAATTGAACCTAAGTTCTATATTTTCAATGCATGCAAAAATTGTCACCACTTCCCATTTCTTTTCCTTGAATTAAGTAATTTGTCATGTGCATATCCCCTCTCTATAATTCAAGGGTCATCCATGTGATAATTAATATTAAGGAATTAATTTTATATTAAACATATAATTAGTGAGACATAATTGTAATAATTAGCTTAATTAAACTTGGGTCCACACTAGATGTCATGATTGTGTTCATATTTAACATTTTTTTTTTTACTTTAGTTACTGTTTTCAAGTTGTGGAATATGTTGTCGTGTATTTTCCTCTAAGGCCACGATTATTTTTTTCAAAACTGTTGCATTAAACTCGTACAATAGACTATGATTTTTTTAAAATAAAAAAAATATTTTCCTACAACAAAAATCCATATATTATTATTGTCATTTCCATTAACACTTTATTATTTTTTAATTTTATTATTATTATCATTAATATTAACACATTATGCTACAAGAGGGAATTGAGCCCAGGTTTTATAAATAGATATAAAACATATAACCACTACACTAGAAAAACTTTGTGTTCATATTATAATTATTATTATTGTGATTAATAATATTAATAATAAGGTTAATAATAATATAAATAATAATAATAATAATAATAATAATAATAATAATAATAAGAGTAATAGTAATAGTAATAATAACAATAATATAAATAATAATAATAAACCTAAGTGATTTAAATATTTTAATTATAAAATTAAGATAGTGTTTGGTAGCACTTTCTTGTTTGTTGGTTTATTAATAGTTATAAACTACATTAAAAAATCATAGTTTAAATTATCCATGTTTTATGACTCAAATTTTATAAGTTTAGATAACTTTTTTATTATTTTAGACTAGATTTTTTAAAATGGTCCATTCTCCTTTTAAAGGTTGTGCGCCAAAACTGTAGCTTAAACATTCATGACTCGAAAAAGGTGGCCTATAATAGTCCATAAGCCACATTTGTAAAAGTGTGACCTTTTTTACCTTTAGGCCACATTTATTTGTCTATGACCAACTTAAAAAGTCGTGGTTTAAACTATCCACGTTTTATAACTCGCACTAAGCTTATACCACATTTTTATTATTTTAAGTCACATTTTTTTGTTGTACTTTATTCTTTTTTTAAACACTATGCCACAAAATGTGGCTTAGACATCCACACTCCAAAAATTGTGGCCTGTTATGGTTCATAAGTAACATTTGCAAAAGTGTGGCCTTTTCTGTTTTTAGGACACACTTTTTGGTCTATGACCAACTTTAGTGTTGCTAAAGTGATAAATGGTGTAGTGTTTAGGCTTTCTTTTCTTGCATTCATATTGTTTTAAAGACAAAAAGACTCCTTGTAAATCTAGTCAAAACAAAAAAATAATGCCTCTAATTTTATCTACATCATGATTTATACTGCATAAGTGAGATGTATTTTCCTTATATAGATAAAAAGTGTATCTTCTTTCCTAATTTGTCATAAGTAAAAGATATGGAGCATCCTTAATGGTGAGGTTGGTTATTGTAGGAAGGTGGTGGTGTTGGTTCTATTTGAGTGTGAGATGTTGAGGATTGGTTTGCTGATAGTGTAGGTAATGAAAGTGCAAGTTGTAAAGTCGCAAAATGTTTTAGCTTCTTCTTGAAGGCCAAAAGTTGAAACACACTTTGGCACATCTAGTTAGTCAAAAAGGTCTTGATTTGAGTTATTTTCTCTAATTGACTCATATTGTAAACATGGCTTGGACCATGTTAAGAGTGTCAAACTGGAAGGTTAATATTGTAACAATTATGAGAATCAGAGAAAGAACTTGGCTACTTTCGGATTTTGGTGGTGCACCAACAAATGATGGTTCTAACAGATATGCATGAGATGCAACCTTTGTATTTACTTCAACTTTCATTTTTACAAGATCTTTGGCTTGAGTTTCTACTTCATAATTAGATTTTGCTTGCACATTTGTTATTGATTAGAGATAAGTTGTCCAATTTCATTTAGGAGATGACTTGACTTTATGTACATGTCAAACTAGTGGTACATACTAGTATCTATTTCAAATTTAGAAAAAATTTGGTGACTAATTTTTTCATTGATAATGACTTTAATTTTCTATCAATAATTGGATCACAAGAAATAAAATCTTGACAACTCTATCAATCATTTAACAACTTGCTTTGATCTCTATCTATATTTTTTTAGTGCTTTCTATGATCAATATCAATACAAATAACAACTGAATAAGAAAGTAAAAAAGAGCCAAATAAAATTATTCCAACTTGTTAGAAGGAAACATGGAACAGGAGACAACAAGTTTTTTAACGTGAAAATATTTCAATTTAAGAGTAAAATTCGTAGTCATCTAAACCATATAAACAAATTCATCGTGATCAATAATGTATACAACTCTAAAAAAATGCACAAAAAATCATAAAATTAACCAAAACAAACTAAATAATTATCATTACAAATAAGAAAGTGAAAAAAAACTTCAAAACTGAACTACATTGTAAACCATTTTTACTTCTCTATCTCCAATAAACAATCCAATTGTTGAAAATGAAGAATCACTCTTACTAAACTTTTGTTCAAAATGCAGTCTTTTAGGAAAGAATAAATTACTAGTTTTTGTACTATAGGATAAGCGGATCACTCCAACCAATACACAAATACATGTTATAGACAAGTTAGTCGATCGAACACCTCTCAATTGTGTGTCGACCGACCGAGTACCATTTGGTAAAATCAAAGGCAGCCACATGGTGATTGTTGACAGACATATTCAAATGGGTAAGTTGGGCCTTCAACCCAGTCATCTGAAGGCCCACCCTCAACAAACAACACTTTATCCTAATAAAACCCCTTCATTGCTCAAACTTTTGCTGACTTAAGTGTCAGAGTGCACACAGGACCCCCTCTCCCGGGATTGTGAGCACACGAATTATTTGATCAATTGAGAACAGACTAGCCAAGACGACCGAAAGAAGAGCGAAAGCTAGGATTTACGAAGGACAACCGTAAGTATTGTTATTGTTGGAGCTAATTGGTCTCTTGCAAAAACAGTTTATTCAAAAATCTGCTATATGATAAATATGCAAAAAAATCATAATAGTTTGTTATTCTCTTGTCTCTTGATTTCCATTCATGTTTTCAATAATAGTATCTCACGTATAATCTTAGTCATGCCCATCTCTCCTAAATAACTGTTATACAAATAAGTTTATATATTTGTGCATATTTTTCACAGAGAAAGAGAGAGAGTTAAAAAAATCTAACATCATAATTATATTTAAAAATTTATAACTGCGCTTGAAAAAGTATAAGATATTCAAACCCTGCACCAAGAAGCTGACACTTGCTTCAATTATGCAGTGAAAAGGAAGTTGTCAATATACATAAATACAGAGCAAGTGTATATATCAAATACACAATCTACATTGGATGAATACAGAGCAAGTCCAAAGTTCTTTGCATCATTTTACTTTTATTAGCAAGAAAGTTTATATTAGTATGGCTACAACGGGAACATAAACCCATTTACACATTGACCGGCCATATGTTTCAAAGGGCTTTAAGCACTGGTTTGAAATATGTGATTTGCTGTCCATTATGCTTAACGGTGTGAGATTTGTTTCATAGCAGAACAAGGTTTCTGTAGTATAACTTTTTTTGTCAGTTTGATGTCTTTGTGTTTTAAAGGACTGGTTCATAAAGCAGTCCACTACACCAATCAATGCTTATGGATTCCATAACAACGTAATGCATGAATTCCTTCTGCATCACACACATCCAAATGACCTAAACCATTACAACAAAAAAACTATTTAGACATAAATTTTTAGCTACCAAATAAAATGGTTGTTAACTGTGACGAACATAATTACTAAATTAGGTTTTGGCCGCTGAATAAATACAAAATAAAACTACTGATTGAATTTAGTGACCAATTAAGTCAAAATAATTGGTATCTAACATTAATTACCAAGGTGTTAGCCACTTATATCATTAGATTCTAAATTAGTCTCTAACTTAATTAGATACCAATTTAGAATCTAATGATATAAGTGACTAAGACTTTTTAGATACCAATTACTTTGACTTAATTGGTCACTAAATTCAATCATTACTTTTATTTTGTAGTTATTTGACAACCAAAACCTCATTTGCTGGTTATTTTGGTCACAATTAGCAACCATTTTATTTGACTGCTAAAATTGATGTCTAAATATTTTTTTGTTGTAATGAATAACCTCACTGATGAAATAACTTAAACCAAAGACATCATTCACAACCTAATCATTACAAAAAATTGTGTATGTGGTGGCATTTTTTTTTTGTATACAGCGTCGATTATGAATGTCGCTTTATCATGTGCGGCGTTTCCGAGAAATGTCATAGATCTGGGCGCCACAATATATAAAATGGCATTTTTGTCTGAAATTACGCCTTGTATAAAGTGGCGCTTTTTTTATGTAAATAATGTCAATTGAATTGTCGTAATTATTTTTATTGCCAACAACAATAAATGATACCTCTGAACGCCATTATGAACGTTTTAATACGACGCTTATTATGGCCATATTATAATTAATGGTGAATGATAATACGTTAGTTCTAAATGTCATAATTTTAGTACTGAATAAGAAAAATATGCAGTATTTTATAATTATATTTCCAGTTGTAATATATCTAGTAGTATTTAATAATTTATCAGATTTCATAATCATATACATACATATCCAATAGAAGAAAACTAAAATAACATAACTTTTGTAATAACAAAAGATCACATTAAAATATTTCATAGTGCAACATAACATAGTATATGTTCTAACAGAGCTCACAAAATATTATGTTCCAAGACACTATTACAACTTACTAAATTGTTCAAACCCATTTCCCTTACGAAATACAAAAAATAACATATATATTAATCTGTCTTGTTGCCTCCACTTGATCCTACAATGTGATTTGGGGATGAAGCACCACTTGCAGCATCTGATGCCTGAAATATTGAGAGCAAAGAAAATTAAATATAGCACTCATAATTAAAAAATCTCGCATGCACACATACAATCATATACATATTCATCCATGTCCCCTTTGCTGATCATTTTAAAAAACCAAAAAATCCTCACAATAATGGAATTGAACATTACGTACCCCTTAGACAATATAGCTAGCAACTGTTGTGGATTATAAGTGCATTCGCAGATTCACATTTTCTTTTGATTTTATTTTAAACTATTTGATACTGTGTAAGCTTTTGATCATCAACTTACACACATTTGCCTCTCCCAAAGCACAAAGAAAAAAAGATGAGTTATTTTACCCCAATGTTCGAAGCTTCATCATTGACATAGGTGCCATTTTTTCTCTTATGTGTGATCTTCCACATTTCAACTCTCCCAATATTCCTATCAGTCTCAATTTTCTATATGTTCCAACAAAGATTATATAAGAAAATTCAAAAGTTAATATATATATTGAAATTCGAATTTCAAAATTGAATGTAGAAATATACCAATTTATCCCTTCTTCTAGATAAAGACATAGCACCACCAGTGTGCAGGATAGTTTGCTTCTTCCTTATATCATTATTTCTATTACATAGAGTCTACAAAATGGAAATTAAAAGTAATTAGTGCAATACAAATTTAATCCAAGCAGACTTATCAAGAGTAAGTGTTTACCACTATGGAAGGCTTGAGTCGATAATGAACAAACACAACCCATTGTTCCATGTTAAGACCTTCTGGAACATTCTTAGTAAGGTCATTTCTGGTCAGTAGAGGATCACAAAATTCATTCCAAAGCTTGCATCTGTACTCCCTCCAAAGTTTTCCAATTTTGAACATAACATCTCTTTTAGCCAAATCTTCATTTAGCTTGAAACAGATCCGCGACTTCAAATAAAACACAATTTATTCCACATGTATTGACTAAAAATACAAGTATATGCAGACTAGGTGCTATGAGACATTATGTTAAAAAATTCTGGGGTATCATCTAAAATATCTAGTTCTACTCCCGATAAACCAAGAAGCACCTGATCAAATAAAACAAGAGTAAATTACACTGATACTGAAGTTCCATCAAATTTGACCCGATACTTCTTAATTTTTAATTTTTACACTGATTCCTCTTAATTGTTTGAAAAAGACGAAAATTGTACCAAAATTCTTTAATTATTTGAAAAATATAACAACGTATACCTTATAAGGGAGATAAATGTAAACATTTAAATTATGTTCAACCTCAAAAATTTATATGGTGTCAGTTTAATTTATTTACATGAAATCATTTTGTGTTAAAACATGACATGTGTTAGAACATGACATGTGTTGGGTTTAGCAGAATATAAGACTTATCAGAAAAGAGCTATGAACCTAAACTAAAACTTATGAGACTAATCACTAAGTTGAAATATATGAAGTTATAGACTCAGCTGAAAGAAACCAAGCTACAGACTGAACAGATGAAAGATGAAGAAGTAAAAGCAATATAAAGAAAAGCCATAATTAAAAAAAGAAGTAAATTAGAAACAATCAAACATAATTATATAATAAAAAAAGAACTAGCAAAATTCATCTCTTAAATATTCTAATTTTGCATTCAGTTTTCACACAAATCGTTAACCTACAACAAGAGCTTATTTTTGTAAAGCATAATGTTAACAGATTTTCAGCAAGTGTACTGAGTCCTCAAGTAATATAGTAAGTAAGAAGAGTATCGTATCCACAGGGAACAAAATTTGATTATAAATTGAATCAAGATTAATTGTATTATGAATGAGCAAACAAGGAATAATGATTGAATGAATTAATAAACGTAATAACAAAGCAATTAATAGTAAAAGTGAGAATTCAATAATAATAAAGGCCTTGGGATTGAATAGTAATACTCTCCTTCGTATACACTCTTAACCTAATTAAATATCATCTTTTCCAATTACCAATCTGCACAAATAAAAGCCTTTTCAACCTGATTCCTCTAGCATTGAAATTCATAAATTAAATTACCTAGCTTCTATTCCTAGTCGCTAGAATAACCTAATCAGCATTAAGATCAGTTGCTATAAGCAGCCATTACACTATAACACATCACTGAAGTTATACATGTAATGCGTTTACGTTTGGTTCCGAATCCAAAAAGTGCTTTCCAGTCACAATAAGAATTCTAAAATAAATCAAGATATAATGAAACGTAAAACAAAAGTGATTGAATTTAATGATATCAAACCAGCGTTAAGAGTGCATTTGAAGTTGAGAAATTACATTCAATCCCAAGAAGAAGAGAATTAGCTACGCATGGTACCCATGAAAACATAAAAGAAAAGAAAAAGAATGGATCTTGATTGCAACGGCTGCCTCCCAAGTCTCCAGAGAGTGCTAGATGATGGATGATGATGATCACGTTGACCTAGCTCTCCTTTTATAACTTTCGCTCCTAGCATTAGGTCAAATTGGGCTGTTATCTCGTTATTCACACTTCAACTGATTTGACACGTCCCATTAGGGCTTCCTTTTAATAAAATTGTTAAGTGTCGTTTAGCCCAGGCTGTTTCCATTGCTTAAGCGAAAAGTCACTTATGCCCTTTTCCTTAACTTCAGCGCTTTCGTGTTCCCTCTCTTCATATTTTACCTAATTCTCAACAAAATTCGCTCTTTACAAAATAAAACGCATTAAATACAAAATAAATAATAAATAGAAACAAAATCTCTAATTAGAACATATTTAAATAATAAAATAAATAATAAACGGAAAACGTAATTAGTAACGAAATCATACCAAATCTTCATAAAATCAAACTAATATGAAATAATATCAAGACTTAATTAAATTAATAACAAAATCAACTAAATTAATAATAAAATCAACACAAAATATTGCATAAAATCACTAATAATTAATGGTTATCACATAAAAACATTAAGGCGAAAAAGTCAAATAAAAAATTGTAGAGACATTAAATAGAGTTAGGAAAAAGAGAATGTTATGGAAGAGAGAGAGAGTGAGAGAAATAGAAGGATGAATAATGAGGAAGAAAGAGAGAGTACCCTGCCATTAACTTTGTTATTGAGGACAGGGAGAATAGTGGGATAAACGTGACCTTTGATCTTAAACCTGTGACTGCAATCAAATACCAATTTAGATAAACATAAAAGTCCGTGAAGAATGATTTGCAGAGAGAGAGAAAGAGTAACTAGTCGTGAAGAATGACGGGGGTGGTTGGAGGGAGGCGCTTTAAGAGGGTACGAACAACCTCGTCGGCGAGGAGACTACCGTAAACGAAGAAGTTGAAAAGTGAAATTGGGAGAATTAGGGTTTTAATTCAATGAAACTGAAGAGAAGTGAAATTGGGGGAATTAGGATTTTGATTCAATGAAACTGAAGAGAAGTGAAATAGGGGGAACGAAAGATTTTAAGGGTTTTAGTTTGGAGGGAACTTGTTCATTGGGAAAGTTTGGGGGAATGAAATTTTGCTTTTCATTCGTTTTGAGGGAAACTTTGCGTTTTCATTTTGAGAGAATGAAAACTGCATGTGTGTCAAAAAAAGATATCATGTATAAAGCGGCATTTGTAAATGTCATTTTTTAAACTTAAAATATGATATTCATTAAAATGTCGTTTTATATAATATAATACGACACTTTTTTTGAAATGTCATATTAAAACCGCCACCACATACATGATTTTTTTGTAGTAAAAAAGGTACACGGTCCTCAACATTTAAGAATTATATCAAATTCATTTGCTTTGAAATCCCTTGTTGCAACAAAACAACTTATGTAAGCGACACCACCTTTCAAGAAATCCAATTGCTTAGGGCATCTCCTGTTGCTACAGACATGATATAACATCCACCATTGTTTGAATTGGAAAACCAGCTTCACAAATGGGAACCACTTCATAAAAACACATCTCTCTACACCATTGGATTTTAATTTATCAAATTCTGATCACCATGATAAAAAGATCAATGTTATGGAAACAAGCATCCATCAATATGCTCTAAATATAATGTATTCCTCTGGCATAACCATGTAAACATTATGAGTGGTTTATAAGAAAGCTCCAAATATGATGTATTCCTCTGACATAGTCATGTAAACATTATGAGTGCTTTATAAGAAAGCAAGTAACAGTTTAAAAGCCAACTTTAAAGGGTGAGCTTAAACCCTGAGGCTTTTGCTGAAACGAATACAGGCCATCAACTTGGAAGTTTCGATTCCTTAAGTATGATAATTCTGGATTTGAATACCACATATTATTTCAGATAACTCTAATTGACCAAACAATTCCGTACTAGACTCGATGATTTAAAAGGAAAAGCATAGTTGTTCAAAGAAATGACTTAAGAAATTATGTCATGAGAGCTAACTGAAATATTAGAAGTGGACTTCAAGCCTAACTTAACCTTACAAAATGGACTTGTACGGTGAGGTTTACACGCATAAACTATTGAAATACTTTTTCTCTAATTGATGTCGAGACTCTTAAACTCGTGTGTGGGACTATATATGAATGTAAGGATAGTCCGATAACAGTCCAATAGGCCCAATAACCTTGTCAAGATAGGTTTTGCTACCATATTAGAAGTGAATTTTGAATCTAACTCAATCTTACAAAATCAAAATATCGATTTGTAAGATGAAATTTACATCCACTTATAAACTATTAAAAAACTTTTTCTCTAGTTGACATAAGATTTCTAACAAGAAAAACACAATGGTTGAAAAGACAAAAGATGAAATGAAGCTAAGCAATTCGTGTCTAGGTTGTGGCATAGTTGATGGTCCTTCTGAATGACCTTCCGAAAGATGAAGTAACAACCTAGCTAGGTGTGGAGCATGTACCAGCATGAAACTTTTTATCGCAGTAATAGCAAAGGCCAACCAACTACACATTTTTCTTGTAATTGGGCTTGTGACATGCATTTTAAGGGTAAAAGGTGGAGTGAATCTTGAAGGAAAGAGTTCAAGGGTGGGGTTGGAGGGTTAGGGTTTGTGGATAAATGTTCTTTATTGGGAAAAAGGGTATGGACCTAAAACCCTTGATTTTAGGGTCAACTTGGCAAACCCTTGGTCTATATAGCTGGATAAAACATGAGAAGGAGGAAATACGACTTTGACGAGAAAGCTAAATGTTTAAACATACCATAAGGCATACATGACGATGACGATCATCTAGGGTTTGCTGGAGGGGAATCGTTTTCTTCACTTAATGTTTGAAACTTATGATATGAATTTGAAAATGAAAAGTTTTATAAGGAAAAAAATATGATAAGAATGATAAACTCAATTAGGAAGCTCCACACAGAAACTAAGTTAACTTTTTAGAAAAAAGAGAAAATTATTAACATTTCCCTATTAGATACGGTGTTATAATTGATCGATTTCGACTTGAGAGTTTGAAATAATTTAATCCTTTAACTTTGCACATTTTAGAAAAAAAAAAGATAATAGGTAATTAAATTTAAGCACAAAATGTGAGCTACAATCGCATATTGATTATGTAGAAAGGCTAAAACTGTAATTAATTGAAAAATCATATTCAAAAAGTTTTGTGATTTTTTTTGAAAAAATAAATAAGTAATAATTAACAAAAGTTCTTTAATTCTTTCATTTATTAGTTGATAATATAATAAACCGTCTTAAAAAAATTTTGTTTAAATTTGGAGAAAACCAATTGGAGATAATCACTGAAATAGATATAGTCGTTTCCATTAATGAGAATGAAATTAATTAATTCTCAAAGATACGCGTATCGAGGGTAACATCTTTAAGAAAGCATATAATTTAATATGTGAAATACATTCTATAAATGTTTATACCATATATATCTAAAATTTATAATAAATGAATAATTTAAATATATAAATTATATTATAACTAAATTTATTAACAAATTAAAGCTCATATCTTGGATTTATTTAACTATTGATAATTTCTTTTAAAAATATTGAAATTCAATTCAAAAATAAATATGAAAAGAATATGAAAGAGATTAATAAAAAAAATTCATAAAATAATTCTATAAGCGCTTCCGTTAATAAATAAATTCTACGATAATTTTCATTGAAAATAAATATTCTAATATATATATATATATATATATATATATATATATATATATAGAGAGAGAGAGAGAGAGAGAGAGAGAGAGAGCTTATTCATATTAATTTTATTATAAACAAAGATCGAAGCAAATGATAAATTTCTGTCCAACATTTGCTTAGGATAAAGAAGCCAATGACAAGAAAACAACGGGAGACCAAGTTTTCTTCAGGAATCCTACTTGGTTATAATTAAAATTTAAAAAAAGATATTTTCTGAAAACTATTATAATAAGAAATGAATCAAACTTATTTTAGCTTTAAAAGTGGGATTTATTCACATACATGCACTAGTTTTAAATCAGAATACGTTTAAGTTATCCTTTATATATGGATTATAAGAAAAATGTATTTATAACTTTTTAATATATTTCTTCAGAAAAGGAAACGGATATACATAATCAAACAAACAACATCAAAACAATTGCTGATACAATTTTCTTATAATCAATTCTATAACATACAGCAAAAAAACCTAAGCAATTTAAGTTACTATGCATTAGGAGAATTTTCTTAGAGTGATGCATACCAGAAGATGAAAATTTACATCAGATCCTTAACCAGTTATGCCAACACAGTGCCAATCCTGCAATATGGAACATTGATGCTATATATGTGATTTTAGAAATGGATGCATATGATATCACTTTCGATCAAAGTTAACAATAAAAGCTGTAGATTTTCAATACCTTCAAACCCTACACGCAGTGCACCACACAAGGCATATTTACAACTCCAACTATTTTAGTATATATGTATATATAAATATGTTTAGAGTTTTAACTTACAAACCACAATCACATTTGATCCCAGTATCATAATTTTAGAAGTCTTAACAGTCATACTGTGATTACAATCTGGGTAAGTGTAATCACTATTTAAAACTTTAGTTAGGGCAAGGTTTAAAAGGGGACACAGAAAAAGAGAGTCTAGTAACATATATAGGAAGTTTAATATTAGAAACACTTCACTCATTATCAGCACCGACACCCAGAAAATCATAGAAAGTATCATCTTTGAGTTCAGCGTCCTGTGCCTGCTTTTTCTCCGAGGAAGAAGAACCCTTAAACATGGTGAAAGCTGATGATGAGCTATGAAACAAGCCCTTTTTCATCATTCCACCACCACCACCAGCAACAGCAGCAGCAGGAGGATTCAACAGCCCAAAAGGATCACTCTTTTCCTTCCCAGGAAAAGAGTCTAAGAAGGATGGCACTGATCCAAAGTTCACAGGGCTGAAGGAGCCACTGTGAGACACTGGTGCACGTGCCCTTTGTGCAGCGTTGAAGTTGATCATGTGACGAGGAGTATTGCGGTGGGAGGAAGAGGTTGAAGCCTTGATGAGCTCTCGCAAAGTTTGATCGTTGGCTTCCTTTCGCTTTCGTGCGATCAAAACGTGCCAATGGTTTTTCAAGGCATTATCGGTTCTCCCATCGAAGAGCCTGGCTATGGTTGCCCATTTTGCCCCATAAACATCGCGAGCTGCAATTAGCCTCTCTTCTTCTTCTTTAGTAAAAGGGTTTCTGTTAACTCCAGGATCAAGATGATTGCGCCACCTTAATCTGCAACTTTTCCCTGAACAATATAGGAATGAAACCCACTTTCAAAATACATTACAAAAAAAATAAAAATGAGATATTATACTAACATGATATTGATACATTATACTATACATTACTTTTCTATCCTCTATATTGTACCAACAACTTTACCTAGGCTATAAATATATATTATACTATAATAGAGTGATATCTGTGTCATAAGAAGAATTTTATATGATATTTAATTTCTGTTAATAGAAGCAGAAGAAGTATCATGTCCCCTCCAAGTTTATGCTGCTGGTATGTGACATTTCTTTGTAGCATTATGTAAATAATAAGTATCAAATAGGATTAACCTTGCTCAAACTGATATGAATTTTTTGCAATTAATAAACGAGAACATGATTCCAACCAACATATATACGATGTTTATGTTTGATGAAAATAAAATCTATCATTACCACTCTGTATATTGTTTAGTTACGATTTATTCTTATTTTACAAAAGATTGTTCTGAATTTTTTTTTTTTCGCCTGCCAAATACTAAATTATTTTCATTTTTCATGTTCTGAATATTATTGAGTATCATACACTAACATAATTTCACAAGGCTTATATGATATAGTATTTCAATCTTAATTCCCCCTAAACAGAGCCTATTATTACATTAGTGGAAGCACTTAGATTTTATCAACTCGTGTATCCATCTTTTCTTATCACCCTGCGCACATAGGAATATCAAATACAATTAATTAATTAATTAATTAAAATATAATTATTTTATTCGACTAATTAAAATAAGAACACGAGTCCAACTATATAATCATGATTAATTTGATTATGACCCACAAATCAATCATTATCACACTCTTGTATAATTGTTCAGCTAAGATTCATCATTATCATTTTGAAAAATAAGATAAAAAATCTCGATTTTTCACCGTCAAAAGCCAAATCATTCTAATTTTTTCATGTTCTAACTATTTTTCTACTAGATTTCCGTAACAGATAACGTGATGGGGTAGTCAATTTTAGTTGAAGATGCATCAATGCTAAAAAAAGGGACTACGAAATGCATATCCCGATAACCTAGCCCAATTTTATTTTTAAGGGGACATAAGTGTAATTGACCATCTTAATTACTACATCTAACATAGATTTACCAGATCTTCCTTCTATATGTTGAGCAATTGCATTCCAGTCTTGGGGACCATGTTCTTGAACAAGTTGGCTTAGCTTTTCATCCTCATCTTTCTTCCAGTGATTAACACGATAATTGCGTATGTTCTCAGAAGCTGGATTAGAATTGTCCATGGCCATGGATTCAATTCTTGAAAATGAGGCACAGCAGAGAGAAAGCCCTAAAGATGAAAGTGAAGAAAGGGGGACAATGATGGAGACGTTTGTTTAGGGTTGTTGGTCACTATTTAATAGTTAACTTCTTACCTCATCAAACAAAATGTTCAATTTATCTGTGTTTTCCTTATATATTTTTTGGTACAAGAGAGTTAATCCTTGTCTTTTCTACATTTGTTTATAAATAAAAACAAAAATAATAGAGGAAAAAGAGAAAGAATGTTATTATGTAAAAATAAGTTACTTAAAAAAATATTTGTAAAGGAGAATTATGTTTTGACAGCACTGTTAATTGATTATAGCCCTTTAACAACTGTTTTTTTTTTAATAAACTATTATATAATAATAAAATAATAATATATTGTTAGTGTTAATGTATCAGCACTCATTTGTAAAATATGTTTAGTTATTATTCAATTTTTTTATAAAACTATAATTAAGTATCATAATAACTGTAATAACTTTATAATCTCACTATTTTCAATAAGTATTTTTTATTCTTTATTTTCAAACGTTTATTTTCTTGTCATGCTCTCATAAGTTACTAGAAGGAAAAAAAAATGTTTCTAGAAACCGGCAATTAATTTGATTGCTAAAATTAAAATGATATTAATTAAATTCAATTAATTATTAAATTGCATACCTATTTAAAACATTAACTAGTAGTTAATTTGGTAATATAACTACATACTGAAAACAATAAATTGATGTAGTACTTAGACACTCTATGTATACATTGAAGATAATATGTAGTGTGGATTACTCTCATTGTCCACATTAGGAAAAACACATTCTAACTAAAATATAAAATACATTACATAATGTTTCATAAACTAGGATTAAGTCATTTGAAAATTTTAAATCTTTCCAACATATAAAAGCCATGTTTATTTTTTCTTTAAAATTAACTTATTGCTGAATTTGAATTGTATAGAATTGTTGAACAAAGTATCAATTTAGCACTTGAAAATGGTAATACTTTATCAAATTAGTCCTTAAAATTATGAAAATGATATAATACTTCTTCAATTGCATATCCTTAATCAATTTAGTCATTAAAATATATTGAGAATCTAATTGATCCTTAAAATAAATAAAATAATAGAATGGTCCTTAAAATTATAGGTTATAAATTAATTTAGTCATTAAAATTGTAATAGTAAGACAAAGTTCTCTAATAATAAAGGTTTAATTGAACTTCAACCTTTCTAATTTAGTAACCAAATATAAACATAAGAAAAGTTTCATCGTACATTCATAATTAGGGTCCATTTTGTTTCATTACTAGAATTTAAATGACGAAATCGATTCAGAATTTATAATTTCAAGAATAATTTTGTATTTTATCTATTTCAAGGATCACTTTAAATTTTATTATAATCTAAAAGACTAAAGAATTAATAATGTACAATTTTAATGACTATTCTAAGGACCAATATTTAACAAATTATTTTCAAGGAGTAAATTGGTAGTTTATTTACAACTATTTAATCTTTTTTAATGTGTAGCAGTTGCTTTATAATTAACACTTGCATTTAATGCAAGCGCGTCTTCATTTATTTTAATAAATAAATATTTTTTACATTAATTATATGGCTTTTATATAGGAAGGATATGTTATTTAATTATATACTTGTTTAGAAAATTTAAAATTCGGTTTAATTAGTAAAAAATATGCTATGAATATAAACATAAGTGTCAATTAAATAAATAAAGTAAAATTTTTTATCTAGCTCTATCATCAAAGTAAACAAATAAATTTGATATGAAAGATTATGTAATAGAATAAATAACATGTTGCTGAATTTTATACCTTCACAAAATATATAAGGAGATATATTTAATGTATAAGGGTAAATTTAAATATAAATCTGAACCAAGTGCTTACTTTGTTTTCCTTCTCCGTATACCTTTTTATTGTTTTCCTTCTAAAAAAATAAATTGTTTTTAACATTATTATTATTATTATTATTATTATTATTATTATATATTCGGATTGTTGGACCAATTCAAAAAAAAAAAAAAAAAAAAACAGTAGTTGAAAAAACTGGCTGAAAATTATGAGAAAAAGTTAGTTAATTTTATCATTTTATATGTTCATTCAGCGTAATAACTAGTTGTTTTATATGTTCATTAAACGTATTAATTATTTTTAAAATATGATTAGTTCAAGCTCCTCATTCTCTAATTATGATTCTGAAAAGTGCAAAATAATTATTAGTTTGTATGTTAAATAGAATATATCAATACTCTCAAATTTTTTTTTATAAGATTTCATATAAATACAAATTATGTATTTATTTATCTAAGGTTTCAGTAGAATATATTGTAATTGTATATGATTTATGCAGTTAAAGTATGCTATCAGAGTTATCTTCTAAAGTTAGTTTTTAATAGGATAAAAGAAAATAACACTGATAGATTATGTTGATAGTTTTTGTGCACTCTGATAGATTATGTGGACTATGAAGGTTTAGTCTGTAGTCCTTGAAAGAAGAAAAGCTTAAATTATGTAAACTCAAGATAATTGTTTTCCTTGAATATTAGAATATTATCCGGTAGAGATTATTGAGACGGACATTACTTCTTTACTTGATGTCATTGGAAAGTTGTTATTGAGGAATTTATGGTCTGAAGAAAAAATTATAAATATTGAATTTGAAAGCTAGATATTCTAGTATGTGATTTATATAAAGAGGATATTGTTAAAGTTCATGCCATGTGCCAAGTGTAAAAGAAATATGAAAAACTTTAGCTTTGTCATATGAAGGATATAAGGAGGTCAAAATAAACAAGTTGACCCTGCTTAAATGTCAATACGAAATGAGGATTATGAGATCAATGATAAGGTGTTTGACATTTAAATGAGGATCACAGGGAGAGTAATAATCCCAATAAGGAATGGAGGGTTTATGTTAGGAGGAAAAGAAATTAGTTTATTAGTAGATTGTGTCAGTTAGGCGGTTAGGCGAATTGAAGCAGTTAGGAGTAGTATGGAGTTTTTAAACCAACCTAGGGAGTTTGGGTTGGTTGTTGATAATTGTTACAGATTGATTTCTATGTGAAAGCAATTTCCACTTCCTTTGTAAATTATGTGTAAACTACTGTTACATAACTGAATAAGTTTTCTCATTCAGAATTTCTATTGTATTTCATTTTTCTTTGCTATTTTTGTGGAGTGTAATTCTTTGGTTCCTAACAAACTGGTTCGACTTGCCGAATCTTGAGAGGAGGAAATATAGAACAAATGGTGAGTTCTTTAGAGAAATGGGCTAGTGAACATGGGAATATTATAGCAGAAATGTGTATTGATATTTCTGCAATTAAGGAGAGCCAGTTGGAAATGATGGAAATGATGAAAGAATTCAAGAGTGACAAGAATTTCTGAGGGGGGAGAGAACTTTGTCAACGATGACAAAGAAAAAGAATTAAGCACAAGGCGAGGGAACCGATTTGAAGGAGAGGAAGAAGAAGAAGTGAGATCGTGGACAAAAAGGGTTGATTTCCTATGTTTGAAGGGAGTGATCCTCATGGATGGGTGTCTAGGGCGGAGAAGTTTTTTGAAGTTCAAAACGTAATTGCCACGGAGAAATTGAAGTTGGCTTTTATCAGCATGGAGGGAAGTGCTAATCACGGGTTTAGTTTCTGGAGATAAAAGGCACAGAACCATTCTTGGGAGGAATTTACATAGGTTTTGATTAGGAGGTATAGAGGTAAAGAGAGGAGTTCTGCTTTTGAAAAGTTGGCTAATATAGAACAAAAAGGAAGTGTGGAAGATTATATTCAGGAATTTGAAGTGTTGGTATCTTTAACTCTTAATTTCCCAAATGATCAATTGATGGGTTATTTTCTTGTAAGGTAACATATGAAGATAAGGAACCAAATTCAACCACATACACTTTAAAATAATTTTGTATTTTATCTATTTCAAGGATCACTTTAATTTTTATTATAATCTAAAAGACTTAATGAATTAATAATGTACAATTTTAATGACCATTTATTAATTTTAAGGACCAAAATGAAATGAAATATTAAAAGCAATGTATAACACAATCATCACAGATAAAAAACAACTCTGAACTATAAATCTACACAACCCCCAAATCAATGAATCAATAATCTTGTATGACAAGGTTAGTCCCCCTGAAACTTTTCTGACCAACTATATTTTAAGTTACATTCATCCAGTTCAAACCTCCTTCAACTCTCACCACCTAGTAATGGTCATCTATTTGATTCCTATTACTAGTAGAGTTAGGATATCAATCATTATTGAATAAATCCTTAGACAATGCACATCCTAATTGAGATATTTTCTTTCTTGAGAATACTATGCCTTGATCCTGACCACCTCAATCGATACTTTAACAATATCATATCATTCACTTTTCATCTCAATCTCAAATATCTTAAGAATTATGTAATCATCAATACTATTCAATCTCAATCATAAATCAATAATTGTACCAACTAAAGCTACGTAAATCATTCAAACAATTTCAACTCATTTAAAAGAATCAATCTCATTCTACTAACTTATCATCAAGAATTAATTAACATACTGTAGCATATAAATATAAGATACCAACTCTTTGAAACTACACTTATAATCAGTTTAAGCTAATAATTTAGTTCAAAATCCATCCACACTTACAACATCATCATAATCTATATTCAATCTTACCTCTACCAAAATCAATCTATAGATCTTACACTACTACACTCAAGTATTATTCCACTACTCAATCACATCAATTTATCACACAAATTAAACAATAAAACTCATTCAATGCTCAAAGATTAGTTTAGACCTACAAGAAAAATTTAAGCACTGATGATCAAAGATTTATACATTCAAGTCTTTTATCCTAGAGTTCTATTTAAAGATAGTTGACTTGTATAAAGCATTGATACGTGTTGCCGAACGCGCCCTATATTAAATTAGGCTAAATTTGCGGTATAGCTAACCTAGGTCATTCTTTTCAAGGACGGTTCAAAATGTTCTCTTAAATGCAGTTGGGAGGGGGTGGGTTAACAAAATATTTAAAAACGACAATCAAACAACATAGAGGAATTCAAATAATCAAAAATCAACCCGGTCTTCCAGCAGTTCTCCTAAAAATCCCTCACCAATTCCTATACTTAATCCAAATTAGATTCGTGGGTTAAATAGACTGGAATCCCTACATCTATTTAACATCCCGACTACTCCGCAATCGTAAAACATTTAATTAACATTGCCAAACTAATGCAATCACATCATGAGCAACATTGTCGATTTGACTTGATTCCAATTCGAGAAAATTCTATAACGCATTCCAATTGGACTGTATTGATTCGATCAATATTAATCTAACTATTAAATCTAATAATCAAATTAAAATAACAAGTTAACATGTAATTGTCGAAAGAAATACAAATATGAACCTAAGGATTAGCAGAAGTGGGAGAACCTCCGGACACCGGATTGAACAAAGAACTTAGCCGCTCATTATCATAGTTGGCATCCCAAATTGAAATAAAACATGAATTGAAAGAAGAAGAAAATGTCGTAGTGAAGAACAGAAGCAAAGAAAACGAACTGAAATGTATTCCTAATTAAAATAACGTAAAAATGTAACTGTTGTCAAAAAATTATAACAATGTCAATCATTTCCCTCCTTTTACAATATGTCCAACTCTCAAAACACAACCCTAATTCGTTTTAATACCTAAGGTGGCCCATACCCATTATAGGTTGCCCTAATTTGACCCAACATTAATGATCTCCGCTCCAAGTTCCGTCCAAATTTCGTATGTCAACTTCAAGGACAATTTTTTCCACTTTTCTGTTTGAATTTGGTCTTGGGTCCTCTAATAGAGTTTGTAGATGTTTGAATTATATGCAAAACGAGATAAAGAGCAAGTTAATCAGAGGTCTGTAGCAAAATTTATGGATAAAATACGAAACATACTCAAGTTTGGAAAAAAATTTGGAAATTACATCAAATTATATCAAACTTTTAATTAAAGCACAATTTGCCCAATTACAAAAAAATGGTCCAAAACCTATTAATTACTAATTGGTTCATCATTATTGTTATCATTATGCACTAGGAAAGTGGTTAAAATAAATAAATATCAAATTCTCTCACACTTATCCTTTTGCACTCCCGAACATACTCTAAACTAGATAAAAAAAATGAAGGTTAAATGGTTCAGACTTAAACTATTTCATTAAATAAGCTACCAATGGAAAAGTATTTGAGTAAGGAGGATCAAATAAAAATTTATTTTCAAAGGTTGGTCAACAAAGTGTGAATTTCTCTCTTTTTGGATTAATCAAATTATGCAACCAATTATGCAAATGACAGTCATGTATGCTAGCCTCCCAAGACAGTGTATCTCAATTACTCTCAAGTGTTTAGGGAAGGTGTATAACAAACCACTCAAAGAACATTATCTTACCATAGACTTGCAAGCATTCTAGTTCACCACTTCTGAAACACAAGTTTGCATCATTCAAGAGGACTTTATTAAGGTAGTAATGAGGCTAAGGTAACGGGTGAAGTAACATCCAAAGATTATTAAAAGAGCATGATAATTTTGCAACATCAATCAAATTAATCATGATAGGTATCACTGAAATTTGTTGAAATAAATGACTACAAGATCAAAATTTTCTTCTCTCTTTCTCACTTTTTTTTTCTTTTTTTCTTTTTTTTTCGAAGGAAAGAAAGAAGATGATGAAACTCTCAAAAAATGAAACCCATAAACAATTATAAGTCGTAGAACCTATGCATGATTAATCAACCTTCCCCCACACTTAGCATTCTGCATGTCTCGGGCAACCGCTACACTTACAATTTACACAACCCAAAAGAAAACCATCATGCTCACTTAATAATAAAAGAAAATGACAGAAAATGGTTTTACGCTTAGGCTTGTAATGAGTTAAATGAAAGAATGGGGAATTATAGGCTTAAAGGGGTTGACAAGGGGAAATAGTGGATAGGGTGGTTGTATGGTCAAGTAGGTTAAATAGGAAAAATGCCTCAATCATAATTATGCAAAGAAGTGAACATATAGTTTCCACAAGAATGAGAGCAAGTTCTAGAAAACAACATCCATGAGAGACAATGTCACACAAGAAAGCAAAGAGAATGACATATAGATGAATCCATTCAACTAGGCCCAAATAAGCTCACAGGGTCATAAAATGCCATTACATACATAAAAGCCAAGCACACAATTAGTTAGACGCAATCATCAAAATCCATATAAGAGATAATCCAACTAAGTGAATCAACCAAAAATCAAGTTTAGTTCAGTTCCTAGCTCAACACTAATCACGGGGATAGAATGTAAAGAGGGAGCCAGTCAAAACAACAAAAATAAAATGATGCAAATTCTAAAACACATGACAATACAATAAAAAAACAAATAAATGGAAAGACAAAATGCAAAGGAACAAAAAAAATGAGAGGAAAAAAGTGGCGGGTATGTGGCATCTGCGAGCAAGATGACTGACTCCTCCACTACTTAAGGCAAGCCTTCATGATAATGCTTTAAACGTTGCCCATTCACTAATAATGTTTTCCTTGTCTTTTCATCACTATGCTCGACTGCATCATAGGGAAAGACATTAGTAATCACAAAGGGACCATCCCATCTAGATCGAAGTTTACCGCACATAAGTGTGAGACGAGAATTAAATAGAAGGAGTTTTCGCCCGGTAGCAAACTCCCTGTGTAGAATTCGCCGATCATGGAAACCTTAGTTTTCTCCTTGTAGATGTGTGAGCTCTCATAGGCATTCAGTCTCAGCTCCTCTAACTTATGTAGTTGCAACTTCCTTTCAGCTTCGGATTAGGCCAAATCCATATTACAATTGTCACGACTTCATCGACGACGGACCGACGACGATCTGAAAATGGAAAAAATTTTGAAAAAAATGAAAAGGGATGAAAAAAGAGATGGTTTCGCCACCATAGTTTATTATGAAAAACTATGGAAAACCAAAGAAAAGGAAAAGGTGGTCTACGAATCAAAGAATGGATTCGGGACTCGGTTACATGTGGGGAAGGTATTAGCACCCCCATAACGCTTGTCCAAGGACATTACCTTTAATCAAAATGAAAAATAACAAATATGGTTTTTACAACATTTAAAATTTCCAGAAAAATATAAACACAAATATCAAAGCAGTAGCACCCAAAAATAGAAAAAAAAGAAAATAAAATGAACTTTTACACAACTTTGCCCAATTTTCCACTGACTGTTCTTTTTGCACCTCCAAGCACTTCTTGGGGCACCTCCAAACTTATCGATTCGGGCCAAAATACCTTTAAAATAGTATTGTGAAAACCAAAATACCCTTCTACCCTAAAACCCTCATATTCACTTCTCCATGAACCTCTCCTCATTTCACTTCTGCGGCGCTACCTCCAAGCACAACCACCGTTCCGTCATGCGTTTTCTTGGCCATTTTCATTTTGTCAATCTTAAATAGCAACGCATTTGAGGATTATTTGAGGTATGTATGATGTATTTTTGGATTTGTAGAGTATTTGGGGGGATTTGATACGGTTTGTAATTTTGGGATGGGTTGCGTCTCTTACAAAATGAGTTGCAGAATGAAGCATTTCGTAACTGTGCTACGGATCTTGAGGACAGTTGCGGAATACTCCATTCCGCAACTCATTTTGCAGGAAATTTGAGTTGCGGAATGGATCATTCCGCAACTCATTTCGTACGAGACTCAACCCACCCCAAGCACACTTGTGGAATAGTCCATTCCGCAACTCATATTTTTTGCGAAATGAGTTGTAGAACAGAACATGTCGCAACTGTCCTCCGAATCCGTAGCACAATTGCAGAATGCTTCGTTCCACAATGCCTACCACCACAGAATACCACCAATCTACCACTGCACCTCCATGTTTACTATTGTATTCATTCTAAAACCTCAAGGGTAAATCCGTCATTTCATAAGGGGTAAGTTTGAAATTTTCCCATTCGTTGTTTTTTTCTTTTTGCTTCACGTTTTTTAAACAATTGGACCCAACCTTTTTCATTCTCTCCTCCATTTGATGATGAAACGAGAAAGAACCAAGCTCAAAGTGTTTCTTCAATAGGTTGCTTTATATTTTTCCATTCATTCACTTGCATTTTTTTTTACACATTCACTATTATTGAAACTAGGCTAGGCCCACACCCTTCAACTCACCTCATATGTACCCTAATTTGTATTTGGATTAAGAAACAGAATGAGAGAGCAGCAGCACAGGGTGAATCCAAAACCATAGCAAGAGTGAAGCCATGAACGTCGATGGAGAGGATGACGCCGAAACCAATACAGTATTTGTCGGAGTGGAGTGCGATGAGTGAGTAAAAGACATCAAAATGCCGTTGTTGGCATTTGTTTTTGTTGATGATGATGGAAGAAGAAAAAAATGATAGCAAAAAGGAAGCCGATGAAGAGGTTGAGAGAGATGATGCAATGTTGAAGGAAGATTCATTTCATGTGAGTTTGCCAGGGACCGTGGCTTGGCTCACAGAAAGGTAAAGAAGAGTTGCTTTCGAAAGTTTTAGATAAGATTTATTCATATCGTGTGATAGATTTTTTGTTTTTGTGAAAGAAGAAACACTGAACAACAAATCACAGAACGACAATTTTGATTATACATTGACATGTTCATGATTGGAACAGAGTTTTGAACACTCTCCGTGAATGTGAAGGAAGTTTAACAATAATACTTTTTTATTTTCTAGTGAAGAATGTAAGCTTTTAGTAAGGAACAAAACGCTCACTATCTCATTATCCATCATTTCACTCTCAATTTTATAGTTTACAGATTAATCAAAATTCAACATATCTCCAAAATGTTCATTCATTAAAAAAAATGTTGAAGTATGAATAGATACAAATGAGCAGCGTAAATTTAAGGAAGATGAATAGTACACATAAGCATAAATTTACAGATTTCTTTTAAAGCATATACAATTTGTATTATGACATAGAATGCATCAAAATGCACATTAAAATAACACACTTCCATGAACGACCAGAACTATGAGCTATAAACATATGCAAAAAGTGAAACAATGTAACAATAACAAAGAAACATATCTGATCAGTGAAGATAATGAACTATGCACAGGTTCAGATAAACGCATGAATTTAAATGGTGAAAATGAGAAATGGATCATACGCCAATTGTAGAACCGAAATCTAGAAGCGATGTAACTCCTCCTTCTCTGGCAAAGACTTGCTCTTCCCCGATTCTTACAATCTCACTTCACAAAATTTTCCAGAATAAACGAATGAATTTAAGCGGTTAAAACAAGAAATTGATCATATACCAGTTGCAAAATGGAAATCTATAAGCAATGTAACTCCTCATTCTCCGGAGAAAACTTGCATTTCCCCAATCCTTACAATCTCATGATTCACAGAATTTTCCATAACTAAAAATGTGTTCTCTCTCTCTAAAAAAATCTCTCCAAATCCCCCTTTTCTGTGGAGCATTGCTCTTTATATAGGCAAAAACTTTAAAAGCTTGGCTTCGCCAGTTCTCTTTCCGATTCATATAGGCAGTGCAAACAAAACCACAGAATGCATGGTTTTTCAAAGTGCCAAAACGACAAAATATAGAGTTTTAACATTTTAAACCCCTCCGGTTTATTGGTTGTATCAAAACGATGCAACGTAGTGAATAAAACGGTAGAGTGATGATGAAGATGAATAGTGCATGCACCAATTGGAGTGTGGCATGTATCCCCCATTTTTTCTTTATGCTCACTATTCCTTTTTTTTTCCTTTTACATTTTATTTTCCATTATTTTATTTTATTTTCTTTTCAGTCTTTTTCTATTTTTCTCATTTTCAATTTTTTTAATTTTCATTTTTTATTACTTTTATTATTATTTTTATTATTTATTATTTATTTATTTTTAGTTTCCTTTTTTTCTTTGCTATTTTAGGGTTTTAACTAGGAGTAACTACACCCTAAATAATACTTGAGTTTTAGTTAAGAGTGGTTCTGTGTCTAAACAATACTTGGGTTTTCTAGCCAAGAGTGGTTGAAGTCCAAACAATAATTGCTTGTACTTTTACAACGTTAGTATGTGTTGAATATAACAGGCTTAGCCCATGTTCTCTGTTATTTTGTTACTATTTCTGCTATTTGTATCATCTATAAATAAACATCCATTTATGTGTATTTTCACACAAGGGAATTAATTATATACCTATTTCTCTATTTTAATATGGTATCTAGAGCCTAGGGTTAGGGTTAAACTTTTTGTCGGTGAACCCACTGTTCACCGTTCTCATTCAGTTGCCTCTGCTGCCGCTGTCGTAACCTTTATCGCCGATTGGGTCGACGACACCACCATCAAGAGCGCCTCATCCAGACGATTATTGTGCCTTTGGAATCGCGACAATCGAAGCACCGACGCGCCTACAGTGGTCATTACCGTCATCGCTACCGTCTCGCGTGGCGACGCGTCCAACGACTTTTTCGGCGGCGATTACCGTCATTGTGATCGTTGTCCTGTAAGTATTTTGGATCTGTCCTCATTATCTTGATTAGAGCACGTTTGAATTTTCACGTTTTTTCTCTCTCCTCCATGGATTCTTCCGCAACTACCAATGCCTCTTCTACTGTTATTGCCTCCTCTACTTTCCCTATACCGGATCATTATACTAATTACGTCAATGTTCATTTGTCAATTGACAAATTAGATGGTAAAAATTATGATACTTGGGCTACGAATATTAGGTTATAGCTTAAGAGTCAAGGCTACGTTGATCATCTTACAACGTCTGTTGCTAATGTTCTTGAGAATGAGGTTTCTCGTTGGTCTAAAGCTGATGCTCAATTATGCATGGTTCTCAAATCGACCATTTACTCGTCTTTGAAACAAATTTTTCGCTCTTATGAGACGTGTTCAGAAATTTGGGAGCATGCCAAATTATTATATACCAATGATACTCAACGTCTTTATGGAGTATGTCAAAACCTCCTTCATGTTGTTGCTTCGAAACGTCTTGATGGTACAATGTCTGAGTATCTTGGTAAAATTCATGCTCTTTTTCATGATTTTAATGAATTGTTGCCTCCTGCATCCACTTTGTCTCAAGAGATAGAGCAACGGTCCAAGTTTTTCATGTTGTTAGCCTTATATGGACTTCCTGATGATTATTCTCCTGTTCGTGATCAGATCTTGGGATCTCCTGTTGTGTCCACCCTTACTTCTACTTCTTCCACCCTTATGCGTGTACCAGATAAATCCCACATTGATATATCTACTTTAGGTGATGACTCTTCTGCTTTAGTATCACAACGTGATGACCGCACTCGTCCTCAGAAGCCGAACAAAAGGTGTCATAAATGTGACCATTGTGGCAAACTTGGCCACAAAATTGACATGTGTTATGCTTTACATGGTCGTCCTCCTAAAACTGCTGCTTTGTCCAAGCAACTCCTGTGTCACCTACTTCATTTGATATCTTAGGTCCACCGGCTATTTTCAATGAATTTCTTAAATGGTATGAGGATCGTCAGAACTCTGGTTCCACTGCATCTGTTGCACATACAGGTATCTCTTTTGCTAGGCTCACCCACTCCAATTCTCTTGGTCCTTGGGTTCTAGACTCAGGTGCCACAGATCATATTACTGGTAATAAATCCTTTTTCTCTTCTTTGTCTACCTCTGGTCATTTGCCCTCTATCACCATGGCTAATGGTTCTAAGGTCTCATCCCATAGTGTTGGTACTGTTCATATTTTCCCTTCTTTGCCTATTGACAATGTTCTTTATGTCCCTGGGTCACCTTTTAATTTATTATCTATCAATCGTCTCACTCGTTCTCTTGATTGTATTATTTCTTTTACCAAAGATTATGTTTGTTTACAGGACCGGAGTTCGGGGCGGATGATTGGCACCGGATGTGAGTCTCATGGTCTTTACTGTTTACGAACATCTGCTCATGTTGGCATGGTCATGGACTCTTCATCTCTTTTTCATGCTCAGTTGGGACATCCTAGTCTTGCCAAGATGCAGCAACTTTTTCCAAGTTTAACTAAGTTGTCCAGTTTGTCTTGTGAGTCATGTCTTTTTAGGGAAAACATAGTCGCAGTTCTTTGCCTAGTAGTGTCTCTCAACGTGCTTCGTCCCCTTTTGCCTTAGTTCACTCTGACATTTGGAGACTAAGTTGTGTTAAGTCTAATTTAGGATTTCAGTATTTTGTTACTTTTATTGATGATTATTCAAGATATACTTGGTTATTTTTAATGAAAAATCATTCTGAGTTGTTTTCAATATTTCAATCTTTTTTTAATGAGATTAAAAATCAATTTGGTGTTTCAATTCGAATCTTACGGAGTGATAATGCTCGTGAGTATCTTTCTCAGTCTTTTACGACTTTTATG